>Ga0208971_1000145_pt1 | contig 51598 bp, 39 predicted proteins | sample AOAMet1_18_M0_10_2_FD_188229 | JGI IMG/M metagenome (GOLD analysis project Ga0208971, IMG submission 188229) | Ammonia-oxidizing marine microbial communities from Monterey Bay, California, USA - CAN11_18_M0_10 (SPAdes) | ecosystem: Environmental > Aquatic > Marine > Intertidal zone | place...
TTCGATTTGATTTTAGTTTTTGAGGCCTGGGTCACGTCGAACTACCCGATTCATGCGTCTGGCTAATTCAGCATAGACGCTTTCCAGGGGCACGCCGTTTTTCAACATGGCGATCAACGAAAAGTACAGTACGTCTGCTGCTTCCCAGGCGATTTCGTCTTGGTCGCTTTGCTGGCTTGCAAGGGAGAGTTCCTTGGCTTCTTCGAGTAGTTTTGCCTCGAGCATTTCGGGTTGATTAGCGAGACGGTGTGTAAATGAACTTTCATCGGCCTCCGCCAAACGCTGCTGTAGGCGTTCAACAACCGATTGAATGGTTCTTTCCTGACCAAAACAGGTATGTGTATTGCGGTGGCAAAATCCAGGCGAATCCTGAGTCACGGTAAATCGAAGGCAATCGCGGTCGCAGTCCATGCGAATCCCCAAAAGTTGCTGGGTTGCTCCACTGGTCTCTCCTTTGATCCAGAGGCCATCTCTCGACCGCGACCAGTAGGTGCCACATCGGGTTTCGATTGCATGCAGCAGGCTTTCGTAATTTGAATAGGCTAATCCAAGTGCGATTCCAATGGGGTCGACGATGACCGTCGACCACAGGCCATCTGGCCGGTCAGTCACAAGAACTGTCTTGAAAAAATCAGTGATTAGTTCGGGGGATAGATCGACGATGTTGACGAGGCAGTCGATTCTCGCCATCTCCAATTCTGAGATCCGTGAGGCAGTGGGTGAATCCAAAGCGACCAAGGTATGTTGAGGAATCGCCTGATCAAGGGGCGGGTTTTCTGTCAGCCCGATTTGACGATCCGACGGCACCTGCTCGAAACTGGAAGAGGAATCACGATTGATTAAACGGCATGCCCCTTCATTAAGCATCGCCAACTGCCCTTCGGCATCCAGCGAATCAAACTCAAGCGAAATATCGACCGTCCCGCCTAGCTTTCGAAGGATAGGTTTGACATCGTCGATCGCGTTTCCATCGATTCCAGTGATAGCGATCTGTCCAAAAAGACTCCAATCTTGGATCGTCTGGATTAGCTGCTGTGGCGAGGTGGCCGATGAGTATTCGATTTGAGGGATAATCATGATAGATGGGAAAAGGTGGAGGTTTGAAAATTAATGAGTTCAGTCAACAGGGCGACCGGAACAAAGCGTAACGTCTGACGGGGGAGCAAGTAAGGTTGGGATGCCGCCTCGTATCGGGGGCGGTTGGATTTCTACCACTCGTTTCGAACTTGAATGCCAGCGGCAGTGAGTTGTTGTTTTACCTCGCCAACCGTCATGTTCGCGTCGTGAAAAATGGACGCGGCCAATACAGCATGGGCGCCGTGCTGAAAGGCTTCGACCATATGAGCAACTGAATCGGCACCTCCGGATGCAATCACAGGCAAAGAACAGGCATCCGTGACTGCCGAAAGCATAGGCAGGTCATAACCACTTCGCGTTCCATCGCGATCAAAACTGGTCAAAAGAATTTCTCCAGCACCAAGGGATTCCGCTTGTGCCGCCCAGGCGACTGCGTCGATCGCTTCGGCCGTGGTTCCACTGCGCGTGAGGACTTGAAAAATCTCACCCTGTTTTTTTGCGTCGATTGCTACAACAGTACACTGAGCACCGAATCGAGCGGACATCGCTGCGATTAGATCGGGATTACGAACCGCAGCCGAGTTAATGCTAACTTTGTCGGCGCCGGCGTTTAACAATCGGCCAGCATCCTCGATGGAGCCAATTCCCCCGCCAACGGTCAAGGGAATGGAAAGCCTCTGCCTGACCCGCTCGATGGTCTCGAGCATTGCGATTCGCTCTTGACGCGTCGCTGTAACATCCAGCAGAACGAGTTCGTCAGCGCCTTGGTCTTGATAGTGAAATGAGAGCTCAACCGGGTCACCGGCGTCGCGGAGGTTTTGGAATTTCACACCTTTGACAACTCGACCCTCGTTCACGTCGAGACAGGGAATAATTCTTGACTTTAGCATGTGATTCCCTCGATCCATTGGGTCAATACTGACTCACCCCACGTTCCTGAAAGCTCCGGGTGGAACTGGCATGCCAATGTTCGCCCTCGCCAAATACTACTAATAAATGTTCCCCCGTAATCGGTTTCCGCTGCTCCCCAGCCATCGGGCGCAGTTTCGAGCCGATACGAGTTCGCAAAATAGGCTTCGCCGGCATCGTAGGGGCCATTATCGAGGGGGCGAACCTCGTTCCACCCTAGCTGTGGAATCTTGACCCCGTCTCCAAATCTATTGATGGCCATCGGGATGATTCCAAGTCCTTTTGCAGATTGAGATTCCTCACTAGATTCGCACAAAAGTTGCATGCCCAGGCAGATACAGAGAGTTGCCGATTCCCGGTGATTGATCCGATCGATGATTGCCTTCCTCAGGCCGAGCTGATCGATTGCTTCCGCGGCGGCCGCGAAGGCTCCCACACCCGGGAGAACCACATGCGAGGCGGTCGCAATTTCTTCTGGGCTCACCGTGAGATTCCAAGTGCAATCAAGGCGGTCGAACGCCGCTTGTAACGACCGAATGTTGGCTACGCCGGTATTAATTATCTGAATCATAAGAAAACACAAAAGGGCGGATAAATAGTTTTAAGGTGTCTCGTTTGAGGTGATCAAATTGAAAGGTTCGCAAATTTAAAGAACACCTTTGGTGCTTGGAACCTCACCCGAGGTTTGTGTGAGTGCTTCGCGAAGGGCTTTGGCACACGATTTAAAGGCAGCTTCGGCACGATGATGATCGTTACTTCCTCGTAATACATCGACATGCAGCGAGCACTTCAGCGTCATTGCGAACGATTGAAAAAAGTGGGTGATGTTTTCGCAGGCCCACGTTCCAATCATTTCGCGTTCCAAATTCAAATGAATTTCAGGCCAGGGTCGACCACTTAGGTCAATCACCGTTCGGGCTAGTGATTCATCGAGGGGAGCATAGGCATAACCGAATCGTTTAATCCCCGATCGTTTACCAAGTGCATTATCAATTGCTGTTCCGAGCGCCAGCGCACAATCTTCGGCGGTGTGGTGGTCGTCAACATGGAGATCGCCATCACATTTTAATTGAAGATCGAAGCCTGCATGAAAAGCGAGCGCGGTCAGCATGTGGTCGAGAAATCCAATGCCGGTTTCAATTTCGATTAACCCAGAACCGTCGAGGTTAATTACCAAATCAATGGAAGTTTCTTTGGTTTTTCGAGTCGACGTCCAAACCCGGTCGGTTTCGCTGTGAGCGTCTCGCGACGGCGTTTTCTCTGCGTCCTGGGTGTGAACCAGACCAATTGCAACTTTTTGCGATTCGAAATCAACATCGCATAAACGGCAAAGTGACTGAGCCAGTTGTAGATAATCTGCCGGACACGTTGGGCAGGTGATGCGAAGTTGGTTTTCTAAATAAACGTTCCCTGTAAAGATGCGGACCCCCACTCCATCTTCGGCGAGCCCATTCCAAATTGCGTCGGCATTTTTAAATTTTACAAGAACAAAATTCCCCTGAGTTTCAATCGCCGTGCCGCCGCATTGTGTGACTAAATCTATCAGTAGCTTGCGAAATTTCTTGATCTGGGCGACGTTGTGCTCCATTGAGTTCTGGAATTCGACCAATGATAGTCGTGCCAGTTCAAGAGAAACGGCACTGACGGGAAACGGACCCGATGAGTTCCGCATAGTGTTGGCAAATTCAACACTGGGTGCAATCAAATAGCCAACTCGCAATCCAGCTAATCCCCAAGCTTTGGAAAATGTTCGGATGATGATGATGTTGTCATCAACAGTGAGTTGAGCGATTGGATTTTGATCGGCAAACTCAATGTAGGCATGATCAATTAAGAGTTTTGCGCCAACTTTTCTTGCCGCTTGATTAATCTCCTCGATGGCCTCGATGGAGATAATGCCGCCAGTTGGGTTGTTGGGTGAGGTCAGCACGACGAGTGCTGTATCCTGATCAATTTGATCCACGAATTGTTTTACGGGAAAATCACCTTCGAGCCATGGGATGGGGGACATCGAACCACCATGGTTGCGGCAATAGATGTCGACCATTTCAAAAGAAGGGGCGTGGGTCACGATGGTTTTGGCTGAACCCTGAATTGCGTGCCGAATGATGCGGTCGATTCCATCGTCGCCACCGGCGGTCACCACAATTCGGTCAGCTGGAACATCGCAATACTTTCCGAGCTGATTCTGGAGTTCTTGATGAGCGGGGTAGTTCGAGAAAAGTGCCTGGTCGAGATCAGCAAGTCTGTCTTCCAGATTGCTGATCGCGCAGGTCGATTCGTTGCGACTGAGTTGGAGCGTAATTTTGTTTTGGAATTCAGGCGTTTGATAGCCATCGTTGTCAGATTGTTTCATAACAGCGTTTGGAAAAAACGTAGGAATTGACTCAGTCGGTAAACTGAGATGATCGCATCTCAGTCTGCAAGTAAAGTGATTACGAGATTAATTGCTCGGCGGCAGTGGTCACGATATCGCAGGCACCGGCAGATTTCAGCTTGGGGATGATTTCGGCGAGTTGTTTTCTTGAAATCGCGGCTCGCACCGCAACCCAATCTGAATTACTGAGTGGCGACACTGTCGGTGTTCTCATTGATGGCAGGCAGTTAATCACAGCTTCGAGATTTTCCTGAGCAACGTTCAAGTCCATCATGACTCGCTTTCTCGCGTCGAGGACCGCTTGGATGACCATGGCGAAGTCTTCGATTCGATTGCGAATTTGAGGATTGTCCATTGCATTTTTCGAAGCATACAGTCTTGTGGAGGACGTCATGATTTCGTCAATGATGTGCAAGCCGTTGGCTCGTAATGTTGATCCCGTCGCAGTATTGTCGATGATGCAGTCGGCGTCTTCCGGTGGGAAAACTTCGGTAGCGCCATAGGTTTGAAGAATGCTCGCTTCAATGCCTTGGCTTGCAACCCAACGCTGCGCGATTTCGGGATACTCCGAAGCGATGATGATTTTTTTCGGGGGTAATTTTCCGTCGACCAACAATTGATGAGGGGCGGCGACGATCAATCGTACGGGGTTGAGTCCAGTGTCGAGGAGTTCGTGCAGTTCAGTCCCGGTTTCCTGGATCCAGTCTTCGCCTGCAAAACCAAGATCCCTTGCACCTGCAGCAAGCATGCTGATTACATTTCTTGGTTTGAGAATTTTTGCATTGAAAGATGGGAGGGAGATATTGGGCCGATAACCACGTTCAGATTGACGGATCGAAATCCCGGCTCCCTTTAAAAGATCGACGACCTGGTCAAACATTCGGCCCTTTGGCAGTGCCAAGCGGACAATCGATGGATCAAGATTGGGCGACATAGTAACCTTTTGAATTCAAATTAAGTTTTGGAATTGTTGGTGGATAAAAAAAAACGCTGACCTTGTGGCCAGCGTTCTGTGTTTTGCAAATGCATTGTCAGATTAGTCCACAACGGTCATCGAGGAGGATGATGCAAATGGGAATACGTGTTGTGGAGTCTCTTGGGCATGCCATTATCATACGTGTGCTCTGGGTGGTGTCAACGCTGTTTATCGGGTTCGCCGGGGAATCTCAGTGGTGAACGAATTACAATAGTCCGAGGTTAAACCTCAGTTCACCAACACTCTGATAACGCTCGCTTCGCCGAGTCGTAGTTGATTTTTCGACGATCTTCTTGAGGTTTTCCTCCTCCTGCAGGTCGGTAGTGAGTCGCATGAGTAATTTCAGGATTTTTCCAAGGGAGTAAACATCGGTTCGATCGTCTATGAATTCGACGTTTTGCGTATCGCTTTCTGGCGAAACAAATGGGTTTTTGCGTTGGGCGGGTTCGATCAGATCAAAGTGGTACCGGGAATCAAACGTGAATCCAAAATCCGACACGATCGCTTGAAAGTCTCCGGAGTTTTTAGTTTCGGTCTCGCTTTGTTTGATCAAATGAATGTTGTTGGGAGATAGGTGCCGATGGACGATTTGATTTGAGTGAGCGTAAAAAACGGCATCTACAATTTGCTTCATGATTGAGAGCGTTGTTTCGTAATTGAATTCACGTCTTTGTCGAGAGAGTGTGGTGAGCGTTGGATGCTGAAGCAGGGGTTTGGTAAGAAATAATTTCTTGTCATCCCAGCGACCGTAATCGAAGACAGGCTGAATGTTTGGATGGTCCAGTTGTTTTGCTCGTTGGCAGTCAAGGAAAAACTGTTGTGTGTGCCGGTCAGTTGTTAACTTGGAATCGTGCGGGATTTTAATTGCTAACAGGTCAGGCGGATCATCGGTTCCCTCTTTGGCTGGCCCCAGTGCCCCGTAAACACAACTGAAGTCACCTTCGCCGATAGCAGCAATGACTTGGTAACGATTTTCGCCGAATTGAGAGGGGTCGAGTTTCTCGCTGGGCGGATTGTTTCGAACCGTGGAAAGCACGTCGTCAATCGTGCCTTGAATTGAATCAAAGTTTTGGTCTTCGGCGACCAGCAGAGTTTCCTCGTTCAGTAACACCGACGCAGCGGATTCGCGAAGCCCCTCTGCAATTGGCCCGGGTTCCATCGCATCAAGTTTGTCGATGCAAGATTCGCAGGAACCCAGATGTTCCGTGATTCTGTCGACCTCGTTTGATGCGTCGAGGCGTCCTTCGTTAAATTGGCGAAGAAGCTCTTCGGACGGGCAGGTTTCGATCAAGGTATTTTTTCTATTGAAAAAGTTAAACGATGGTTTTGCATTGAGCGAATTTTGTTAGTGGTGTTTTCACTAAACTAAATCCTGAAAAACACTTCTGATTTTAGCCAAGATGCGAGATTTATTCTGATAGACCACGTTGGGAGTTAACTTTAATTCTTCCGCCACCTCCCGGGCAGGGCGGTGGTCAATTACGACTCGTTTGAATGCGATACTCTGTGACTCAGAGTAGTTTGCCTCAACCCATTCCATGATTCGAAGAAAAATTAACTTACGCGTGTCGTCATCGTCGTCCTCTTCCGGGGCGTCCAAAAGACTGCGTTCAGAAGTTGCATTATATGGAATCTGGTTCAATTGCAAATTCCAAAGAGTTCCCCCGATCGTTTGAGGCTTTCCTTTCCCCATCTGCTGAGTCCAGATGTAATTACGCGTAATGACCCTGAGCCACCCCCGGAAGGACCCACCGCTCTCGCGGTATTGAAACGAGTCAATGTTCTTTACAAGCTTGGTAAAGACTTCCTGGCAAACATTGTCAATTTCAAACGGACAAACAACGCCGTATCCTTTCGCCCAACGCTTAATTAGCGGTGCGTACAGGGAGAATACCAATTCCCATGCAACCGGTTCGTTCGCTTTAGCTTGCTGAATCAAATTGAATTGAGTCGCAATGTCGCTCGAAGAGTGGTCGTTTGGTTCGGTCATCAAATTTTATTGAAGGGAGTCATCGTAAGATGAGACTGGTAGGAAGACAGTCCATCGCCGGGGAAGCGAATTCAATATTGCGGTTAAACTGTAGTTTTATTCTACCATAATGAAGGTTTCATTTTTGGTAGGAGAATTGCTAATTTCACGAAAATATTGACCCAGAAAACAACTTGATTGAGGGCAATTTGTCTTGCCTTTTTTGACCCGTTTAAAAAATGTCAGTCGCGGTGAGTTCACCAGTTTGGAGGCCCTGTTGTTGAGATTCCGTAATGGGGACCAGCCACAGTATATTGACCGGATCATTACGATAAGTGTTGGTTGTCTCATTCACTGGTTGGTTAGGACGGTATTGGGTTTGATGAACTAACAGGGCACTGTTGCATCCGGGAACAACATTGGGAAACGCGCAGGTGTGGCCAGGTCCAAGCCAGGTAAATTGATTCCAGGGGTAGTTCGCTAGTCCACTCAGTCTTTGCGTGGCCAACTCGATTGTTTTATTTTGAGCTTCAGCGTTTGCGTCTTGGTGAGGAGTCAGCTTGATTGCCAACTCGATTCGGCGGTAAAGTCCGGGGGTATCAGAGAAGAGCTCAACGGCAGGTTGAGGGCAGACGGACATGCCTACGGTCGCGATGATGGTTTCAGTCGGGTTGGAGTATCGTACGATTCCGCAAGGCGGGAAACGATTTTCACCAATTGAAAAATATTCGCGTTGAGTGGTCTCAGGTTCCGTTAAAAAGTCGTGATCAAAATGGCTTAGCAATAGGGGTTGGAGTTCGGCAAAAGGCGAACTGCTTGAATCTCCAGAGTTTGGATCAGTGGCAGGTTGAGGTTTCCATGCCTGCCAAAATCGATCTGCATTTTCGATCCGTTGGCAGAGTTTTGGGTTGTCGGGCATTGGCCAGCAGAGTGGGCTCTCTACAGCGCATTCATGGGCGTACCCATGAAATCCTTCGAGTCCGCTCCATGGGGGGATGACGGCAAGCGTCACAGGTTCTTGGTTGGGGAGCGATTCTATCAGAGCTGCGCCGTTGCCTTCTTCGAACCAGACGATTCGAAGATTATCACTCTGGGGGAGTGGTTGTCCCTCGCGGTGAATACAGAGATTGCGAGGTAGCATTGGGGAAATGCCTTGCCGCATTTGGGCCTCATTGACGACGAGGGGGCCTAGGTCAAGATTTCGAACCCAGCACGCGCGGGTGCCAAAGGCGGGTCTTTGTGTCGATTCTGTTGCAGCGGGTTGGTTCAAGTAAAAATAAACTGTTTTATTATCGTGCTGGACAATCGCGTCGAGAGTCCCGTACGGCGACGACTGAAACAGAAGGACGACTGGATCATCGAGTCGATTATCTTGAGAGTTGGGTGAATTCATTAAATTATTCGCTCAACGGTCTGACGTTGATTAGGTAGTTGGATTGGGTATTGAAAATGAATAGTTTTTGCAGAATGACTTTAAGTTGTGCTCGAATCGAAACCTTGAAGTGGAATCAGAGGTACAATTTACACTTGGCCCCGGTTATCGCACAGGCTTAAGTCGTTTTATAATCACGGCTGAACCAGTAACGGCTAACATAATTTGATGTAAATTTTTCACCTTTGACGGTAGGCGAATGATAAAGGACTCAACAGTTAACGAGCTATCTCCCAAGATTCCGGCGATTAATGCCACCGGGCTCAGTAAAATATATTCTGAGGGTGTTATCTTCAAAAAGCGGTTTCAGGCACTCGATGATGTGTCGTTTCAGGTAAATCAGGGAGAAATTTTTGGTTTGCTCGGCCCCAACGGTGCTGGCAAGACAACTTTTATCAAAATTCTGTTGGGCATTATTCGCAAGAGTGCCGGTTCCGCTGAATTGATGGGCTTGAGTGCCGGTTCCCGATCAGCCCGACGGTTGGTGGGCTACCTGCCAGAGCATCTTCGAATTCCGCCTCATCTCACCGGTTTTTCCGCGCTGGAGTGTTATGGCAACTTAAGTAACGTACCGTCCGCTGAAATTCGTAAGAAGCAGGATCGAGTCATTGAAATGGTCGGTTTAACTGGCCGTGCTAAAGATAGATGTCGGAAATACTCAAAGGGAATGTTGCAAAAGCTTGGGTTAGCTCAGGCGTTACTCCACAATCCGAAACTATTGATTCTCGATGAACCGACGGATGGACTTGATCCGCGGGCCCGTGCTGACGTTCGAAATATTATTCGCAACTTAAAGAATGAGGGCGTGACCATTTTCCTGAACAGTCACATTCTCCAGGAAGTTGAAATGATTTGCGACCGCGTTGCGATCTTGAATCAGGGTGCTTTGAAATATTGTGGGCCGGTATCAGAAATTGGTGGATTCGTTAAGAAGCTTTCAGGAACTGAGGGGAGTCTCATTACACTGGAGATGGATATCTCTGGCGACTCAACTGCAATTCATAAAGCGATGGAGGGAGAAGATTGCACTATTCTGTCGAAATCTGAGGCGGGCGTTTTCTCTGTCAAAATAACACTCGCAGATCAAAATGCCTTGGATGCGTTGATCGATCGAGTCAGAGCTAACGAAGTAAGTTTGTTGAGAATGACAAGACAAGAATCGTCGCTAGAAGATGCGTTCTTAAAAATTGTCTCGGAGTAAAGATTCGGGATTAAGTTGACGCCTACTTCGATTTATCAAATTATAGAAAGTTCCTAATGCGACCTTATTTCGCAATCATCAAAGATTCATTTCGTGCGGCTTTGGCTTCAAGAGTGCTGTATGTCCTCTTAATTTTTATCACTTTGCTGTTGCTCGTTATTGCTCCATTGCACATTCGCGAGACCCTTGATTGGCAGCTGCCAGATCGCGGATTGAATAGCCAGGGGATTGCCAAAGCACTGGTTGAGCGGCAAGGAAAACCCGATGAGGCGGTGATGACTCGCGTCTGGGAGTTACTTCCAGACGAAGACAATTTCAAAGACCAGTTAATTGCGCTCGTCGAAAAAGAAGAAACTGAAGAGGTTGAGCCTGAAGTTGATGACGAAGAAGGCAGGCGGGGTAGAAGACGGCGAGGCAATTCGGAGGGCTCAGGAATTGGGCGGGATTTAATCGACGGTCTGAACTCAGTTATTGAGAATCCGGATTTTTATGTGGCGGCCGATTGGAAAAATAAACTACTGAATCTCGAAGCGAAAGAGCTGATTGATTCCGGATACGATCAGTTGTCAGAGGTCGAGGTGAAACGCGTCAATCGGCTTCTCCTATCTAGCGCGTTCTCAAGGAAGTTGATTCCTCCGGGCGAAGACTCGGCGATTGAGTTTTGCTATGCCATTTGGAGTCCCATTGATCCCCTCCCGATGAGCCAACAGCAACTGTCTAAACTTTTGATCTCAGAATTACCGTGGTACTTTGAGAAATTAGTTTTGTCGATTGGATTGTTAATTGCGATCATTGTGACTGCAAATTTAATTCCTGAAACGTTTGAGCCCGGTTCGTTGAACCTTCTTTTGAGCAAGCCGATCTCTCGATGGGGATTGTACGTCGCGAAGTTTGTTGGAGGCTGTGCCTTCATCGCGATTTGCGCCGCCTATCTGTTTTTTGGTCTTTGGCTTTGGCTGGGGATTGGAATGGGAACCTGGGATCGGGCGATTTTGCTGAGTATCCCGCTTTATGTATTGGTGTTTGCGATTTATTTCGCGGTCTCCGCGTTTGTCGGTTTAGTTTGGCGAAGCTCAATCGTTTCTGTCATTTTGACTTTGGTGTTTTGGGCGTTTTGCTTTTCGATAGGATCGGCCTATGGCCTGTTCGACACGAAAATGAAGAACACGGAGTTTTCCGGCGTATTTCCTGCGGCTGACCAAGTGTATGCGACTGACGTATTTCGTCAGGTTTATCGTTGGGATGATTCAGGCAAGAACTGGAGTGTGGTGTCGGGGATGAAGATGTCGCCCGAAGATCAAATGGCTACTGGCACGATTACGTTTTTTGCAAAATTAAGTGAAGTGCCGATTCCAGGTTTAAGAGACGTTCCTCAACCTGTGTTTGACCCAATCAACGATTTTGTGGTTTGTAAACGTTTCGGTGGCCTTGGTCCTAATATGAGCAGCAATCAGGTCAGTATTTTGCGTACAGGAGTGGCCGAGCCTTTAGAGGTCGGCAAGTTTCCCGATAGCACAATCCAATTGTTTTCTTCGCCACATGGAATTATCGCCGTTGCCTCCAATGGCGAGATTTATCGGATGAATTCTGAGATGGTGGTCGAACAATTTAAGACGGTCGGGCAGACGAAGGAGAATGCCGCTGGCGAACCAAATGCGATGGCAGAGGACGCGAGTGGTGGGACTGCCGATTCAAGCAAGGCAACATCAGAGCTGTTTATTGAGATGGGGCAGGCCGAAGGCGTGCGGATCCGCACTGAATCGTCAATTAGTTACAACCAAGAGTTCGATCAGTTCGCTGTTTACGACGAGGGAGTCATCAAAATTCTCGAACTGAAAGATGGCAGCTACGGAGTTAAATCTGAGTTGATACTTAATCTTTCTTTTGACAAGAAAATGAGTGCCATGATTGCCTATTCGGGCAAAACAATCGCGGTTGCGTTTGGAAACGGAAAAGTCATTAGTGTGAACACAGAAACGATGGTTGAGGAGAAGGAGTTTCAGCTTGAGTCCAGATCTTCGATTCGCCAGGTAGATGGATCACCGGATGGACGATATATCGGTGTTCTATTCAGAAATGGAAATCTATGGATGCTTGACTTGGAAAGCGGGCAAAAGATGAGCAAAGTTAGTTTTTCCGGCGTTAAGCAAATTAGCACCTTCGACTTAATTGAAGATGGCAAGGTTTGGCTGGGCGAGGATATTCAGTCAGCAACGCTTTGCAATATCGACGATGGGACAGTCGTAAAATCCCTCAACCCATCTTCTGATCTTATTCAGTCTCTCTATCGTTATGCGATTCGGCCAGCTTATACACTTTGTCCAAAACCGAGTGAGTTTTACAAAGTCGTTAGCTATCTTGCCTCTTCATCGGACACAAGTGCTAACGAAGAGGTTGATCTGCGGGAGGCTGAAAAACGTGGTAATGCACCGAGTGAATCCCCATGGGCTCCTCTGACGAGTGGGGTCATTTTCATGCTTGTGATGCTCGCTGCGGGCTGTACTGTTTTTCAGACAAGAGATTACTAAATAATTATCGCATCTCTTTCGAGGGGCTTTGCCAGCCCCAGCGTTTTATTAGTTTTCATGGACAGCGAATGACTCTGGGGTGCAAAACGGGTTGAAATTACGACTATACTGGATGTCGATAGCCGAGCATTTTCCGGATATTTGACATTAGAAAGTAACGGCGTTGTCCACCTGCGCGAGTTCGCCAGCGGCAAAGTCGGCGAGACCGCCGGTGAAACAATCAATGAGCGCGTCAACAAAGGCACTGCCATGCTGGCCGGATTGACTAATTCCCTAACACGCAACAACTCTGCGATCGTATTTCTTGTCTCAGGATTCTGGATCCCGGGAATGATAAGGCTCCATGGAGAAGTACATGAGTAAAGTAGACCTGCTTAAAACTGAAGCAGTCATGAATGGATCCGCTATTCATCTTTGGATGTTCATTTTTTTATCGATATTGGCTTCGTCTGCTCGGGCTCAGGAAAAGAATGATATTCCGTTTCTTGACAATTATTGCGTGAAATGTCACAACGCGGATGAACGCCAGGGCGATGTTCGTTTGGATCGGTTTGATTTGCAAGTGACGGTCGATAACCACGAACTGTGGGAAGAGGTCATACATAAAATCCAGCGAGGCGAAATGCCACCTGAGGATGCCAAGCAGCCTACGGCGGATGAACGTCGAGCGTTCTTGGCCAAGGCAATTCGGTTACTAGCAAGGTATGAGGAAGAGACTCAAGCATTACGAGATCCATTAATGCGCCTGACTAACAATCAGATTGCGCATAGTCTTCAGGATCTAATTCAAACGCACGAGCATATTGCGGATCAGCTCATCGGTGACCCGATCGATAAGCATGGTTTTTCCCGGCAGGCAGAACTCGACCTTTCGGGTTCGTACCTTCAGCTCTATACCGATGCACTTGAACAGATGGTCGAACGAGCGATGCCGAACCTTGCACCGACCCGCCCCGATGTGTTTCGAATTGCTGGCAACGATTGGGAAAAATGCCACTGGGGAGGTGATAACTATCTTTATCAGGGATATCGGCGGTTGTACGAGGGGCCGAAATGGATAGGCGATGATTTTGAGATCCCCATTCCACCCAAGCACGAGTACCGAATGTTTCTGCGTGAAAATAGGAGCAAGGGAAAATTCCGAATCAAATTAACCCTACGCAATGAGCCGCCAACCTACGGGTATGGAGAGCATTTTCTGATCAAACCTGAAGCGTCTATCGCCAAATCGGTGGCTGGTCAGGTGGTGCTACAAGATTTAACCGATCCTCGGACAGTTCAGATTCCCAAGGCAGGTATCTACCAGGTCGATGTTTTCTTAAATCCGCCGGCTAAGGTAGTGGCCGCAGCGGATTCCTCAAAATTGCAGGAGGGATTGGTCGGCTCTTGGGGGCTAAATGGTGATACCCAGAGTGAATCCAAACGCAAGGAATTGACAGGGAAACTTGAGGGTGGAGCAACCTTTGTCGAATCACCAATCGGTAAACAAGGGAAAGCAATTTCTCTGGATGGGCACGATGATGCGGTGGTGCTTTCGCGCCATCCCCGGATGGATGTGGGGAAGGGGGACTTCACTGTGGCTGCGTGGATTAACCCAACGGAACTGCGACAGGCGGGAATCGTTTGCCTGGGCCAATACAATTGGGTGCACGGTTGGTATCTGGACATGCTGCAAGGGGGTGTGTTGCGGATTGAGACGGTCAATCCTGCCAATCAATCCAATGGCACGGTGGCTACCAAGCCCAGCATACTCAAAGCAAACACTTGGCAGCACGTGGCGGCGGTGGTGCGGCGTGGCGAGAACCAAACCAAACTGTTCGTTAACGGTTTTGAGGTCGCCTCCGGTACCGTTGCGCCCACTAATCTCGATAACACCTCGGTAGATTTGCACATTGGTCGCATTCAGAATTCCCAGCTCTTCAAGGGCCAGATGGATGAGGTCTGTTTTTACAACCGAGCTTTAGACGGAAAGGAAATCCTGGCTCTCTTGGAACCTGGTCAACAGTTTGTACGGGAACCCCTGGAACCGCCACAGGAACTTACCTTGAATCTGGGGGATCGCGAATTTACCGGGACCCTTCATCAACCTGCATTTTTAGGAGTTCGCCTGCCAGCGGGGCCACTGCAGGTCAGTGGTGACTATGGTGATGGATTAGCTCCTCACCGTATCAATATTACTCCAATGCCTGCGGAGAGTGATCTTGCGGCTGAGTATGAAAAATTTGAAAAACGGAAAACCGCTCGCACGCCTCAGGAAATCGGCGTGTATATGGATCAGTCAGGTCGGCATCCTTACAAGTTGGTTGAGCCGATCACGGTCGCGGCCAAAGCAGGTCCGCAGGTCTTCGAATTGTTTGGAGCGTTGGAAGATTACCCCGGCGTGGTCTCCGATCTGATCGAAGCTGAAGATCGAAGCCCCGGTTACTGGTTGAAATTCCGTACGCTGACTATTGTTAATCACAACAAGCTCGAAGGTTTTCCGCTACCTGCTCGATTCGAGTGGACGGAACCCATTTATCTTGTGCGGCCCGATGAACAGTGGATTAAGGCGTTTGGGCATACTCACGGTTTAATTCCTTCGGCTAATGGAAACAACGGCACTCACGGCAATGAAGCCAAGGGGCCGGCGATCTATCCCGAGGTGATGAAGTCGCAGGGACATGTAGTTATTGAAAAGGTGGAGTTCGAAACTCCCTTCTTTGAGACTTGGCCACCAGCAGCAATTCAGCCGTTCCTCGTAGAAGCCAAATTGGATGGAAAAGAAATGCCGGGCAAGTTGAAGTCTCTGGCGGCACGTGCCTGGCGACGACCCTTGTCCAAATCTGACGCAATTCATATCGACAAAATTTGGGCGGCGGAAATTGCCGCTGGCGGCAGTGAACTTGAAGCACTGCGAAGCTCAATCGTCACGATACTTTCCGACCCGCGGTTTCTATATTTGCGACGATCCAATAATTATGACCTTACCTCTCGTCTAGCTTACTTCCTGTGGAACGGTCCGCCAGATACCCAATTGATCACGATGTCGGGTGAGCACGAGCATCTTACTGACTCACTGATCGAGCAGCAGGTGGACCGTTTGTTCGATGACAAGCGTAGCCGTCGGTTTGTCGAAGATTTTGTCGCACAGTGGATCGATTTCAGCCGATTCGATCAGATCGCCATCGATCCAAATTATTATCCTTCGTTCAAAAACCGCGGCATGCGGATCCGGGAATACATGAAGCAGGAATGTGTCGAATTCTTTGCACACGTTCTTCACGAGGATGTGAGTTGCCTCAGTTTTCTGGAATCTGATTTTGTCATGGTGAACGAAACACTGGCTGAGCATTATGGGATCGCCGATGTTTTAACGCCGAGATTCAAGCGAGTGGCTGCGCCCGCACATCGAGGTGGAGGCGTTTTAGCGCAGGCTGCGGTCATGCTGGCTCAGTCCAACGGGCAGGATTCCCATGCGGTTAACCGCGGGGTTTGGATTCGTTCGCGTCTATTGGGAAATCCACCGTCCGATCCGCCACCGGACGTGCCTTCGCTACCGGAACCTGTCGGCGATCTTAAAGCCGGTGTTCCGGTTTCGGTCAAACAGAGATTGGATTTGCATCTCAAGACAGGCACAACGTGTTACGACTGCCACCAGGATATCGATCCCTGGGGTATCGCTACCGAAGGCTTCGATGCGATCGGGCTTCCGAGAACCACCATTCAAAAGGCTGGCCCCGTTGTCAAGCAGGTTGTTATTGATGATCAAGAGATTGATGGGTTGTTGCCGTTGAAACAGTTTTTGCTTAAGCAACGCCACGAACAGTTTGCCTATGGTTTTACATGTCATATGCTTTCTTATGCATTAGGTAGACCACTCACATTCCGCGACGAGACGACCGTACGGACCTTGCAGGCAGAGTTTGAGAAAAGCGGATACAATATGCGAACCCTGATCAAAGCGATTGTGACATCAACGGTTTATCGGCAAGGCACCGAATTAAAGACTCAAGATTAATGGCTGTGCCAACGACGACTGGATATAAAGAAGACAATCATGGCTAAGAGAATGCAGATCCATCGACGTACATTTCTCCGCGGCGCGGGTGGAGTGGCCTTGAGTTTGCCGGTGTTCGAATGCATGGCGAGTGAAGCAGAATCCGAGATCCCTAGACGGCTTCTAGCGCTGTATGTGGGGCACGGTTTTGCTCTGCATGGCGATTGGCGTTGGTACCCGACGCTGGTCGATGGCCAGTTGCGTTTTGGCAAGTCAATGGAAGCCTTTACACCTCTGGCCAATCGCATCTCGGTGGTGCAAGGTCTGGAGCATCCCCAATGCGTGAGTGCAAATGGGCATAGCACAGCCGATTCGTTTCTAACCGGCAGTAATCCTGCCGCTGCCGTGAAAAGCCCATCGATTGATCAAATTGCCGCAGCGCTGCATGGCCATAAGACACGCTATCCGAGTCTTGTGCTTGGCAATGAGGGAGGTTTGGGTGGCGAAGGCCGATCGAACACACTTTCCTACAATCAATTTGGACGCGGCATCCCTTCGACGAATAATCTGCGAGGATTGTATGACGCAATGTTTAATTCTGATCGGGCCTTGCAGGAAAACCAACGGCGACGTTTGAGTCGAGATCAGCGCCGTGTCGATCGGGTGCTGGAATCTTACCGCGAGCTCAAACGTAAACTCGGCAGCGAGGATTCGCAAAGGCTGGAGCACTACATGCAGGCATTGCGAGATGTGGAGAAAGAGATCGAGCGTATGGAACGCTGGTCGACAACCGCCAAGCCAAAAGTTTCTACCAAAGAGCTGGCATTAAATGCTTCTGTGCAAGATCCGGCTGCTTTCATCCGTACGATGTACAACCTCATCTATCTGGCCTTCAAGACAGATTCCACCCGTTATGCGACCTACATGCTGCAAAGCATGAACAGTAGCAAATGGGACAACATTCCGATCGCTTTGGGTCTTGGTGTCACCCACCATCTGTTGGCCCATAACGCGGTACAAGGAGGTGAGCATCTGGTTAAACTTGGAAAGTACGACAAGTTCCAGGCAGACCTGCTGGCCGAATTTATCACGAAACTGGCGGATACTCCCGAGGCCGACGGCACGATGCTCGATAACACGATCGTGCTCTATGGCAGTAGCAACAGCCAGACGCACGTTAATACTGATTATCCTTTGATGTTGGTGGGAGGCGAAAAACTTGGTCTCAAGCAGGGGGCGGTTCACGATTTTGGCAAACAGACTCCGCCACTATCAAACCTCTACCTTACGCTGTTAAACGCTTTGAAGGTTCCCGTTTCTAAATTCTCCGACAGCAGCGGAACAATTTCAGAAATCATGGCTTGAGCAATCGTCCGTTTGCTCCGCAAATGAATCGATGCGTTTTGCCCTTTCTCAAAGCGTGGGTTCGATTGACCTGGTGAATAGATGGCCAAGTGAGGTGAGTAAATTGAGGTTGAACGATGAGTTTGAATCGCTGGCAAATAGTGTTTTACAGAATGGCAAGCTAATTTTTAAATTTCGTTGAAAATTTCTAATTGCTATGTGGAAACAAAATTTTTGCTGGATTTTTACCACCTGTTTCGAAAAAATAACCCTCGTTGTTGTCCCATTTATCTAGGCAATACAGTTGGAACAATCGGACGGTCAGTGCTGGAATCCGCTTTGTTTTTCAGCAGTTTGGTGGCGTCCTTGGATTTGGGTGGTAAGTTTCCTACACGCGTCACAAAGGAGTGCTTCCGCGATCGAGGAGGCTCATGGATTGAGTTTCCTGTTAGACACCAATTAATAAATTGTGAGTATTCTAGACCCAACGTGTCAAAGAACTCGCGATAGGAGAGATGCAAGACAGAAAATGCATTTCTCGGAGACTCCAAGCGATGGCAAAATTTTATATTCAATCGGGCAATGTTTGTTACGTAGTTGGCGCATGCGACGTCGAAGGCGCAGCCCTCTGGGCGATGCACCGTATCATGGACGAAAAGATCTGTGATTACGAAGATGCGATTCTTGAGAGTGACGTGAGTCCGTTCGATCTACCCATTTCTGATGCCCACCTCCAGGACGTCCCACAGGCGGTCCCCTACGAAGCGATGCTGGAGGGGTTGGCTCAATTCGACGAAACGATTTTGGTGAGTGAGCGTGGGTTCGGCCATGATGATGCTGGCGAACTCGAGACCGAAGAAATCTTTCACCAATGGCGTCAATTAATGCAGGCAGTTGATCGACTACATGACCGCCTCGGGTAGAACCCGTTGGGAGGCAGGCACTCATGTCCGCTGAACGCGCAGTTTCAGAGATTGCCAGAGACCGTTAATCCCCGACCCCAAAGTCCTCATTGCAGAGCCTCATCATCAACTCCATTTCCGCCTGTTCATGATGGGCGAGATCTTTACAAAAGCGATCAAACGATTCGGTTATTTGTGGAAACTCGACTTGAGGTGATGATTCGCGATAAACGACTTGCCAAGTGGTCTCGATGATTTCGCTCAACTGCAGGAACAACCTTTCATGGTCTTGCTGAAGACGCGAAGCGTTGCGGCTGACATTGGGGTTTTGCAACGCCGAATGCTGGAAGTATCCGTAGCACTCTTCTAAGGCGAAATAGGTTTCCATTTCGTCACGAAGGTCGGAGAGGCGCTCGGCGACCTGCTGAGCAAAGGCTCCAGATTCGGAAGCGAAACGTTTTGTTCGATTTTCAACGGAGTGCATGATTTCGTGATAGACGTTGTTCAGAAGTTCACGAAATCCATAATCCGTCTTGATTTCTTTCAAAAACGGGACATTGATGGTGATGCCGGCAGCCTTTGCGCCGCTCTGTCGAAATTCAGTTTCAGATATCCAAGTGCTCATCTCATTCCTCGCTCATAACGTAGGATCGTAATTGCCAATCTGATGGAGAGGTTGGAAGAAGAATTTACGTTTGACGCTTTCAGTTGCTGTAGGCAAATAAATTGCGTTGTAGAACGAAATCTAATTAGATTGTCATTCTATAAAAGTATTTCCTTCCATCGCATTGAACCAGTCTCCACGTTAAACACGAACCTTATTTTATGGTGAGCCAATGCGAAGGCAAGGAAAATCAGATCCCTAAGAATAGGGAAGGAACTGGGGTTTGCTGCCAAGGGAATCAATGCGGACATTGGTCGTAGCGATAGCATGCTATTTATTTGCTAAACTAAAGAATCGATATTTGAGATTGCCCTTAATTGGTTTTGGTTGTTGAAAATTTTTAATTTCTGAGTGCTACATGTCCCAACACGGTCCGTGGTTTATCAAAGAATCTAATGATGTTTACATTGATCCGTTCGTTAACGTGCGGGTGGATCAGGTCATTCGCCCCGACGGTAAGGACGGTCAGCACGTCGTTGTCTGTATGAAACCCGGCGTTTGTGTTTTAGCAATTGACGATGAAAATAATGTCCATTTGACGCGGGAGTTTCACTACGGCGTTGGGCGTTATTCGCTGGAAGCTGTTTCGGGTGGAATCGACCCGGGGGAGGGGGCAGATACGACTGCCAAGCGAGAGTTGGCAGAAGAACTAGGGCTGATTGCTGAAAACTGGGAAGCGATTGGTTCGGTCGATCCTTTTACCACCATCGTTGTCTCGCCGACGAAGACTTACATTGCCCGTGGGTTAACGAAAACTGTTAGTAATCCCGAAGGCACTGAACTGATTGAAACCGTCGTGATGCCATTGTCTGAAGCAGTTGAACGAGTCAACGCTGGCGAGATTACTCACGCGCCTACCTGTGTTTTGATTTTACAGGCAATGATGAAGAATGGATCCACGCCCACGGGCCTGGGTTAGTCGAACAAACTTTGCAAATTAATTTGCATCGAGGTGCTTTGTTTTATTGAATCGTGCGCACTTAGTTCGAGAGTTGTTCGAACATTTTTTTCGCCCTGGCGCGGTACAGGAAGAGTCCGCGGTATTTCAAAGCCTGTTCTAAGGTGGTTTTCGATTTCTCTTTTTCTTCCATAGCATTTAAAACCGAGGCAGCAAAGAATCTAATTTCAGGCGAAGCATTTTGCTGCTGTAGCGCTCTTCCGATTGCCGTTTTAGCTTGTTCCGTTTTGCCTTCTCGCAAGAGGATGTAACCACGAGCTGCTTGGGCAACGACGTTATTCGGCAGCGCACGGACATTTCTGTTGGCGATTTCAAGTGCCATTTTCCGCTTCTCCGGGTCGGCGTTTTCAATTAAACAAAGGGCGTACATGTTCGACACTTCAAAGTTGTTTGGAAATTGTTTGTAGAGCTCGCCGTAGTGTGATTCGGCAACGCCGTAAGATTCACCGGCAAAAGCAATTTTTGCTTTTAGGGAGAGAGATTGAGGTGTTTCGCCGGCGACCTCTGCTTTTTTGATCGCTGAATTTGCCATCGGAAATTGTTCTTCATTGACCGCCCAACTGGCGACTTCCAATTGAACTTGAGGGCTGTCGGCATACGTTTCGGCGGCCGCTTGAATCCAGACCTTGGCGGTGTCAAATTTCCCGGTTCGCTGGAACCAGTTAGCCACGATGATTTCGGGTGGCCGCGTTTGGGGGAGCGCGGTTTGGAGTTGTTTCAAAAAGAGCAGGCTTTGCTCGAGGTTCTTTTCATTGAATTCAAGTTCAGCCGAGACCATCAACGCTTTGGGATTTCCTGGCCGCAATTCTCTGAGTCTTGTGAGGTAACGTCGAGCATCTGAGAAACGTCGTTGTCGCATGGCGATATCAGTTGCCCCGTCGAGATACTGCGCTTCGTAAAAACTGGCGGATACGGGAGATAATTTTGCGTTCTGGGTCACCCGCTCGAGTTTGTCTAGCAATGCCAGTGCGTCAGTGGATCGGTTTTCATTAATTGCCAATCTGGCGAAAGTCGAATAGACCGCTGGTTTGTCAGGATGCTGCAGGGCCGCACGTTCGAGCAAGACCCGGCCAGATTTTGGATCCTGAATAGCAAAGCTGAGTCCGGCGAGCATCACATCGGCTGGAGGAAAATTTGGGTCTGAAAGAGCCTGTGCCGTCATCAGCTCAATGACTAACTTCGCATCTTTTACTTGAAACGCCTTGACCGCTTCGCCGATAACTTTTTGCTGTTCCGGGTTGGAAGCCGGGTCGCCCGGGATCAGGTTGTATAGTTCCTGAACGAGCTGCTGATACATTTTCTCCGTTCGCTGCTGTGCCGCTTCTGCAGTCGGTGGAGTAACCGCTGGTTTTGAGGGAGTAAGCGAGTTAGGACGTTTACCATCGACTTCTTGTGGCGGTCGAAATTGAGTTCCCGTTTGCCCCGTGACAGTCAGTGGCCAGAAGCATGTTACTACCAGTAGAAGAGGGATCGACAGTCCACGCGTTACCCATCGTCGTGATGCGGACGTTACTGCTGAATGAAATGATGAAGGCATGAACGAACTCCGTCTCAATTGGGTAGATTGAATAACTCACAGCCAGTTTAGTCACTTGGGGAGGTGCGGTTGATCGCGGTCATAATTTCAACCGTTGCGTCGGATTTATTGAGAACATAAAAATGCAGGCCGGCGACCTCGGCATCGATGAGTTCCTGAGTTTGTTCGATCGCCTGAGCCACGCCGATTTTAAATTGATCATCGGGTTCCGGATTTGCTTCGAGTTCCTGCACAAACGGCGTTGGCAGTTTAGCTCCGCAAAGCGACGAGATGCGTTGGATTTGCTTGAGGCTGGTGACAGGCAGCAAACCCGGGACGATCGGAATGTTGATTCCTTTTTGTTCGCAGAGATCTCGAAATCGGAAAAAGTCCTCGTTGTTGTAGAACAACTGTGTGACGATTGCGTGCGCTCCGGCGTCGACTTTTCGTTTTAGATTATCAAGGTCAACGTCAAGGCTTGGTGCCTCCCGGTGTTTCTCCGGATAGCCGGCAACCAGTACACCAAGGTCTTTAAACTCGTTGTTGATCAGTTCGACTAACTCATTGGCGTATTGATAGCCCCCTTCAGTTGCCTGGAATTCCGATTCGCCTTGGGGAGGGTCGCCACGCAGGGCAACGATGTAGTCAACCGATCGGGCTCGCGCCTGCTCGAGGTAGGCTCTTAAATCATCCACGCTGCTGCCGACAAGTGTCAGGTGAGATGCGACCGGGATGTTATACAGGTTTTTAACATCTTCAATGATGTCGAGCGTTTTACCTTGCGTCGACCCACCGGCACCGTAAGTGCAGGTGATAAAGTCCGGTGAAAATTGCATCAGTTGTTCGACGTGGCGTCGGAGACTTTTTTCACCGGCGGGTGTTTTGGGTGGAAACAACTCATACGAAGTGACTTGTTTCTTTTCAAACAGTTGAGAGAGCGACATTGGGATACGAAATGATTTTGGAATGGAAATTGGATAACGTCATGATAAGTTCGCAGCGGTCGCTGAGACAGACCAGATTGAAAAACAGTTGGAAGATTGAGCGTTTTTGAAGACGTATAGCTGGAAACAGGCTGAAATAAGCGGGTGCTGGTTCTTGTAGCTTATGATGAGAATGGCCGCTCACAGGGAGATCGGCTCATTAGAGAGGCCGTCGGGCCGCTCGTGTTGCGTATTTCGGTACATATCGAGAATCAATTCGATATCGCAGGGGCGCTGGGTAACATTTCGACGTGAGAACATTCTTTTCTGAGTGGTCACAATCACTTCGGGAGGGAGGTTTCCAACTTTATCGAAGGTGCGAGCATAATTAACGAAGCTCGGGACATTGGTCGTCGCGAATCCGTATACCATGCTCGCGGTGCCGATCGTCTTGCCGGTAAAGATACTGGTATTGATCGCAGTTTTCGCGTAGTCGCCAATAATACAGCCGATGAACTGCATCCCTGATGCAATCTTTTCGGAACCGTACTGCATATTGACCATCCCATATGTATTTTTCAGGTCGCTGTTGCAGGTGCCTGCTCCCAGATTAATCCAACTGCCAAGGTAACTGTGGCCAAGAAATCCATGATGTTGTTTGTTGGTGTAGGCCTCAAGAATGGTGCTCTCAACTTCTCCCCCTATTTTGCAGGTATGGGAAATAGAGACACAATCTTTGATCGAAGCGTGTTCACTGATTCGAGTTCTCGGGCCGATATATACCGGTCCCCTAATAAAGCAAAACGGCCCAAATTTAACATCCGCATCAATGACGATTGGGCCTGGTTTTGAATCAAATAAAACCGGATCGACAATTTGAACGCCATCGCCAACGAAAACATTCTCATATTTTTCGGTGTAGTTACCGTGCGCGATTCGATGGGCTAAGTTGCCCTGGAATGATTGAATATTCTGATCAATGATTTCGTGCGGGTAGTCAAGTAATACAAAATCGTCTTCGGTAATTTCACAGTCAGGGTGTCTGCCGAGTGATTCGATAAGTTTCGTCCACGCCGATCGCGGTTGATCCTGAAGTGTGCTGGTGGGAACAATTGCCGCCGCGGTGGCCCAGCCAACGCGAATCAAAATACCTTCCGGAAGGAGTTGATTGGACGATCCCATTAACGCACAGATCTTCTCCCAGTTTTTCACCGTGGGCGCGAGACGCGCGTTGACGATAAGTGTCCATCGTTGAGAAAGATCGAGTGATTGTTCCAATTCGGGGAAATCAAGTATTTGAATTCGTTCGAGAAAAGGCCGAACGATTCCAACCATTCTTGAATTCAGAGATTTTAAAAAATCAACTAAGCGAAGACTGGCGCATGTGATTGCGTATGCAGGGCGACCGGTCGTGACAGGATAGAGATTTTCAACGCCCGAATCTTCAAAAACGATAACATTCATTTGGTGTAAGGATGAGCGTGCTGAATGAGAGAAGCCGAGGACACGAGAATGCGTTTTAACATGAATCCAAAAGATAACAAGCGAGAAACATCGGCTTCATTGTTTTGAAATCAACAAGCGATGGTTCGCTTTCGTTTTTGATTGCGCCACGCCAATTCAGGTGGTTTAGGTTGTCTAGTGAGTGGTCGTCAACGCTCGAATAAAACAAAAAAAGCGGCTCGTTAAAACAAGCCGCTTTGTGAAAATTCAAAGGTAAAGCCTTGCCAGATGGTTGGCTTAAGCAATTACTTAAGTTGTGTTCCCGCATTGTCTGCCACTACCTGAGGTCCCATTTGTTGGGCAACAAGGTTGGTGAGATCCAGTTGGTTGTTATAAACAACCGATCGATTCACTGCTTTGATGACTTCTGGTCGGACATTGCCATTGATTGGTGAGTTGTCGAATCGCAAGACGAGGACAATTCCATTGGCTTCCGCAACGGCTGCGACAACCGATTGCAGTTTCTGGTAGGTGACGTAGTAAATCTGGGCTTCGCGATTGAGGAGGTTCGTTTCAGCCTGGCGTGCCTGAGTTTTTAGTTGTGCCTGTTGTTGCTCGAGGGCAGCCTCTTGCTCAAACCGACTCGGGCCACTTTCCATCGCGCTAATTTCTTGCGCTTTGATCTGGATGGCCTTTTGTTGCTCAGTGATTTGCGCCTTTAGTTCGTTCGCAGATTGCTTGATTTCATTCATCTGGGTATTGAATTCCAGATTTTTTTGAAATACGGCTGCGACGTCTAGGATCGCAACGATACCGGATTCTTGTGCTTGAGCCAGAACTCCGGTAAAAGGTAGCGTGATTGCAACTGCTGTAATTAAGGCCAATTTGTTAATGTTCAATTTCAAAACTCGTCCTCCCTGACTGACGAAACGTATTAGGTTGATTGTAAGCTTAGGTGATCCTTCACCGGCAACTATGATTGAAATGCAGCGAGTTTGCCGCGAGTCGTTTTTATCTACAACGCAAGATGCGTGCCAAACTCAATATTTGAATGTCAAAAAAAATGCTAAGCAGTTGAGTCAAGTAAAACTTGAGTTCGTCGCCGCTCGCTCTTCTTTGCAAACTTCTTGGTCCGCAACTTTTGCAACATGGTTTGTAAAGATTACCCGTTTTCAAATCAATCCAAATCTTGGTTGCAAATGAGAAATTAACGATGTGAATTGCTGGCATCTTTAACACCTAAACTGCTAGCAATTCTTGGGCTTGGCACGGATGAAGAGGCAAGAGGTTTTGGAGTAGTAAGTTACAAACTTGCGGGGCGATCGCAGGTGGGGGCTGAAATCAATTATTGGGTAAAAGCCTGCGTCGTTTGCCGGTGAGCAGTGAGGTCGGAGATGTCATCCGGTGTGAGTTTGCACTGGTGAATGGCGGACGCGACAAGGACATGTTCGCAGCCAAGTTTGAGCAGCGTTTGGATATCGCTGGCATGCCGCGCTCCGCCCCCTGAGGTGATCTTAATTTCGGGTAGTTCTTGTTTAATTTCCTGAATGAGATCGCCAAATCCGTTTTCAGAATTTGCACATCCTGCCATGGTTCCCACGGATGCTAGATCGAGAAGGATAAATTCACGGACACCTTTTTCAAAAGCATGTTGGACTAATTCAAGTGACGTCGCATCGGCCAGGTTTCCTGGTTGCGTGAACAGTTTCCCCGCTTTTTTATCGAGGCTAAAAATAGGTGTAATGTCCAGTTCAATTAGTTTCGTGAGTAAATCCAGATCAGTGAAGTTGGCAAGTGTTTCCGACGACAGGATGATTTTTAAACGCTCTCGCTGCTGAATGTTTGCGGTGATCTTTTGGTATTGATTGCCGCTCACCCAGTTAGCATCGATCCACAGTCCAAATCCAGCGTTCAAGAGATCGTTATAGACCTGCCAATTGGGATTGGCTCCATTGAAGCTATCGATGTCTGCGAGATAGAGAACATCGCATCCGGTTTGGTTGAAGATTGCCTTGGCAACATCGATGGGTTGGCTACTCTGAGTCAACTTGGAGTGGACTGGGCGGTAAGTATCCCGATCCCCCTGAGCCGCGAGGACGACCTGGGAAATCATTAAATCGAGAACGGGAATGACAGGATTCATAATTGAAGGGTCGCGTGATCCAGTATTTACGAATTGTAGAAGCGGGCGGTGGCGTCGTCTGCCGCTTGTTATTTTAGCGGTTTATTTGAACCGCGTCATTCTCGTAAAGTGGTAAATAGCGGTAATAAACTTCAAGAATCATGACAGCCATTGCGGTCGTGTACAAGCGTCCGCCAACCTTGCCGTGCGGGTCGGGGAAATACCAGCTTCCCGCTTGGTGTGTGTCGCTTTGATCTTGGCTGGCTACTAAGTGTTCTCTCATCTTTTCATTCCAATCTTCCCAGCGTGGATCACTGCGATGGTGCAGTACCTGTGTCGCGTAGTAGTTGAAATAAACATTGTTCTTGGAAGGACCGTGGTCGGATAAGAATCGCGTTGCTTGTTCGAGCGAGCCCGCGTTTATTCCGGCACCGAGATACATTTTCGAAAGCACACCGATCGCGGTTGTCGTTGCTGAATTTTCCAATGAGTCATTTGTCGTGTATCCATACCGACCATTGGAGGTCGCAAGTGAGTCGACAAATTGTTCGGCTCGAATCATGGTTAGTTCACCGAGCCGGGAGTTAGAAAGTTGACAGCTTTTTAAAGCCATGATCTGCCATCCGGTAACTGTCATGTCTCCTGGTGCTCCGGGGTCATACCGCCATCCACCCGCTTTATGTTGTGCGGTTTCGATGTACTTTCTCGCCAAATCAGCGATCTTTCCCAGTCCACTGTCTCCCGTCATGGTGCTGGCTTCGCTTAAGGCGATGGTGGCAATTGCATGGGCGTACATGCCTTTACTGCCGGAAGTGAGACTCCCCCCTCGTGCGGTGATCCTCATTTTTGAGCTTAAATAGTCGAGGCCCTTTTGGATTTGTTGTTGGTAGGGGCCAGTTCGCTGAGTATAGCCTGCTCCCAGCAATGACATTAGTGCCAGTCCTGTTGCGGCGGTCGATGCCTCGTCAGTGCCTTCGTTTTTGCAATTGCCCCGGCAGGATTGTTGGTCGTGGAGAAATCTCCAGCTACCGTCTTCGCGTTGATGATTAATGATCCATCTGAGGCCTTCTTCGACGGCTGCTTCGCTCGCTAGGGTACCACCCCTCAAGGCTGCGAGCCTTGCTCTGGCGTCCGATGCTCGACCCTCCAAACCTCCTCCAGTTGGAAGCTTGCCAACCTTGTTGGCAGGATTGTTTTCTGCTGGGTTAGGGTTGATCGCCGGGTTGGCAATGCTTGGAGAGACGATCGGTAGATCATCGGCATTAAAGGAATCCTCCGTAGCCGTGGCGTCGGCGAGCATCTCCAAAGGCGATTGGCTGTCGATTGGGACTTCGATTTCAATAAATTGTGTTTCAGCCTGGTTAAAATTTTCTAGAATGGGATTGGCATCCTGGGTGGCTACCAAGCTGATCGTTGTGACCGGTTGATCCATCGCCAACACGAACCATGCGAGGGCTAAGAACAGCGCAAGGTGCAGTGCCATGCTGATGAGCACGGACGATAAAGGATTACGATGATTTTCAATTCGCCCGCGAATGGAATTGTTTTCGAATAACGCATCTTCGTCAGGGGCATTGATCTGAGGCAGCGGAAGATTCGGTGGAATTCGATGAGAGTTTAAAAACGTCTCCAAAGTTTGTGGACCGCGAGGCGGAGATGGATGACGCTTCGATTTCAAGTGAATCGCAGGAATTGAATTAACCGCTCCCGACGAATTTTCAGGAGTGCGGTTTCGTGGCGCTACGGTCACAAGTTTAGGGGGCTCGCCGGAGACCGGGGGCGTATTACTGGATGACATCATCGCAGAATCGTTAGTCGGCATAGCAGTCCGATTCGGTTCTGGTTGTTTCGTCATGGCTGATACCTAAGTAGACCCCAAGGTCTACTATAGTTCGCGATCGGGATGGAATCATGTTTTACGTGGTTCATTCTACGTGGAAACGATTGATAAATTTAAATAATCGTCAGTTTCCAAGGGTTAGTTTGGTCACCGTTTCGGGAGCCGGGTTGATAAATTTCAGCAAATCAAAATCGGCAGGGCGAGCCTGGAGTGTATTTCTAATTCCCATTGGCGCGGGCAGCGATGCTGAGAGAGGTTGAGTCGTGGAGTCGTGCCATAAGTTAGTCGGTTCATAACCGCGTCGGGCGAGTTTGATTGCCCAGACGGTCTCGTTTGCTGCAATCTTTTCCGGAACCAGACAGTTCAACGGAATGGCGAGTTCAATCGTCCACGTAGTTTCGTCCTCGGATTGGCTGACAAACCAGTTGGGATTCCAGCCGAGGCTGCCCGAACAGCTTTCTTTGACCCAGCCCCGGTGGTCGATCACAAAACAGTTTTGGGAAAGGTAATCTCGATCCACGTCAATGGAGAACTCGATTCGGTCGCGGTGAGTCAAATCCGCATCCCGCGGTCTTGATTGATTGGGAGACTGGTAAGGTTGGCCGGCTATTTTTTGACACTGAAAGCCAGCGTAAAAGTAATTCTCATCGTAAGCGAACATGGCAAGATCGGGAGAGCCGTTTGATTTGCTATCGGCGGTTGAGAGAGGCATTTGCCAGGCATCGCGATTTTGAGAACCGTTCTGCCAAAAAAGGTCGTCAAGTTTGCCATCAAGCTTGGGTGGTTTGTCGGTGAATCGGCAGACGCCCATCGCAAAGCTAGACGGTGAGGTTGCTAATTGTGGACTGAGTGCCAATTCGCGTCGCGCGGCGATGGAAAGGCCTGCCTCTCCTTCATCGCTAAGTTGTGCGAGCGATTTATATCGGCCTTCATTGGCCAGTGCTCCATTGAGTCGCCGGGAAATATGAGATTCCATGAATTTATATTGCGGTCCGGCAGCTAGTTCAGGATCTCGCTGTTTCATTTGATTTAATATTTTACTGGCTATTTGCAGGCGTTGATCAAAGAAAGCTGGTCGAATGGGAGAGGGTGTGCTGTCTGCTTTAGCGTCCGGTTCTTCTGGGGGTGGCGATTTTTTTTCTTTGGATTTCAGCATTGCGTCACTGGGTAGCCATTTGATCTGTGAGCTCCCGTTAGCAAATTTTTGCTCAGTCCGTGGTTGGAAACTTTCTTTTAAGCGTTGGGTTTTAGTCAGCGTCCCGAGTTCAGTTAGTACCCCATTTTTAATTTTGTTCTGATATTCAATTTGGGCGAATTCTTCACTGCTGTAATATTTTGCCAGCCAATTCATGGAGGCAGGTGCGAATGCATGATTGGCCCAGTGGTTGACCAGAAGTGTGTGGGTTTGAGCAGCGAGCTCTGTTTTTCCAACCTCCAAATAGCCTTCGGCGAGTTGCATCAACCATACTCCGGCGATTCCCTTATCCATTGGCATGGTGAACGCCTGGATTTGTTGTCGCCAAATTAGCAAGTCGCGAGAAGAGGTGGGTTCAAAACGAACGAATTCTTCTACTTTTTTTTGTTTCGAATTCGCCTGCTGAATCATGTTTAGATTTCCACGTTTGGCGTCTATCATGTTTCTCGGTAACGCAGTTTTTCTCTTATCTAATCCAGAGAGAAGATTTCCCGCTTGCATTCTTTCGCGTTGGCTCAGATGGTTGACGCGGTAACGAAGCACCCGATCGCTAGTGACAGATTTCCCTAAAAGTGCGCGGCTAAGCGCGATTTGGTCTTCAATCAAGACGCCTGCCCGGGGAAGTAGGCGTGTCGCATCAATGGAGAAATCGCCGGTTGGATCCTCAAACGCAAACCGATCAACTTTCCATGTTTTTAAACCTAGATCTGTGATTTGGATCGGAAAACTTCGCTCACTGCCGGCGTGGTTGATCGCAGAGTTCACGAGCGAAAATAGTTCAGCGGAACGTTGGTTACGTTGGCGGGTGGTTGGTTCGGATGAATTCAGCACCACTACGTTGGGTTGCATGGTTCGAATCACACGGGTGAGGTTTTTTAGAATTTTCTCTCGTGTTCCTGCCGAACTCAGGTCGGCTTCGGCTGGAATGCCCAGTGAATGGAGAAGGCTGCTGCCGAGCCGTTCGGTCGACTGGGTGAGGTCCTGATTTTGGTGATTTGTTTTTTGAATCACTAATGCGGCGGCAGTTTGATTCTCTTCAATCGAATACTTTGCCAGTAACTCCAGCGGGATAGATTGGTCGTCGAGACTTACGTAAAGGATGGCAACACGTTGTTGGTTGCCTCTTTGGACATGCCAGTTCTGTCCTCCATCGGTGGTGGCGATAATCGCTCCGCCGCCGCCGACTGCCCAGCCGTGGGATTGATCCGAAAAATGTATTTGATTAATCCGCATCCGAATTGGAGTTCGGTGCGATGTCGTCTTCCCGGTTTTTGTATCCATCGAATAAATAACTGTCCCGGGATCGCCGGCAAACCAAATTTGATTTTCGATGACGGAAATGGTTTCGAGGTCGATTTCAGAGGCTCCGGATGGGAGCTTGATTTGCGTCCAAGATTTTCCACCGTTGGTTGTGTTTAGCAGGGTGCCGGATTCACCGACTGCCCAACCTGACGTGTTATTGACCATGCGGACTTGAGAAAGGGGAGTGGGGTTCTCACTGATTACCACCGCACGTTCATACTGATTTGGACGCAGTGTGCCCAATTGGCCAGCTTCATTAATGGTTACCAAGCCGTCGTTGATTCGCTCAACGGCGATCCAAGAGTGAATTTTTTTCGAGGTTTGGCTCGACCATGACTGGCCACCATCGGAGGTGTAAAAAATTCCAGACTGAAATAAATTACCAGCCTCGCCGACCGCCCATCCATTCAATGGATCGGTGAAGCGAATTTGCTGAAATCGAGGGGCGACTAAATGTTCGACTGAGTTCCACGTGATTCCACCATCTCGAGTCCTCATGACAATGGCTTTGGAACGATTAATGTAGGGCACACTGTAACCGCCTGCGATCCAGCCATTTTTTTCATCTGCAAAAAATACTGACTCAAATCGACAGCTAATTGAATTGATCGATTGCCCATTGGCGCGACCGGTGGCTCGGGTTTGGATGCCCTGTCGCATATTGCGAAGCTTTTCATCCAGTGAGAGATTGTTGGCGCTTAGATTCACTCGTTGCGATATTTGAATCCAGTTTTTCCCTCCGTCGGAGGTTCGTACAATTGTCCCCTGCGCACCGACTGCCCAACCCAAGCGAGGGTTGAGAAAAAAAACATCGGTGAGCTCTGCATCTGACTTCCAGGACTTGGGAAGTTGTTCTCGGGGTAAATCCGAATCGCCGAAAGCAAAAGGGGTGACCCAACAAAGCGTTAACAGCCCCGCCGCACAACGAGTGATTATTGGTTTAATAAATCCGTGCATTAATTTGCCATGGTTCCAGTTTGATAAATCGCGCCGGAGTGTAGCAGGATCGAAAATGCAGGACTATAGAAGGCCGGTTCGCCCATTTTTAAAGAGGATAGTTTTGAAGTTGAACTACATTCCAACTTGAGAGTGTGCTAGCAGTTCGAGCATAAATCGGAGTTTTTGGCCATTTTATGGGAAAGCGAACGAGAAATTAATCGAAATACACTTTGTTTTGCGTAAGTAGGTTAAAGGATCGGCAGCAATGTACGGTTAGGCTCGCAAGCGGGTGGAAGTTTTTTATGAAATTGATTGAGAGCGTGACCTGAGGTGTCACGGAGTTCGCAGATACTTATCAACGAAGCACATCGGCCAACTGTGCTCCCCAAATCGTTTGATCCCCCCAAGGCCAAAAGTTAAGGAGAATGAAATGTTAGTTTTAAGTCGCAAGCAGAATGAAAAAGTATTAATCGATGGTGGCATCACAGTGGAGGTCTTGCAGATTAAAGGAAACACCGTCCGACTCGGTATCTCTGCTCCCTCCGATGTGAAAGTGATGCGGGGTGAATTGAAACCTTACGGAATGAGCGTAGTGGAGATGCAAATTCCTCAGGCCGTTGCAATTGCTGGTTAGGCCGCGTCGAAGAGCTTGTTGAGAGTTGCTTTAACCGAGACGTTTTTCGACCGAGCCAATGAATCTCGATTGGATCGGAAAGAGAAACAGGAAGGTGAGGATTGCCAATCCGACGATTCCCAGTGTAACGGTGTGAAGGTCAAGCATCAGCACAACTAGGTTGGTAAACAGCGCGGCTTCTACCAGTGCAAAGCGAACAAGATATTCCACGGTTACGGCCTGTGCGGCAGATTTCAATTTTTCCTCTTCGGAATCTCCGGTAGCAAGCTCTCCGGCAAAGACGAGGGGGAACACGATCCCACTGCCGACCATCAACATTCCAAAAACCGCTCCGATGAGTGGCAGCATGGAGAGTGGATCGCCCAGTTCATCCCAATCTGCAATCGTCCCGATCACGACGGCTGCGAGAATCGAGGCTGCAAGCATCGCCCCTGCGATGGACTGAAGTGAGAGGACGCGGGGTCGAAGTTTGGTTCTCTGTTCTTCGGAGAGCATGGGTCAGGCCTTTGTTACACGGAATATGGAAGTGGCAACGCGGCATTATTGTTTACCTAGCTTTTCGACTAGTTTCGCAACTTGCATCGGATCATTCTGGGCGATTAGATGATCGATTGTTTGTTGTTTGACGTCTAGCTTGAGCAGATGTCCTTCGAGACTTTTCCAGTACTTTTCTCTCTTTTTGCCTTCTGAGAGGTATAGCTCGGTGACAATTTCCTGAGCTCGCTGGAGCGAAATATTTTCCCGGTTATCGTAATAGTTCCGGATAATGTTTTGTTGGTATTTGGATCTTTCGGCCACGGTCGAACTCGCTGGTTTCAAACGGAAAAAAAGTAGGCAGCAGAATTATCGGCAATTCTTAAGTCGGACGTGATGAAAGCTCAAACACCCCACATATGTCGATTTTAGCGACCAAACAACTTGAATGTAGCCCTCGGACAAGACAGTTTTACTCTGACCGCGAGCTAAATGGTGTCATATTCGACCTGGCACTCTGGAAGCGAGCCAAGAAAAATTCGACCATAAGATTTTGTTTTAATTCTGGGGTCAAGGACAACGACGATGCCTGTATCGGTTTTACTCCGAATGAGGCGTCCAAATCCTTGTTTGAATTTTATGATTGCCTCAGGCAATTGGTAATCATTGAATGGGTTGCCTCCTGATTTTTTGATCGCTTCAAGTCGAGCCTGCAGGAGCGGTTGGTCAGGAACGCTAAACGGCAGTTTGGTGATGATTACATTTTGCAGCGCGTCACCCTGGACATCGACTCCCTGCCAGAAACTATCGGTTCCGAACAGGACACCGCGCGGTTTAGATTTAAATTGCTCAAGTAATTGCGTTCTGGAAACGCCTCCTCCCTGAACATAAAGTCCAAAGTCTTTTTCGCTAAGCCAGGGAGTCAAGTCACGGACAGCACGATTGAGGAAATCGTAACTGGTAAATAACACAAAGGCATGGCCATCTGTTCGGGAGACGTACTGTTTGATTGCTTCGATGCACTGTCGTTCGTGCGTGTCCCGGTGCTCTGCGGGGCTGGCCATGTTAGAAACTAGAATTAACCGAGCCTGTTCACAATAATTGAACGGACTGCCAAGTTGCAGTGATTTAGATTGTGTGAGTCCAATTCGGTTTCGGAAGAAATCAAACGATTGATCGCCGATGGCCAGTGTAGCACTGGTTAGAATGCAGCAATCGGTTTTGTTAAACAGATTTTCTCGGAGGGCGGGGCCAATATCGATCGGCGCTGCCATTAATTTAACTTTTTGTTTTCCATACCGGTTCATTCCTGATTCGACCCAGTAAACCCCGCCTTCCATCTCTTGAAGTCGCCAAGCTTCGAGGGACGTTGAGAGCGCGGCGAGTCGTTCCGCTTGAGAGGTGAAGTCTTGTTTCTCGGCGGCGTCTTTCATGTTCTCGCCAAATTGCCGAACCAATTGACTTAATTTATCCAAAGCCGGAGAGAGGGTGTTGTTGACAATGCCAGGTTCCTGCACGCGGGTCGTCGTATTGCGGGCGTTGGAGGTTTGCGTGCGAGCGATCCAGGCGAGGATGTCTCCAAACAGATCTTCGGCGCGGATTCGGCATTGGACAACGGACTGCTGTCCGGCCTTGAGATTGTGATGCACCAACAGACCTTTGTTCGTGCTTTCGTTGTAGAGTTTGGAGAGTGTGTAGTCGATTTGTCCTAACGTGATTCCAAGGCCAAGGTGGTCGCTGGCAACATCTTGAATGGTGTGAGCTTCATCAAGAATAACGGTGTCGTAATCGGGGAGAATGTTTACGCCCAGCCTTCGCAGTGAGAGGTCGCTGAAAAAGAGAGCATGGTTCACGATTAGGATGTCGGCATTTTGTAATCGCTTCCTCGCTTTGAAGTAGTGGCAATCTGCGTAGCTGGGACATTTTCTTCCAAGGCAGTTTCCACTATCACTTTTGACTTCGTCCCACACGCTTGGAAGTACCTTTAGATCGAGGTCGGCGCGTGAGCCGTCGTTGGTCGTTACCGCCCACTCCCGAAGGTCTTGAACCTGAGATACCTGTTCGTCGGTTGAAAACAAACTGTCGCTTCGTTTAAGCGCCTGTTTCAGTCGTCGAAGACTGATGTAGTTGCCGCGTCCTTTGGCCAATACGGCGGAAAACTCGAGCGGAATGATGCTGTTCAGAAGTGGAACGTCTTTTTGAATTAGCTGCTCTTGCAGGCTAATGGTGTGGGTGGAGACCACGATCCTGCGCTTGCCACCATCTTTGCTTTCCTGGTTTTCTTGCAATGAGAGGATCGCTGGAACGAGGTAGCCAAAGCTCTTGCCAACGCCTGTTCCGGCTTCGACGATCAAATGTTTCTTGGCGCGGATCGCCTCTGCCACGGCATCGGCCATTTCGAGTTGCTGACGACGCTCTTCGTAGTTTGGCAGCCGTTTGGCAATTAAACCGTCTTGTCCAAGGATCTCCTGTGAATCCAAAATAGCGTCTTTCAAATCAACGAATCAAGAAACAAATACCTCCGAAACATTCTACGTTGACCACTGATTTCCTGACAGACGGTTGAATATCGGTTTGGTAGAATTACACCGCAACTCTATTTTTTTCTGCTGCCACGAATGAATTTTCGGAGTGTCATCGGTAGTGGAGATTTAAAGGTAACCCGTTTCATCGTCGTTGGATGGATGAACGAAAGTTCAACGCTATGCATAGCCAGCCTTTTTTTGTCCCATTTTTCGTGGGGATAGCGCTGTTGCCGATAGCGGGTGTCTCCAAGAATGTGATGTCCCGATTCACAAAAGTGAACACGCGCTTGATGGCGGCGAGCGGTGACCAATTCAAGTTCGACTGCGGTCGCTTCCTCTAATTGCTGGGTAACTTTATAGCGAGTCACAGCACGTTGCCCTTTGCCTTTTTCTAACGTGGAGTAACGGCTAAGATTGCTGTGCGTGTCGAGCTGCGATTCAAAAACACCGGATTCAGATTCCAGTTCTCCGTTGACGATTGCGAATACGATTCGACGGGCTTGATCTTTGTCAAATTGAGTCCGCAGATGTTTTGCCGATTTCGGTGTCTTGCCGAATACCATCGTGCCACTCATTCCGCGGTCAAGTCGGTGAATCAGGTAGGCTTCGTGGTTTTTCTTTTTGCGATCCAGATACGCGGTGACTCGCTCTAGTAATGTATTTGGTTCTTCTTTGTTCGTGGGAACCGTTAGTACTCCGGAGGCTTTGTTGATTACCAGCAAGTCATCGTCTTCGTGAATGATCGTAAAAGTCCGATCACTCCAGGGGCGTTTTTTTTTGGCATAGCCCTGTCTGGCATCGTAGTTGACGAGGATAGCGTCACCGGTGCTGACACGGGTCGCGGGGTTTTTGCAGATAGATCCGTTGAGGGAAACGCAACCGTGGTCGAAGAGGAGCGTCAATTTGCTTCTTGGCAAGTCGATCAGGCTGCGAACCATCAAATCGATTCGGCCTTCCAGTTCGGGAGTTACGGTGTCTTTAAATTCGGTCGTTGCCATAAGGTTTCAATGGGTTTAATGTCGTTGTCGACATTTCAGAGTTGGATTATCCGAAGGACGGATTTAAATTTAGAACTGCAGACGTTGTTTACTTCGAGAGTTGTTTCAGGGCTTCCAGTCGTGCGGCTTCGAATTCGTCACCGGGATTCCAAGCGGGTAGCGATTTTTGATTTGCGGCTTGAAGTCCAGTGTAGAACATTAGCTTGGCGTCCTCGACTGCTCCCGAGAGGTTCCAGGTGTCGCTGTACTCATCGCTCGTCTGGTGGTAGATGTTTTCAGTCCACTCTCGCAGTTGTTCCTTTCCCCAACCATCCGGTTTGCCAATCACATGAACTCCGGAGCTGAGGTAGACCCCAGGGACACCAATTTTAGCAAGACTGAACTGATCCGAACGGTAGTAATAACCGCGATCGGGAAACTGGTCTCCGACAACGACTCGTTTTTGCCATTTCGAGATCCGCTCCACAATTTTATCCATGTCCGATTTGCCGCGTCCAATCACGACGACGTCCTCGGTTGCCCCAAGAATGTTGATCCCGTCAATATTAATGACCGCGGCCAAACGCCCAGCTGGAATTGGCGGATTTTGTGCAAGGTAGGCTGATCCGAGGAGCCCTTGTTCTTCAGCGGCCACTGAGGCAAATAGAATGGATCGTCGCGGGCGTTCCGATTCTGGTAAGGCAGCCATGGCACGAGCGATCGCCAACATTGATCCTACGCCCGAGGCATTGTCGACGGCTCCGTTGTAAATGTTGTCGACCTTTTCATCGCGTGCTTCGGTCATTCCAATGTGATCGTGGTGTGCCGTGTAGACAATCCATTGGTTACTCAGTTCGGGGTCACTGCCGGGCAGCAGGCCAAGCACATTGGCGGAGCTTCGCGAGCGAACACGGCAATCCATTTTCATGGACAATGTCGTCTTTAATGGAACTGGCTGGAAGTTTTTCGATTGGGCAGATTGAGTTAATTCATCCAGTTGAAGACCCGCGAACGACACCAATTTCCCTGCCGCGTTTTCAGTGAGCCAGCCTTCGAGAAGGGCACGGCCAACTTGCTTGCCACCGAGAGCCATTTGCTCTCCCGTCCATGAAGTTTGTACCACTTGATAGGGGTAACCAGCGGAGGGAGTGGTGTGAATAATTAGCATACCAGCTGCACCCAGTTCGGCTGCCTTGGCGTATTTGTAGTCCCATCGTCCGTAATAAAGTCGAGTTCGCCCGGCAAACATCTCAGGATTGTCGGCGGGGTCGTTGTTGAGGCACAGTAAAACCTTTCCCTTGACATCGATTCCCTTGAAGTCGTCCCAGCCATATTCGGGTGCCTGGATTCCATAGCCGACGAAAACAACTTCCGCCTCTTTGATAACTGCTTGTTCAACGCCCGTTCCGCAAGTAACGATGTAGTCGTCTTTGTTCTTCAATGCGAGGGATTGGTTGGCTTGCTTAAAGGTAAGCGAAGAGGGAGGACGAGTTGTAACCCCCATTAGAGGAACGGCTTGTGTCCAACCGCCGTCTTTGCCGGCAGGCTTTAGTCCCATCTGTTTAAATTGGGAAATGATATATTTTTGAGCCAAGCGATCGCCACGTGTTCCGGGGCCTCGACCTTCGAGGAGGTCGTCGGCCAGGAATTCTACATCGGCTCGAATGGATGCATCCGAGATTTTAGATTCAGCAATGCGCTGCTGGCTGGTTGTCGGCAGGAGGGAGGAATCAGGTTGTGCCTGCGCATGGAGGTCGAGTGTAGCGAAATGGATAACGCAAATCGCGATCAAAACGAATCGAGGTAAATACAAGAACAACATGAGTCTTCCTTAGAACTAAGTGATCCGCTGGATTGTACTTGAATCGATCGCGCGGCGGCAGCAGTTACGGGTGGCAAACCGTATGAAACGCTGAATTCTTCATGGGTTTGGGGAGAATCCAGTGAAAACTATTTCGATTTGTCAGGAAAAAGTCTTTCGCGCTGTCCATTCATGAGAACACGGTAGAGAATCCCATTTTCCTGAAGAAGTCCTTCGCACTTTTTTGAATCTGCCCATTTCACGTCGATTCCAAGCACGAATCCAGAGTCATCAATTGGGCCGACTTGGTCCACCACGGTGTGTCCAATGACTACGTGTTTTGCGTTGTGCCGGTTTAAGATCTGCTTGAGTTGAGCGGGGGTAGCTAGTCCATCCCAAGCTGCGGCATGTTGCGGGAAGTAACCGCGGTACCAGAAGGGGCCGTGCATGTCACCGACGGGGTTTGTCGCCGGTGTCGCGCCGACTGATTTGCGAGGGGGCAATCCATTGCGAATCAACTGATTCAATTGGTTCATCTCAAGTTTGGCAGCATCCAGTTTGGGAGAATAACCGCCATGCACAAAGAGCAGATCGCCAACTCGCGTAACTCCATTTTTCGAACGCCACCATCGGCCAATTTCTGTATCGGGTCCGTGAAGTTGATCGTAAGCAATGCCAATTCTTGTGGAGGTAAAAACATATTTGGGATGGATGTATCGCAAGTCTCCACCCATCACCATCGCTTCGTGATTTCCAAGGACGTAATGGACACGGCCACCGGCAGCGATCGCCTCCAGTTCCAGGCGGTGAAATAACCACATCAATTCGGTGACGGATTGCCCACGATCGACAAGGTCGCCCACCAAAACCAGATGTCCCTCTCCCCAGATCCAGTGCCCCTGTTGATCGATTACCTTGTTGTTTTCTAAAAAACGAACTGCATTGAGATAGTTTCCTTCGAGATCACTGATGGCCATCAGGCGACTTGGTTGATTCCACTCAGATTTTGGAGGGGAGGGCGGGGCAGGGTTCAGTGTTAATGCCTGGACCCTCGGTGTCAGGTTTTTGATCACACGAGGTTCGGTAATTTTTTCAATTCGCTGCCGAGATAGTTTCCCATTTACGATGGTGATAATTTCTGCGGTTTGGGGATCGATCCAATTCACATAAGGCCCATCACTTATTTCTGATGCCTGGATGGGATAGGGCTGCATGCGTGTCACAACATTTTTACCCCCCGCTTCAAAATACTCGGTCACTGCCAGTGAGCCGGGCTTAATTGCTTCCGCCGAAGCGATCTGAGAATTGCCGTCAACGGTCATGTTTTTGTCGCCAATGACCCATTGCCCCGTTGTTGTGGCAGGTCTGTTTTTAACCTCTTCGAACAAAATCTTACGACTTTGCGCCTGAACTTGAATTGTGACAGCGAACAGGATCCCAATCAGCAGGGCAGATTTTTGATTCATTGTGAATCTCGCATTGGAGGTGAGCGGTGGAAGAGTTAGAGCCCGCGATGACTTCGAGCGATTGATTGGATGGTTGGTTATTTAGTGTTTGATTTTGGTTTTAACGCATGTTCGTTTTCAGGCAGCGCTTGCTGCCAACCGCCGTAAACCGGGTTGGGGAGCATGATCCAGCGCGAGCCAAGTTGTTGGAATTTTTGATTTCCTACTTGGTTGCGTTGACTGGTTTCGGTGACATCCATCCCACTGCATAAATCGCTCATGCTGTCTCCAATGAGCATGACAATTCTGTGAGTTTTTGCTACCGTTTCGCGGCGAGAAATTTTATCATCTCCTCGTCCAAGTTCTTTGTTTTTGGTTAAAACATTTTCTTCGGTAGCTGGGAACCCAAGTTTTTTTAAGTTTTCAACCGTTGCTTTTTTTACGACATCCCGGCGATTGGTAATAAAAAAAATGTCAGCGCCGAGGGCTTTGGCGCGGGTGACGAACTCCAGCGATCCGGGAATTGCTTCTGCCTGCACTTCAAGGCACCAAGCATTCCAAGTTTCGGTTGAGTAATTCTCTTTTTTTAAAATGTTGCGTGCGTTGTAGGCGGAGTTATCCAGAACGGTTTCATCACAATCGAGAATGATTGCAGGTGGTTTGTCGGCGAACTTTCCTTCGGCGAGTTGTGCTTCATCAGCAGAAATCGTTACATCATCAAGTGCGGTGACTAACGGGTGAAGCGCGAGTCGAAACGTCTGTTCCGTCAGCATTCGATATTCAGCTGAGTTTTGAACCCAGGTTAGGGCATCGAATCGTCGGTCTTGAGCTAGATCTGCAGTCTGCCCCGAAGCGGGCAGTGGTGTCATGCCAACAAACCAGGCTAATAAAAAGCCAGTTACGGTTCCGCGTGTTATGGAGACGAAGTGAAAAACATAATTTGCCAAAGGAGCCGAGGGTCGCAACATGAATCCTGCCCTATTCAATGAAGAAGTAACGCTAATAGTTTACCGCGAATCTTCGGTTTGGGCAGGTAAGCATCGCGACGGGGTTTCGTTCCCGTCAAATTAATTTGACCGAGGGGTCATTTTTCACCAATACAATACAGAAAATCATTGCTTCTCAGCAGGATTTGGCCGTTGTGAATCGCAGGGCTCGCATTGAACATATTTTCGTCCGATTCAATTTTATTAAGGGCGACCGGCGTAAACTTCGGTTCAGCGGCGAGTACCCAGACTCCGCTATCGCGTGTGGTTAGATAAAGGTTATCGCCTCCTCGAACGATAGAAGCGTAGACGCGGGCTTTGGTCGGCATGCGTTCGCGATAGACGGGTTCTCCGTTGCTCGCGTCCATGCAATTTGCGATTCCCTTGTCACTGGCCCAGTAGAGGTGGCCGTTATGAAGGACGGGGGAAGTGACATTAGCGCCAACATTGGTCATCCAAAGTCGGTGTGATTGGGTAACATCCCCTTTACCGCCTAGCTTAATTGCCATCGCTTTGTTGCTTCGCCCGCCGAGGCAGTAAACGATCCCGTCATAAGCAATTGGAGTGGGAACGACGTAGTCTTCGATTCCGTCGCAGGACCAAAGCTGTTCACCGGTCAGCGGATTAAGACCGAAGACCTTAAATTTTTGGTTAATGATGAGTTCGGTTTCTCCTTTATCGTTTTTAGCGAGGCAGGGACACGACCAGCATTTAATTATGTTGTCGTTTTTCCAAACGACTTTGCCAGTTTTTTTATCGAGTGCCCAAAGCGTATCGCTTTCGATGCTGGCGTTGATGTAGAGCAGGTCACCATGAACGACTGGAGATGAGGCAGAACCGAATCCGACCGTTTTGAATCCTAATTCATCGTTTTGCCAAAGTTGATTTCCTTGGAGATCATAGGCGACGGCACCTGAGGCTCCAAAAAATGCGAATACGGATTCGCCATCGCTGACCGGTGTGCTGGAAGCGTATCCATGTCCCGCCATTTGTTTCTTCTTGCCATTGCGGCTGTTGGGATTCGCGAGTGTCTGTTCGTCGGCGCTGGCTTCAATGGAGTGATTCCATATTAGTTTTCCACTTTTCCGATCGAAACAAAGTGTGTTGAGACGCAGTTCAGTTTTTTCTCCCGCATCGTCGTCCGACTGACCATACCCTGTGTAGGAGGTTAGAAAGATGCGATCGCCAACGACAATGGGACTTGAAGATCCACGACCGGGGATCTTTGATTTCCACGCGATGTTTTCCGCTTCTGTCCACTCGGTAGGAACCGCATCGGCGGAAGCCGCGTGGCCATGAAGCCCTCGGAACCGCGGCCAGTCATCTGCATTGGTTAAAGAAAGTGCGAGGGCTGCGCTACAGCCAACGAGAAACATAACGTTGATTTTTGAATTCATGGCAAGGATCCGAGGAGATACTGGTCTTGATAATCGTCTGTACCGAGATGCACGGTAAAGAGATGTGTCGTGTCTCTAAATTATTGTGATGTCACGCTAAAATGCTATAGAAATCAAAGGAATTTCGATGAGTCAGGCGTGCGATTGAGAGGCTTCTTCCGTTTCTCAGCGCGTATCAGAAAATGCAATCCCGTTTAGATTTTGCGTTGTTAGCTGCGGGAGATGGTCGAAAGTGCTGGTGTGATCTTCCTTTGATTGGCTGATTTAGAGGGTCAGCCATCCAAATTTCTCCACCCCAATTACCGCCGAAGCCGAGGTATGCGGTAGCTGGATTTGACCGGCGCATTGCGGAGGCGGTTCTATTCGCCGAATTCGGTTGCATAAAAGTGTTGTTGGATTTCGTCTGGCCATTCCACTTGTTCTTGGTCAACCATCGCTGCGACTTCGCCGATCACAGTAATCATGGGGTTTTTCATGTCGAGCAAGTCAGCCTGAGATGCAATCTCGGAAAGTGTTGCGCACGTCACCCGTTGGTCTGAATAGGTTGCGCGTTCGATGCAGGCCGCGGGCGTGTCAGGTGAACGACCCGCCTCGATGAGTTGTTGAGTGATACCTCGCAGATTCTTTCGAGCCATCATTAAAATCACGGTGTCCGAGTTGGCTAAGGCTTCGAAGTTAAGATTGTGAAACCCAAGTTCGGGGGCAGTCTGGCCTGTCACTACAGTAAACGACCTGGCGATTCCACGGGTTGTGACTGGAATTCCCGCGGCCGCTGGCCCTGCAATGGCACTGCTGACTCCCGGGACAATGTGGCAGGTGATTCCGGCTTCGCGACAGGCTTCAAATTCTTCTTGGCCGCGTCCAAAAACGAACGGGTCGCCACCTTTTAAACGCACGACGAGTTGATTGTCGCAGGCGTGTTTGATTAAAAGTTGATTGATTTCGGATTGCGAAATTCGATGATGGTCAGGATATTTTCCAACATCAATCAAGGTTGCACTTTCGTGGCACCAATTTAAAACTTCATGAGGGATGAGACGGTCGTGAATGATGACGTCTGCCTGTTCAATCAGGCGCATCCCACGGACAGTAATTAGTTCTGGATCACCGGGGCCGGCGCCGACAAGATGAACGGATCCTCGACGAAAAATCATAGGCTCAATTCTCCTTCACGAATCAATTTCAACGGCTGATTGGCATCTAATGTCTTCTTCGCCAAAGCCAAGCAGATATCTACGGCTGTTGAGTACATTGCCAAAGGTCTTTCGTAAATTTGAATTCCGGAATCTGACCTATGAATGAATGGAAATGCGAGATCGCTGCCTGTTGGCAAATGGAAGGCTTGCGGAACATCCTCGGTTGTGTGCGGGCCGCGACTAATCAGGAACGGCAAGATGATGGTGTTGGGAGTAGTGATTTCTGAGGCAATACGTTCGGCGGTAGGATCCTGATCAAGAAAGCCGGTCAGGCAGGTTAGTTGAGGGAATTGGTCAGCCAGCGTGTTCGTCAGACGGTAGGTGGATTCCCCGCTTGTTTTATTTCTGCGGGTACCATGCCCAACCACGACCACCGTCGTTTCTTCCGGTTTTAAACGAAAGCTTGCCAGATGGTTCGTTACCAACGACTTCATTTCGTCGGCAATCATTGCGTGCATTCCAAAGACTGAACTGAGGTGGAACTTGAATTTTTCAGCATTTCGATTGCTGGCGAATTTTTCCGGTAGCTTTCGAAGATAGTAACCGTCACTGGTCATTACAGGAACGACAATGACGTCGCCTTCCGGGAGAGATTCAAGAACCTGCGTCATTTGAGGTTCGCCCTGAAGAAATGCGGGGGTGATTTTTTCGATCCAAAGGTCAGGCGCAGCGGCAGACTGAATTTCCTGGCGCTGAATTTCCTGGCGCTGGAGTATGGCTGCAGCCAATTCATGTAAGGGATCGTTGCAGTGTTTCGTCGCTGTCGATCCGTGTGCAGCCAGGACGAGTGAGCAAAGGCGCGGTGGCATCTTAGGCTCCGATTTGAATAAGCTTGGGCTGAACATCGTCAAATGTCGGGACTTCTTTGCCGGTTACGCGTTTTCGTGATTCGGTTCGCTCGAGAACACGCTGATAGAAGTCACCGAGTCCCTCTCCGGGATTGCGATCGGCAGCGAACTTAGTCAGGAGCGGTTTTAACGTCTCGAGGATGGCTTCGATTTTGACATCGGCTGCGTACAAATCTGCCATGCGATCACCAGCCAATCGACCACCGACGAACAAATGGTAGATCCCCGGTCGTCGACCAACTAAAGCGATGTCGGCGGTGTAGGGACGGGCGCAACCGTTGGGGCATCCCGTCATTCGAATGGTTAGTTGAGTGTCAGCGATGCCCAATTTAGTAAATGCGTTTTCAACTTCGGTGATGAAATCCGGCATGACACGTTCCGACTCGGCAACGGCTAAGCCACAGGTCGGCATTGACGGACAGGCCATCGAATAGCGTCGGGCATTTGAGAGGTCGTGAAGCAGTGGGACATGATGTTCTGTCAGGATGGATTCCAATTGGTTGATTTGAGATTCATCGAGGTCATTAAATAAAATACTTTGCTGTGGCGTTAGCGTCGTTGGGCAGTCCAGCGTTTTAACAATTTTTAGAAATGCGGTTCGCAGTTTTACATCGTCGGTGTCTTTAATTCTGCCATTTTCAACAAACACGCCATAGAAGAATTTTCCGTCTCCCTGCTCGTGTTTCCCCATCCAATCCTCGATTTGGATTTCGGGAGTTTCGCGGAACGGGTGGACTTCGAATTCACAGCGATCAATAAATTCCTGTCGAAATTGATCGACACCCATTTTATCAATCAGGTATTTGAGTCGCGCTTGTTTTCGGTCGAACCGGTTGCCAAAATCGCGATAGATGGTCGCAATGACTCGCGTTGCCGCGACACCGTCTTCAATGGCAACGAACCCAATGTTTTCCGCGATTTGCGCAAATGTATTTGGGCGCCCATGGCTCATGCCCAGTCCACCCCCGGCTACTACATTCCAGCCGACGAGTTTGCCGTTTTCGAGGACACCGATGAGTCCGGTGTCATACGAATAGATGTCGATTTGGTTGTCACCCTGGATCGTAACACCGACTTTGTATTTTCTTGGCAGGTAGGTTTCACCATAGAGTGGCTCTGTTTCCGGTGTTGTTGACTGGGACGTCAATTGCCGTTCCCCGTCGATCCAGATCTCGTGGTAGGATTGAGTCGCGGGTTTGAGTTCGGCAGCAACCGCATGAGCGGTTTCACGGATTTGAGTATGAACTGCATCTTTAATAGGAGCCGCAGTTGCCATGACGTTGCGACACACGTCACCGCAGGCTGCCAGTGTCGTCATCAGCGATTCGTTGAGCTGACGAATGGTTTCTCTAAGATCCCCCTTAATCACGCCGTGAAATTGGACTGCTTGGCGAGTGGTAAGTCGGATGGAGTGGTTGGCGAACTCGTCTGCGATCCGATCGAGATCAATGTATTGCCCCGAAGTCAATTGGCCCGCTGGTAATACGACCCGTAGCATAAAGCTGTAAGCTTTTCCAAGTCCCTCTGCTCGTCGGGATTTTCGTAGGTCACGATCATCCTGTTGGTAAGAACCATGGAATTTTAGCAATTGCAGGTCGTCTTCTTTGAAACTGTCTAATTCCGGGTTGCGAAGTGTTTCATCGATACTTCCTCGCAAGAGTTGACTGTTTTGTTTTGCAATTTCTACTTTAGTCGGATCGGTTTTTTCTTTAGCCATGATGTCGTTTATTCAGGGAGGAATGGAGAGTGCTCTGCAGATGCACTCAGTTCGCAAAGTTAAATTGAAAAATGCAGTCCACATTCATCTTTATCAGATTCTGCCCAACGCCCTTTTCGGACTTCTGATTGAGGGCTGGAGCCAGGTACTGCACGGGTGCAGTGGAAACAGCTCACGCTTGGGTAGTTTTGCAAATGCAACTGGTTGAAGGGAACCTCGTTTTCCTGGATGTATTCCCATACTTGTGCGCGTGTCCAGGTAGCAAGTGGGCAGAATTTCATAAGTTCGTAACGCCAATCCCAGGCAAGGACTGGAATGTCAGAACGCTCTTTGGTTTGTGTCCGCCGCAGTGCTGTAATCCACAACCGATAATTCACAATGTTGTCACGCATTGGTTTTACTTTACGAATGTTGCAGCACATGTTTGGATTGTTTTTCCAAAGCATGTCGCCGTACATTTCTCGCTGCTGTTCGATTGAAACGGAAGTTTCCCAAGTCAAGAATTCCAGGTTGGAATATCGCTCGATTAATTTTTGGCGAAGCTGTTTTGTTTCGGGGAAAAAGAAACCAGTGTCGATGCAGGCAATCTGAAGTTTAGGTAATTGGTATTCCTCAATTGCTTTGGAACACATGTCCATGAGAGCACAGCCCTCCATTCCAAATGAAGAGGTCATGATGATGGGTTGGTCTGCAAATTTTTGCAGTCCCCAGTTAACTAAGTCTTGCGGCGCACCCGATTCGCCAACCTCAGACGATCCGGAATTCTCAGTGGACGGAGTACCAGCATCCTCTACGTTAGGTTCGTCTGGAGTTTCGACGATTGGTAAATTCGAGGTGGATTGATCCGGTGCCAAATTTGGAACGCCATCCGGAGGTGAATTTGTGTTGGTCGATTGGTGATTCATAGAAGCTGTAATATTGGTGAGACGCAGGACTCAACAGACTCTGTTTTTGGTAATCAACATTCAAGTTTGCTGTACTCCAACCAGGTCCGGTTCAATGGAAGCAAGCAGTCTCAAGCAATCCACTTGTAAAAGCGGTTGATAAATAAGACTTCAACGTCGACTGGCGAAACGCGGCGAATGCGTTCACTATATGACTTAATACATTAATTTGCGGTTTTGAAACAACATCAAGCCATGTGATCGGATGAAATATTTATCTCGATGGTCGTTTAATGCTCAGTGGGAAATGGACTGAGGTTTCTTGATTGACTGCAGATTCCGTGACATTTCGATCGCGAAATGAAGGACACGCCCCGTTGCAGGGGATTAACGGACGGATTTCGCGATAAATTGCGGGCGCGAGATTTAGGGGCTCTGCGTGGTGAACGCCGAGGCGCCCAAAGTGATAGCACTTTTTAGGGTTTGTCGTGAGTGATTTGCGGTGTTTCTATGGTGATTCGTTCGTGTGCAAATCAGGAATATTGCTAGGGAGTGAGGGTGCCAAAGAACTTAGGGACTGCGATGTCGGACGCCGTTTGCGATACGTCTTGGGCTCGCTTGGCCATATTTTCAGTTTTTTCGGTACTTTAGTCATGATTGTGTTGCGCAGCATTGGTATCTGCGCGGTTGTGGCAACCAAGATGCTTGTTGAAATCTATGTTAAATTCTAGGTGACCCTCTGTTCGCCTTAACTTCACTAATTCCACCGCGTCCTTGAATTGATCCACTCTTTTGACCGGGAGTTGATAGATCAAGTGAGCTATTGATTCATAGCGGATTGCATCTGATTGGGATTGGAAAGCTGTGATTTAAAGATGAAAGAACCGAATGTATTTGCAAATTTTGTGTCCCAGTTGTGGCAACAAGTTAACGGTACGCGAAGAGCTGAGTGGTCGTAAGTGTGGATGTCCTCACTGCAAAAAAACGATCCAGATTCCCACCCTTGCGGGTCGCGAAACTCCACCGCCATCTCAACCCTCAGCAGCAGAGCCGGGCGGGATTCAAATTGATACCAAGCGAAAGCGAACAAATCCGGCTGCGCCAGCGCAAACGGCCTCAACCAGCAAGTTGCCTGGCGCGTCTCATTCTATTGAGGACAGCACGAATGTTGGGATGGTTTTGAGTGGATTAATTGGTGCTGGAACGACTCTTTTGTTTTACGGCGTTCTGATTCCGTTACATCAATTCAAATGGACCGAATTGTTTTGGGATCGCGGTTGGGTTCCTTACGTTACGGTGCTTTTGACGTTTTGGTCATTTTCAATTTTGTTTTTGAAGTGGCGGAAGTTGAACTTGCAAAGACGTGCGATGCTTCTCGACGTACTACCGATGGAGCTTTCTGAGGAAATTACCTTTGACACTCTCGATCGTTTTCTCAATCACATCGCAAAGCTGCCGATAGACGGGCAAAGTTTTCTCATTAACCGGGTGGTTCGCGGAATCGAACATTTTCGGGTTCGCAAGAGCACTTCTGAGACCGTCACGATGCTTGGCTCTCAATCCGATATTGATGCTAACAATGTTCTTGGAAGTTATACGCTCGTAAAAGTATTTATTTGGGCGCTCCCGATCATGGGATTTATTGGAACTGTGATTGGTGTAAGTACCGCGATTGCCGGGTTGGCTGGTAGTCTCGAAAACGCTTCGGATGTGTCGGCGATTAAAGGCGCGCTGAATAATGTTTTTGCCGGCCTTGGCACCGCATTCGATACGACGCTTCTCGCCTTGGTTTTGAGTTTAATGGTGAAAGTGCCTTGCTCAGCATTACAAAAAAGTGAAGAGGATCTCATCACCTGGGTCGATGAGTATTGCAATGAAAATCTGCTCAAGCGACTTAATGACCGCCGTGAAGGAGGAGCACAGCGTGGCGGGATGGGAACCAGCGGTGTTGATCCGAATGTGATCCGCGATGTATTTTCCGCGGCGATGAGTGTTTATCACGACCAATGGAATAAGCAGGTAACCGAGATGAACCAAGCCTCGCGCGAACTTCAGAAATCATTTACCGCCATCTCGGCAAATACGAGCAAACTTCAGATTGAATCACTGCAGTCGGGGAAAGCGCTGCAGAAACACTTTTCCGGTTTGGAGAGAGGGCTATCGGAATTGAGCGGCGTGCTTGAAAAACTTGGAGGACAACAGGTGGTTGTTCAGCAAGTGCCGGGTAAGCAGCGCGGTTGGTTTGGCGGGAAACGCTAGAGAATAAGTTAGTCGGGAAATTGCAATTAATTAAAACTTGATACGAGAGGGGGGAATATGGGAAGGCGTCAAGAGAGTGGTGATAACGAAGTTTCGCTCTTTCCGTTTCTAAGCATCCTTGCTTGTATCATTGGTGTTTTGACATTGATGATTTCGACTTTAGCACTTTCACAGATGGATACAGAGGCGGTGGTTGCGGCGGAAGCCTACGAAAAGCTCGAAGAAGATCTTGCTGCGAGTGAGCTTGAAATCAGTGATTTAACGAAGCAAGTTCAAGCGGAATCTGGAAAAACTGAGGCGGCGAAAAAGAGAAGTGAGCTTCTTAAGCTCAAGCGAGAGAATGCCGGAACTCAGGAACTGTTTCTCGTCGCCCGGGAAGAGGCAACTCAGCTAGAAACGAAACTCGATCCGGCGGCGACCGAACTAAAGCAGGAACCGCTGGAGGCGTTGACGGCGGATTTGCAGGGCTATCTCGAACAGATTGCTCAATTTAAAAAAGAGTTGGCTAACCGTGAGCTTCCCCCGGAAGAAGGTGAGTTTTCAGTTTTACCTGGCGGAAGTGGTGTTGGCGTAGTCCCGCGATTTATCGAATGCACGTCGAATGAATTAGTGCTCCACCATCTGGCTCAGCCGGTACGCGTCCGCGTCAATGCGATCGAAACCAATAAAGAACTTCTAAAATTATTAAATGAGGTTGCTGGAGCCGCTGGAGGGAAAGTGATTTTTTTGGTTCGTGAAGACGGGGTTTTTGTTTATCGACGCGCAAAGAGGTTCGCTGATTCGCTTGAGGTAGAGAATGGTAAATTGCCAGTCTTGGGACAAGGGCGGATCAATCTTCAGTTTTTTCGAGGAAAATAGTCATGCGTCGGAAAAATGGAAATGACGACGAAGGAGCGATGGACTCGCTCCTCGATACCATGACAAATGTCGTGGGGATTTTAGTAATTGTGCTGGTGGTTACCCAGTTGGGTGTGGGGGATGCGGTTAGTCGAATCACAGACTCAATCAAGGTTGATCCTGAAGAATTTGAGGCTAAGAAAAATAAATTGACTGCACTTCAGAAAACGCAAGTGCAGCTAAAATTAGAGGTCGATCAGCTAAAACAAGAGGTCGGCCAGGATCAGGCTCAGGTTAGTCTGGAACTTGAACAGCTCAAAAAGAAACATAGCGAAGAGTTACTTAATCTTGCAAATTTAAAAAAGAAGAATCTCTCAATTAAAACCGCCATCAAGCAAGCGGAATCAGAGAAGGAACAGCGGAAAGAGATCGAAGCTAAAATTAAAAATTCGCTGGAGGAAGTGGCCAGCTTGAAGGCCAAATTGGACCAAACGCCTGAGCGAGAGGTGCTGCCTGGGCGCGAGATGCGATTGCCGGACCCCCGCCCAGCGCCACCGGGATTAATTCCTTTTCGATTCATCTGTTACAACAATCGGATTTATCCATTTAATGATTTTTCGACGCTGCAAAAAATTGCCAATGAGAAAGCCAAGAGCCTTAAAGGCAGAATGCGAAATGATCCAGTAAAGGGGATCGATCCAGATCGCTTCATTAAAGACTTTTCGAGACCTGCCATTCGAAATAATAACGTTGAATTGACGGTAACGAAGCACCCGGATAGAAGGCCACGAATCTCATTCACTCCGCTGGAACGTGGAGGTGCTTCGGTGCGAGATATCGAACGCAAAGGGACTCGATTCAATAAAGACTTGGCCGCGCTTGATTCGTCCCGCTATTACCTTGAGTTTTGGGTGTGCGGTGATAGTTATGATGTCTACATGAGTGCGCGAGCGAAAGCAGAGGCACTCGACTTAGCGGTGGGATGGTTGCCTCAACCGCCGGGATGGAAGTACGTCAGCGTACTTCAAGGCATTCAACTTGGGCCTGCGCCCGAGCCAGTCGTGGTGAAGAAAAAACCGCCAGTCGTAACCCCGGCCAAACCCGCACCGCCCAAAAAACCTGCAAATGTAATCGACTAATTACTGCTGTCTAACGACGTAATTTAGTTTTCGTTGCATTTGCTGTTTCAAGGTTTGTTTTCGTTCCCCAAGGGCGCTTGGGTGATTGTCTGCCCCAACAAGTAAGCGGTAGGTAAAGTAAGTGTAAGAAATGTGTTCTAACTTGGTTTCTCAATGTTTCTCATTTGAATGTTGTTGTAACGCCTTGATAATTAAACGATAGTTCCGCTGTATCAAATACATTACAGCACTGATTGTTTCATTGAAGGATATGAGCTCATGACATATCTGGTTTTAGCTGGTTGGTTACTTTTGATTCATGTACTTGCTTGCATGTACGTTATTCAAAGTGTGTCTGGCGGTTCTAAAAACAGCAGTTCTGACAACAGCAGTGAAGGTGGTAGTGCGAGTGAACGCTTTGCTCGCGATTTGGCTGCTAGTGATCGATTTGCGGATTACCTGCGTTGGTCCGGAGCGATCAGCGTTAAGCAGTTTAAATTTATTTCAGGGGTTCTTAAAAAGGCGGCGAGCGAGGGGTTCAATTCGATTCCGGCGTCAAAGCCGTCAGCCACAGTTGCGGATTTAAGGTCTGGCAACAAGGAATTGGGAACGCAAGCGGTTGCGAAGGACGTCGTTGCGACCAAGGTCTTGGCCGATGAACCGGCGGTTGCCGCGACAGAAACCCCTGTCCTTCCACCTCAGGTGCCGATACCCAATCAGGCATCAAGCGTTCCAACGGTTGCTAAGCAAGATCCACCAAGACAACCTGCGCCGGTCGCTCCTAAAGACCTGCCCCAGGGAGTTGCAAAACCGGCGCCTTGGGATTTGCCTGATCCACCGTCACGTGAACCGCGTCGGACCTTCTCCGAAGTGATGTCCACGTTTATGCAAGAAAAGAATATGCGTT
>Ga0208971_1000147_pt1 | contig 51405 bp, 35 predicted proteins | sample AOAMet1_18_M0_10_2_FD_188229 | JGI IMG/M metagenome (GOLD analysis project Ga0208971, IMG submission 188229) | Ammonia-oxidizing marine microbial communities from Monterey Bay, California, USA - CAN11_18_M0_10 (SPAdes) | ecosystem: Environmental > Aquatic > Marine > Intertidal zone | place...
AAGATGGTGACATCAAAGCCGAGCGGTACTAATTGCTCAAAAGCTTATGAAGACGATTACTCTACCAATATGTCAACACATTTGTTGATTTCAAGGCAAAGGCCCACTGAATTTAACATGAACGTTAGGTGTCTATTGCGGTAAGGTCCACCTCTTCCCATTCCGAACAGAGAAGTTAAGCCTACCAGCGCAGATGGTACTGCTACGGCGGGAGAGTATGTCGACGCCACCTTGGGGCCCCTTCGGGGGCCCCTTTTTTTTGCCCAATTTTGCGAGCACAGCTTGCTCAAAGCGCATACAGGACATGAAGGATCTTGTTACCATTATCGGTCGGCCTAACGTAGGCAAATCGACCTTTTTCAACCGCCTCACGGAGACGCGGGACGCGATTACTGACCCCACTGCCGGTACGACCAGGGACCGGAAGTATGGTAAAGCCGAATGGGGAGGTCGGGTATTTACCGTGATTGATACTGGGGGTTATGCCACAGGCACGGATGACGTGTTTGAAGGTGTGATTCGAGAGCAAGTCGAGATCAGTATGGAGGAAGCAGGGGTAATTCTGTTTCTCGTAGATGCCCAAACTGGAATTACAGATTTGGATCTGGAGATCGTGCAATTGGTTCGCAAAAGTGGCAAGCCAGTTATGTTGATCGTCAACAAGATTGATACGGGCGTCCAGGAGTATTTGACCGCAGAGTTTTATGGCCTCGGGTTAGGGGATGTTCTGCATGGTATCAGTGCAAACAACGGTTACGGTACGGGAGATTTGTTGGATGAGCTTGTGAGGCTCTTGCCTGTGCGGGATGATGAAGAAGACCTGGGCTTGCCTAAGCTATCTGTCGTTGGAAGGCCCAATGTGGGTAAAAGCACCCTGATCAATACGTTGCTTGGAGAAGAGCGGAACATTGTAACGGACATAGCGGGAACGACGCGGGATAGCGTTCATACTCGTTATACGGCTTACGGATTTGACTTTGAGATCGTGGATACTGCAGGGATGCGGAAGCGCAGAAAGGTCGACGACAGTCTTGAGTTCTATAGCACGGTTCGGACGATCAAGGCCATAGACCAAAGCGATGTATGCTTGCTTCTGTTGGATGCAAGTCAGGGCATGGAGAAGCAGGATCAGCACATCTTTTGGCACGTATTGGATAGCTACCGGGGCGCTGTAGTCGTGGTCAACAAGTGGGATTTGGTAGAGAAGGACGAGCACACCATGAATGCCTATCGGGCCAAGCTTGAGGAGAAAATGGCGCCGTTTTCAGATGTGCCAGTAGTGTTCACTTCAAATCTGACAAAACAGCGTGTATTCAAGGCGCTAGAAACTGCGCTGCATGTTTACAACCAGAGGAAATTCAAGGTCTCGACGTCAGAATTGAATGAGGTCTTTCTTCCGATTGTGAAGGACCAACCTCCTCCGATCTATAAGGGTAAAAGTGTGAGTATTAAATACATCACCCAGCTTCCTTCGCAAGTCCCCACATTCGCTTTCTATTGCAATTTACCCCAGTATATCAAGGAGCCGTACAAGCGTTTTGTAGAGAATCGGATTCGCGAACGTTACGATTTTAGCGGCGTCCCGATCCGGTTGTTTTTCCGGAAGAAATAACCGCTTAGTGCTTGTGGCCCTAGCGCTGGCTGTCCTGGATCGTTCTCTCGATGAGGTCGCGTAGGGTGATCGGATTGAAGGGTTTCACAATGCGGTCATCGAGGCCTGCATCTTGAATTTTGCTATACGTTTTTTGTTCTGCGTCGGCAGTCAATGCAATGATGGGCGTTCTGGGGTAGCCTTCTTTTTTCTCGGCCTCTCGGATTTTCAAAGTGGCTGTGATGCCATCCATAATGGGCATTTGAATGTCCATGAGAATGAGGTCAGGCCTGTTGTCGCTCCATGCTTTGATGGCTTCGGCACCGTTCACTGCTTCAATGACTGTAAAGCCCCAGCGCGTCAACAGTTTGTTTGCCACAAACCGGTTGAGTTCGTTGTCATCGGCCAGTAGGACTGAGACAGGGGGCTTTTGCGGACGCTCAACGGGTTCCGGGTGGGCTCTGCTTTCTTCACCTTCCTTTCTCTGACCTGAATTTGTGGTGTTCTCTTCCTCTAGGGCAGGTGAGGAGCTCGTGTTTTCCAATTTGCACGGGAGGTTAACGGTGAATGTAGAGCCAACGCCGACTTCACTGTCAATGGTGAGGGAGCCTGACATTTGGTGTACAATGCCCTGCACGATAGCCAAACCTAGACCGGTTCCTTCAATGTGTGACGAAGTGTTGATTTGCTCAAAAGGTTCGAGGATGCGTCTAAGCTCATTTGAGGGTATGCCTTCACCGGTGTCTGTCACCGACAGTCTCAATGTGCATTCATTTTGAGACGGCTGATTCTGTGGTGCTGCCCGTTCTTTTGTTGTGGCAATGGACAAGCAGACGGATCCTGAATTCGTGTACTTGATGGCATTTCCAATGAGGTTGTTGAGGATTTGGGTCAACCATCTGATGTCAATGACGATGTGGGATGGAACGTTTGGATGAACGTCCAACTTCAGTTCCAGACCCACGTTTTTCGCCCGATTGGAGAAGGAGTTCACAATGGTAGCTCCAAGTTCTTTCGGGCTAAGCCTGCTGGGTGAACTCTTGGCTTTTCCGGAGGCCATTTTTTCAAGGTCTAGGATGTCGTTGACCAGACTCAAGAGGTGTCGGCCCGAAAACTCCATGTAGGCAAGGTGACGAAGCTGTTCATCTCTTGATGAATCCATATGAATGAGGAGATCAGTGAGTCCCAGAATGGCATTCAGGGGGGTTCGGATCTCATGGCTCATGACCGAGAGGAACTGTGATTTAGCTTCAGTTGCAGCCTCTGCCGCTTTTTGCAGGGTCAGAAAATGGGTGATGTCACTGCCGTACAGATTGAACAACCCAGATGGAAGCTGGACAATGTTGAATTCTCCTGTCCGGTCACTTTCCGAGTTCAGGGATTCGCTTGTTTCGGATGTTTCGGAGGGTTTGCGGCATCGCCACGTGGTGGTTCCAAAGGCAGTTGCCCGGTCTAAAGCCTCTTGAAGCCCCGGCCTGTTCAGAACGCTTCCCTCTATCGATGAAGCGCCGAAATAGTCCAAGGCAGGATCGTTGATGCAGGTTATTTCCCGATCATGGCTGACTTGAAGTACAGGATTGGGATTGCACTCATAGAACAGTGCCAGATCTTGGGAGGCCTTTGCATTCCTCGCGTTTTGGATTTTGGTGGCGGTGATGCCCGCCAGTGTTTCCAAAATAAGCTGGTCTTCTTCTTGGTAGAAATCGCGATTGGGGTGTTCACTGTCGATGACGCCGAGAACGTGTTCCCCCCATAAAATTGGAACGGTCAACTCGGAAAACCTGATGGCATCGTCTTCGATATAGTCGGCGATAGAAGAGGTGTCTTTGATGCGCATAGCCTTACCTGTGCTCGCCACCTTTCCAACGATGCCCTGGCCCATGGGGATATTGAGGGGCTTGAAAATGGCACGGTAGTCTATGCTCTTTGGTCCAAAGGCTGCCCTTTGAATGAGCACACCTTGTTGAGGATCGAGCAGGTAGATGACACAGTCGACCCATCCCAATTTACTGATTGTCCTTTCTGCAATCGACCACAGCAAAGTATCGAGGTCCTCTATCCCCACGAGATCATCAGCGAGCTCCTTGAGAATAGCCAATGCGTCGAGCCTCAAGACTTCACGCCTCTCAATGGCATCGCGGTTTGGTGGAAGGGGATTCATGACAAGATTTGGTCACCGGCCCTTCAATATCGGTACTTTTCTCGCATTGGACGGCAGAATCCGGACCGTTCACTTTGTAGGAGAAATCTTCCTTTAGAATGCGGCGCAATTATCCACGGGGCCGCGCGAATCATGCATTCACGTGGCCAAAGACCCGCCGGGCTATTTCTTGGGTAGGCATGGCCTTTCCCATGGTGTAAAAATGCAAGGTGGGTACCCCACGATCGAGGAGCTCTTCGGCTTGTTGGGTGCACCAATCCATCCCTGCTTTTTTCACTTGGTCACGGGATTTGGCCGCATCCACGGATTGGACCAAAGCTTCGGGCAAGTCGACATGAAAAACCTGGGGCAAAACGTGGAGTTGACTTGCGGTAGTCAGCGGTTTGATGCCTGGAATAATGGGGATGTCAATCCCAGCTGCACGGCAGCGGTTGACGAAGTCAAAATAGCGCTCGTTGTCGAAGAACATTTGCGTGATGACATATTCTGCGCCGTGTTCCACCTTTTTCTTGAGCCATCGAAGATCGCTGTCTGGATTGGGGGCTTCGAAGTGTTTTTCCGGATATCCTGCGACCCCGATGCAGAAGTCTGTTGCCATGGTGTTTTTCAGGTCCGGGTCTAAATAAATCCCTTTGTTCAAGTCCACGATTTGGTCGACCAAATCGATGGCGTAAGCATGGCCGTCAGTTTCGGCTTTGAACCTGCCTTCGCTGCGTATGGCATCGCCTCGGAGGGCGAGTACGTTGCGCACACCCACGAAATCAAGGTCAATCAGGGCGTTTTCAGTCTCTTCGACAGAAAATCCCCCACAGATGATGTGCGGGACGGTTTCGACATCGTACCGGTTCATGAGGGCAGCGCAAATGCCAACCGTTCCCGGACGCTTGCGGACGGTTCTCTTTTGAAGCAGTCCGGGACCGACTTCACGGTACACGTATTCTTCTCTGTGGTAGGTGACGTCGACAAAGGCCGGGTTGAATGGCGACAGGGCGTCCATGGTCCGATAGATGGAGTCGATGTGCTGCCCTTTGAGGGGAGGGAGCAGTTCGATGCTGAACCGGCTGTGGTTGGGCTGTGAAAGGATCTCTGTAATGGTCATGGTGCAGGGGTTACAGGTCGATCGAGCAAGACGGGCGAAAGCCAGCGGGCCGCTTCATCAAGGGGTTGTTCCCGGCGTGTTGCATAGTCTTCAAGTTGGTCTGGAAGGATTTTTCCAAGGCCGAAATAGCGGGCGTCCGGGTGGGCGAAATAATAGCCAGATACACTGGATGCGGGCCACATTGCGAGGCTTTCGGTGAGGCTGACTCCGATGTGCTTTTCCACATCGAGGACTTGCCATATGGTTTGTTTTTCCTGGTGGTCAGGGCAAGCTGGGTAACCCGGTGCAGGACGGATGCCCCTGTACTTTTCTGCGATCAGGGCAGCATTGTCCAATGTTTCTTCCTGCGCATAGCCCCAATAGCGGGTGCGGACTTCTCTGTGGAGCCATTCTGCGGCGGCTTCGGCCAGCCTGTCGGCGAGGGCTTTGGCCATGATTTCGCTGTAGTCGTCGTCGTCAGTGCGGAAAGGCTCACACCACTCTTCCAGTTTGTGACCGGCGGTAACACAGAACAATCCGATGTGGTCCGTATTCACTCCCGTTGCATCGCCAGGCGCAATGAAGTCGGCAAGGCTCGCATGTTCCTTGGGGCTTTGCTGGCGCAAGAAATGAAGCCGTGCATCTCCGCCGTTGATGGCGACGTCATCGCCTTCGCGCTGGGCGGGCAGGATTCCAAATACAGCTTGGCACCTCAAGGCATGTTCGGATTCCATTCGATCTAACATGGCCTCTGCGTCGGCTTTTAATTTCCTCGCTTCTTCTCCTATGACCGCATCGTTGAGTAAATCGGGGTATTTGCCGTGAAGTCCCCAGCTGCGATAGAATGGCGCCCAATCAATTACCGGCCTGAGGTCAGCAATGGCGATGTCTCGGATGACCTGTATTCCGGTGAACTTCGGAACAGGGCAATGCGCCTTATCAAAGGTTCGGCTTTGGGTTTCGGATGATGCTTTGCGCCTGGCTTCCAAGAGGGGCAGCAGGGTTTTGCGCTGTCGGTCTCGGGCGTAGTGGGTGCGGACCTTTTGTTGGTCCTCGGCGAGGCGCTCTGCGAATTTTTCTTGGGATGCTTTGCCCAAAAGCTGCCCTACAACGGGCACAGCCCTGGAAGCATCGTTCACATGAACTACGGCACCTGAACGTTGGGGTGCGATTTTAACAGCGGTGTGGACTTTTGAAGTCGTGGCCCCTCCAATGAGCAAGGGAAGTGTCATCCCTCGGGCCTCCATCTCACGGGCCACATCTACCATCTCATCAAGAGAAGGGGTGATCAGACCACTGAGACCGATGACGTCCACGTCCTCGGCTATTGCAGCTTCGAGTATTTTCTCTTTGGGAATCATCACCCCCAGGTCGATGACCTCGTAATCGTTGCATCCAAGGACCACGCCCACGATGTTTTTTCCGATGTCGTGTACGTCCCCCTTGACGGTGGCCAACAGCACTTTGCCCGCCCTTTGTCGCGTTCCTTCTGCAGCGGCCTCCAAGTAAGGGGTGAGCCAACCCACGGCCTTTTTCATGACGCGGGCGCTTTTGACGACCTGAGGCAAAAACATTTTACCGGCACCGAAGAGGTCACCGACCACGTTCATGCCATCCATGAGGGGGCCCTCGATGACTTTGAGCGGTGACCCAATCTGGTGAAAAATCTCTTCTACATCCGCCTCAATGTGCTCTGCAATCCCTTTGACAAGGGCATGGCTGATGCGGACTTCCACAGGTTCATTGCGCCACGCGTCGTCTTTTTTGGCAACACTTCCCACCTGTCCTTTGAGGCCTTCTGCAAAATCTATGAGGCGTTCAGTGGCATCGTCGCGCCGGTCGAGCAGGACATCTTCGACCCGGTTGAGCAAGTCGGGCGGAATGTCGTCGTAGACGGTGAGCATCGTCGGGTTTACGATGCCCATGTCCATTCCCGCTTTGATTCCATGAAAAAGGAATGCGCTGTGCATGGCTTCACGGACCACAGGGTTTCCCCTGAAACTAAAGCTGACGTTGGATACACCACCACTGACGTGGGCACCTGGCAAGTGCTCTCGGATCCATTGTGTGGCTTCGAAAAAATCGAGGGCGTTGCGCCTGTGTTCTTCCATGCCCGTGGCCACCGGGAAGATGTTGGGGTCAAATATGACATCCCGGGGATCCCAACCGCCCTGGTCCACGAGCAGCCGATAAGCGCGCTCACAAATGGCAATGCGTCGCGGGTAATTGTCTGCTTGGCCCTGCTCGTCAAAGGCCATGACGATGACCGCAGCTCCATAGCGGCGAATGGTGCCTGCTTGGCGTAAAAATTCGGCTTCACCTTCCTTGAGGCTGATGGAATTCACCACGCCTTTACCCTGCACGCACTGCAATCCCGCTACGATGACCTCCCATTTGGAACTGTCGATCATGACGGGGATTCGGGCGATGTCGGGCTCAGCAGCAATGAGGTTGAGGAAGCGTTGCATGCACTCCGCGGAGTCGAGCATGCCTTCGTCCATGTTGACATCGAGGATTTGAGCGCCGCCTTCTACTTGTTCCCGCGCCACCTCTACGGCTTCTTCGAACCGCTCTTCTCGGATGAGGCGCAGGAACTTTCTACTTCCGGTGACGTTGGTTCGTTCTCCGATGTTGACGAAGTTGGACTCAGGCGTTACCCACAAGGGCTCTAAACCGCTCAATGACAACAAGGGGCGTTGACGGCTCATTTGACTTCGGTTTCGGAGTGAGCAGGAACGGGACGTGGGCTTCTGCCCCGGACCAAGGAGGCGATGGCCTTGATGTGCTCAGGAGTTGTACCGCAACAGCCGCCCAAGATGTTGACCAGTCCTTTGTCTAGAAAGGATTCCAATTGGGCGGCCATGGCATCGGGACCTTGCTCATACTCTCCCATTTCGTTTGGAAGTCCTGCGTTGGGGTGGGCTGAAATCCCACAGTTGGCCCGGTTGGAAAGGGCCTCGAGATAGGGGGTCAATTGCTCGGCACCGAGCGCGCAGTTTAGGCCGATAGAAAACAAAGGAGCGTGGCTCATGGAGACCCAAAACGCTTCTGCAGTTTGTCCGCTCAATGTGCGTCCAGAAGCATCGGTGATGGTCCCGCTGACCATGATGGGAAGTCGCTTTCCTTGGCGGTCAAATGCTTCTTCCGCTGCGAAAAGGGCGGCTTTGGCATTGAGTGTGTCAAAGACGGTTTCGATCAGCAAGGTGTCCACACCGCCGACCATGAGCGCTTCCATTTGTTGGCGGTAGGCCGCGACCAGATCGCGGAATGTTACGGCGCGGTACCCCGGATCGTTGACGTCGGGACTGATGCTGGCGGTGCGGTTTGTGGGTCCCACCGAGCCCGCTACAAAACGCGGTTGATCAGGGGTCTTGGTTGTCCAAGCTTCGGCCGAAGCCCGGGCAATCTCTGCAGAGGCAACATTCAAGTCCCAGACCGCCGACTCCAGGCCATAGTCTGCTTGGGCGATGGTCGTAGAACTGAACGTGTTCGTTTCGACAATGTCCGCACCTGCTTCGAAGTAAGCATCGTGAATGCCGCGCAGAATATCGGGCCGCGTGAGGGCCAAGAGGTCGTTGTTGCCTTTGAGCGGAGAGGTGTGTTCTGCGAACCGCTCTCCTCTAAAGTCAGCTTCTTCCAGCGCGTGGCGCTGAATCATGGTGCCCATGGCCCCGTCTAAAACGAGGATGCGTTGAGCAGAATGTTGAACGATGTTGGGTCGCATGTCAAGTCTTAAAGCCATGCGCGAAAGCAGCCGGAAAATGCATTCCGTAGGCTCATCTTTCCCCTGCCTTGCGGCAGAAGTCGGATTTGGCACCCGCCCTCATTTCACGGGTTGCCAAGACATCACAGGGCCGTTCCCTCCGTCTTTCGCGATAAGCATTGTAAAGTTATCTGTTTTGCGCGCAGCAATCACGAACTTGCAGGTCCAACCGTGCCAACATGTCTTATTTTTTTACTTCCGAATCTGTCAGTGAGGGACACCCCGATAAGGTGGCAGATCAGATTTCTGATGCACTGATTGACCACTTCCTTGCCTTTGACCCAGACTCCAAGGTGGCATGCGAAACGCTGGTGACCACCGGACAGGTCATCCTTGCTGGTGAAGTCAAAAGCAAGGCCTATCTCGATGTACAGAAGATTGCGCGCGACACCATTCAACGCATTGGTTACACCAAAAGCGAATACATGTTTGACGCGTTGAGTTGCGGTGTGCTGAGTGCCATTCACGAGCAAAGCCCCGACATCAACCAAGGGGTCGAGCGCGCTGCTCCTGAGGAGCAAGGTGCTGGAGACCAAGGCATGATGTTTGGTTATGCCTGTCGCGACACAGATGATTATATGCCGCTGCCTTTGGACCTGAGCCACCGTTTGCTCAAGGTGCTGGCCGAACTTCGCCGAGAGGGAGGGGAGATGGGATACCTGAGGCCTGACAGTAAGAGCCAGGTCACCATTGAGTATGCCGATGACCACACGCCCATGCGGGTAGAGGCCATCGTGGTGTCCACCCAGCACGACGACTTCGATCCAGTTGAAGCCACAATGTTGGCCCGCATCAAGCGGGATGTTGCGGAAATTTTGATTCCACGCGTATTGCAAGACTGTCCTGAGCGGGTGAAAGCTTTGTTCAAGGGGGACCACAAATTGCACGTCAACCCCACGGGTAAGTTTGTGATTGGAGGCCCACACGGCGACACCGGATTGACCGGGCGCAAAATCATTGTGGATACGTACGGTGGACGTGGCGCCCATGGCGGCGGAGCGTTCAGCGGAAAGGACCCGTCCAAAGTGGACCGAAGCGCAGCCTACGCGACGCGCTATGCTGCGAAGAATTTGGTTGCGGCAGGTGTATGCGATGAAGTGCTGGTGCAGGTGGCTTACGCCATCGGTGTCGCTGAACCTGTAGGTCTGTATGTCAATACTTACGGCACTTCTAAAGTGGGGGTGTCCGATGGTGAAATCGCCCAGCGCATTGCGGGCATTTTCCCGATGCGTCCTTACGACATCGAGCAGCGGTTTGCTTTGCGCACTCCGATTTACACAGAATCAGCGGCATACGGGCACATGGGCAGGACCTGTGAGGTCGTGACAAAGGAATTTATTGCTGCCGATGGAAGTAAAGTCGAACGGGAAGTCAAGCTCTTTCCTTGGGAGGAGTTGGACTGCGTGGACGCCCTCAAGGCAGAATTTGGCTGCTGATCGCCGCCGACGCTGATCCTCTCGGCTTGGGTTAAAACATGAAGTCGTAGCCCTCGCTCTTCATGCGCTGGTACCGTTCCTTGTCAAAGGTGAACAGGCTGCTGCCTTTGTGTTGTCCCACTTCTCGTCCGGTGGCCTTTCGCTCCAAATCAGTGAGCAAAGGACTCTTGAAGAGCTTCTTCCTGAAGTTCCTCTTGTCAAACGTCTTGCCTAAAGCTTGCTCGTACAACGACTGCAGTTGTCCGAGGGTGAACTCTTCGGGCAACAGGTGAAAACCCACCGGGCGGCGCTTGACCCTCCGTTTGAGTCTCTCCTTGGCATAAGACACCACTTCATTGTGGTCAAAAGCCAAGTCGGGCACCCGGTCAATCGGACTCCACTGCATGCCGAACTGGCCCCACTTTTCGGCCAGAAAGTCTTCTTTGCGCACCAAGGCGTAAAAGGCCACGTTGACCACCCTTCCGAGGGGATGCCGGAACACCCCTCCAAAAGCCTTGAGTTGTTCGATGATTTCGGGTTCGTCATAGCCAAACAACCCGTGAAACATGCTCCGAGCGCTCAACATCAATTCATCTTGGGCCTCGAGGTATCGGCTTGGCAAAAACAGAGCATCCTTGAAAGGGTCGCGCTGACTTCTAGCCAGAAGCAGCTGCAATTGAGAGCCATCGAAACCAAACAAGACCAGGCTTGTGCTCAAAGCGACATTGAAGTCCGGATTGTCTTGGGGGAATTTTAGCATTTCCGACATGGCATGTAAATGTCTTGCACTGCTTCAAAAAACAGTGTTGACGGAACAAAAGTTCTCACAACGGGCCCGGTCGGTTGTGCGCAATACACCCTGTGGTTGTGCCTGTTCCGGCGGGGATGGGGTCGCCTATGGGATCGAACGATGGCTCCAATGCCCACCAAAGCCTTTCATTGTCGCTCCCTGAAAGCAGCCAGAAATTTCCGGATGTACGGTCAATTGTGACGTGGTAAATGGCGCCGTTCCAAGTGCCAAGAGGCGAGAGGTCATTCGCACAAAAGAGGCTTTCATCGCGCTCGGCCCAACTTCCTCCTTCTGTCAATTGCCCGGCGCGGATGACGGCTCCGCTGCCTGGGAAATCGAGTGTACTCAAAGGCGTGGCTCCGCCATTGGATCCCCACAACCGCAAGGTGCCATCGGCCTCGAGGGTGGCAGGAAGGTCCTGTTTCAAAATCAACCAAGCATTTCCATTGGGCCCTGCAGAACCTGCTGCCTGTGGTGTCCAAGTGACCGATTCAAGGCGAGCAGCATTGTCCAAATTGAATCGGATCATCCGCAAATCGTTGGCATCCGTCCGGGCCAAAAGCACCATCTGGCCGGCCGCCACGCAGGCATCTATCAATTGCTCGTCGGGATTCAGCAGCCAAGTCTTCATCGTCAGTCCATTTGCATCGAGCCACGTGCAGCGGTCGGACCAACCCACTGCTGCCCATGAAGCGCCAGTGTATTCGAACGGTGCCCTGCGAACGAAGCGGATTTGACCGGTGGTGGTGGCCGAAGGGACCACACTCCAAGCTGGTTCAGTCGAGGGGATTCCGTTGGAAAGGGGCCACCCTTGGGCCTCTGTGGTTCCTGAGACGATGAGGTCTTGGCCATCGAGATGGACCATTTGATGTGGGACTCCCGGCCCTGGGTAGGTTTCCGGTAGGGTGTTGACTTGTGGATCTGCAAAACCAAAACCGTATTCAGATGGCCCCTCGGCCCACCATAACCCCAAAGAGGCCAATGGTGTACTGGTCAAGGTGAGGGTGCCGAAGTCGGCTCCGGTTTGCCCTTCTCCATCGGTACAGATGGCCGATAGCAACAATGCCGTGGAGCCCGCTGAGCCGGCTGGTGCTGCGGGCACTTGCCACGTTGTCTCTATGGTGTCAAGAGCGGGTGCGGCCGATACATTTCCGGAGGTGGTCCACCAAGTGACTCCGGCTTCAGTGCCGATGGTGACCCGCCAGGAGGCCGCTTCTGTTGTACCGCGCTCAGGAGCAGGGTCTGAGATGCTGAATTTGAGCCCAAGGGCGTCACCTTCTTGAAGGTGAACCGTCGATTGCGGAGACAGCCACATGACCGTTGGCGGTGCTTTTTCTGTCGTACAGCCTCCACAAATGAGGGCGAGGATTGCGCAGGTAAAAGCCGATTTACGCCGATGTGCCATGGCTGAAAGGTACTTTGTGGACAGGGGTGTTGACGCGTGGTTGAAAGAGGATGCCGCTGCGCCTCTTTGTGGGGGCTAATTTGGTCCTTCATCCCTTTTTCACTGTGGCCGACAACAAACCCCTCAGCAACAAGCGCAAATCTGCGATCAAGGCACCCATTGTGGCGCCAGGTATGACTGGGATTGGCAAAAAGCCACCTCAGGCCATCGAACTCGAGGAAGCGGTGCTCGGCGCCTGCATGTTAGAGTCGACTGCGGTAAATGCCGTGATTGACATCTTGGAGCCTCAAGCATTTTACAAGGATGCGCATGGGGAGATTTACAAGGCGGTGAAGGAGCTTTTCGGCAAGTCCGAACCGATTGACCTCTTGACGGTTACCGAACAGCTGCGCAAGGAAGGGGTGCTTGGTTTTTGTGGAGGAGCGGCCTATGTCGCTGGACTCACAGACCGGGTGGCCAGCAGCGCCAATGTCGAGGCCCATGCCAGAATTGTGGCCCAAAAGTTCATCCAGCGCGAGCTGATTCGAATTTCGGGAGAAACCATTGAGGCGGCGTTTGAGGACACTACCGATGTCTTTGATTTGCTAGACCGCTCTGAGCAACAGTTGTTTGAGGTTGCCGAAGGCAACATTCGCCAGAGCTATCAGGAAATGGGTGCCGTGATCCGACAGGTCATCGAAGGCATCGATCAGGCCCGACTCAACAAGGACGGTGTCAGTGGCGTTCCGACAGGTTTTAATGCCCTCGACAAACTCACCGGGGGATGGCAACGGTCGGACATGGTCGTCCTCGCCGCCCGTCCTGGTATGGGAAAAACGGCCTTCGTGCTGTCCATGGCCCGAAATATGGCGGTGGACCATGACGTCCCTGTGGCGGTCTTTTCGTTGGAGATGAGCTCCGCCCAATTGGTGCAGCGCCTTGTCGCGGCTGAGTCAGAACTGAGTGCAGAGAAATTTCGAAAGGGGGACCTCGAGGAATACGAGTATCAGCAGCTTCAAAGCCGCATTACCAAACTCGCCAAAGCGAAGCTCTTTATCGATGATACTCCTGCGTTGAGTGTCTTCGAGTTGCGCGCCAAGTGCCGCCGATTGAAGCAGAAGCACGGCATCAACATGGTGATCATCGACTACCTGCAACTGATGACCGCGGGTGGAGAGAGCAGCAGCAAGGGCAACCGGGAGCAGGAGATCTCTACCATTAGCCGTTCGATCAAGAGCATTGCCAAGGAGTTGGATGTTCCGGTCATCGCGTTGTCGCAGTTGTCGAGGTCGGTGGAGACCCGGGGTGGCGACAAGCGCCCCATCCTTTCTGACCTTCGTGAATCTGGTGCGATTGAGCAGGATGCGGACATCGTATGCTTTATCTATCGCCCTGAATACTATGGTATTACGGAGGATGCGGACGGCATCGATACCGAGAACATGGGGGAGCTGATCATCGCCAAGCACAGAAATGGTGGCTTGGATACCGTGAAGATGAAGTTCACCAAGCACCTGGCCAAGTTCTCGGACTACGATGCATTTGCTGACAGCCCTTTTGATACTGGAGGAGGAATGGCCCCCAACGAGAACTTCGCCAATGCCGGTGCGAAGACCATGACGGTGGGCTCGCGGATGAACGAACAGGGTGAGGCGCCTCCTTTCTGATTCCTTTGTGCAGGTGGTCCGGAAAGCACCCCGGTCCAGAAGTATCTTCGACCCATGTTTAAGATGCGGTGTCTGATTACGTTGTGGCTAGCAGTTTTCGTTTGTGTGGGCTCTATGCAAGCCAGCAGATTGTTGATCCCTATGGACGAGGGTCAGGCGAATCACCTCAAGGCCTACGGAATGGCATTCTGGGTGTTGGAGCAAGGCTTGGAGGTTGAGTGGTTGCTGAATTACAGGGGGGGGAGTTTCTTGATTCCTGCTGCACCTTCCATTTCTGGTGAGTGTACCATTCGAGGCATAGACTTCGAGCCCATGGCAGATGTTCAGGTTCAGCGTATGCTTCAAGGGATCGCTGATCCAGAGGTTAACCAGCAACGTGTCAAGCTTGAAGTGGCACCTAGGGTGGCAGTCTACAGTCCCAAAAGCAAGCTGCCGTGGGACGATGCCGTGACCTTGGTTCTGTCTTATGCGGAAATCCCGTACGACATTGTGTACGACGCGGAGGTCATGGAGGGGAAGCTGGTGGAATACGATTGGCTTCACCTCCACCACGAGGATTTTACAGGCCAGTACGGTAAATTCTATAGGTCTTACCGCAATGCTGCTTGGTACCAGGAGGAACAAGCAAAGCAAGAGGCCAGTGCAGCTTCGCTGGGCTTCTCAAAGGTCAGCGAAATGAAGCGGGCTGTGGCTTTGGAGATGCGCAACTTTGTCTTGGGCGGTGGTTTCCTTTTTACCATGTGCTCTGGAACGGACAGTTTTGACATTGCACTTTCGGCACAAGAAACCGACATCTGCGAGCCCATGTTCGACGGCGATGCATCAGACCCCTTGGCTCAACAGAAATTGGACTTCGAACAGGGATTTGCCTTCTGGAATTATCGCTTGGTGCGCGACCCCATGGTCTATGAATTCAGCGACATTGATGCGACAGAGGAGCATGGGAAATTGAAGGAGATCAAAGACTTTTTTACCCTCTTCGACTTCTCTGCAAAGTGGGATGTGATTCCGACCATGTTGACGCAGAGCCACGAGCAGGTAATTCACGGCTTCATGGGCCAGACGACTGCCTTTCGCAAGAAATTTGTGCGGCCGGATGCCACTGTGCTCGGCGAAAGTAGGGGTGTGGGATCTGTGAAATACCTGCATGGAACCCTGGGGGAAGGGCAGTGGAGTTACTACGGCGGACATGATCCTGAAGACTACCGCCATTTGGTAAATGATCCTCCTACAGACCTCAATCTGCACCCCAATTCGCCAGGTTACAGGTTGATCCTAAACAACATTTTGTTCCCCGCATCGCGGGAAAAGAAGCGGAAGACTTAAGGCTTCTGGATGGTGACGATGAGCGTAAACAGCTCGCGTTCGTCATCTTGGGTATCGAAACGGTACTCGATGGGGCCGTTGGCCTTCTTGGCTAAACTGAGCAGTCCCAAACCCGCACCTCCTTTTCCGGACATTTCTCCATTGCAGAGCGTTTCGATGTAGGTCTTGCGCAGCACTTCCTCATCCATCCCATTGATTTCAGAAAGGCGGTCGCTGAGTATGGTCCTCATTTCGGTATCGACCATGTTTCCGCATTGAACTTGGAAACCAACGGGTGTCGCCTCTAGCGTCAAATAGAGTTGGGTATAACCATTGTCCTCAATGAGGCCGTGTCGCATGACATTTTGGAGGCACTCGATGAGGACATTTCCAATGCGCTTCATCAAGGTGCGACCACCGGCAGCAGCAGCAGCTTTTTCTGCGAGTGCGAGGAGGCCCTCCATACCTGCGGAATCCACAGGACCGATGTAGGAGAGCAGTGTGCCGTATTGGTCTTCAGCACCGTGGTCTTTTTGCAAGACCATCCGCAACTCTCGCTGCAGGACTCGGAGATTCTGTGACCCTGTGTTCGACATACCTTGGTTTTGGTTCTACTAATTTACTCAAATTATCGACGTACGCCTAAAAAAGAGGCGCTCAATTTCAATAAAGCTCGCAAAAGATAGAACCGACGGAGCCAGTGGGGGCTGCCAAATCGCCAGAATTTTCCACAATAGCGGGAGATTCAAGCTGCTTGGTACCCTCTGATTTGGCCAGCGGGTACGATGGGCTCTCCGTTGGGCTGGAGCAGCATGCTGTAAAATTCTGGACGGCAGAAATGCAGTGAGCCGCGGTAAACCGAGCCTGTGAGGTGTGCATTCCAGACGGACATGGCGGTTTGCTGAAGTTGGCGCCAAGCAAAGGAGCTAAATCCTGCAGGGCAAGGGAAGCCCTGCACATAGTGCCGGGCAACCTTTAGATCTTGAATGGTCAGGGAGGTGGGAATGACTGGACTCATGCTGCAATGGGTTGACTGGGTTGTGGTTGAGCGGAAGGGTGGCCGGACAAGGCCAGTGCCACGCCCATGACCTCATGGATGTGCACATGGACCCAGTTTCGATAGCCTGAAGCTTTGTCCACAGTCGGCTTTGCGCCGAGGGCGGCCAGCACAGCGATGGTGGCCAACCGTGGGGCTTTTTCCCTGAGCAGTCGACTAAATGCAGGGTAATCAAGAACCAGGAGGCTCCGACTGGAAGAAGCCATGGCATGACTTCGGCGGGTCACCACCAGATGAACGGGCATGTCGATGCCGGCGAAGGCGATGGATTCGATGGTCAGTGGCGGAGAAATGTCACGCCGAGTGGAAGCAGAGGCAGTGGTATGGTGGTACGCAGGAGACGTGGGTGCGGTTTGGGCTTGGGCCGAAAGCGCGGGGAGGAGGGATGTGGAATTGACCATGTGGGAAGCGTTCATGATGCAACGTTCCCTATGGGGTCCGTAAAGGAATTACGGACCCTAAAAAAAGATGGTCTTTTCTACATCAAGGAGCTCAGTTCTCCTTGTTTGTGCTGCCCAATCGTGCTTTTGCAGCTTGGTGAACCCCTTCCATTTCTCTCACCCAAGATTCAGGTGCTTGGGGCAATACCTCCGCGCCGTATCCCAACATCAATTGGTTCAGCTCGTAAGTGGGATACACGTCCATGGTAAAACACCGCCATCCCTCGAAAGGCCCGGGCATGTCCAATGTGCGCTGTGAAGCATGTAAAGGTTGGGTTTCGAGGTAATGGGAAAGCACAGGTGCGGCCGCCCATTGAAAGGTGGTGACGGTGCCGTCTGCCCCTGAGGTGATTCCGAGGCTGTGCTTGAAATAACGATCGGCATCAAACCTTGTGTCCCGGACAAAATGGGCGCCGTCCATTGTGACGTCAAACATGCGGTCTAGGGCGAACGTGCGCACAGCATCGGCCCCTTCCGGCTTGCCTATGAGGTACCAGCGGTTTCGGTATTCCTTGAGCAGATAGGGCTCCAGTGCGCGCTCACTTTGGTCTGAGCTGTCGGCGTTGAACTTGCGGTAGGTAAAACGGATGACGCGCTGCTCTGAAATCCCTGTCATGAGCGTGGAGATGTGCTCTGTCCCCAGCGTGCGCGGGGCTTGCTCGAACTGGATGAATTGCTCTGCCTTTTGTCCCGGTGCTGTGGCGTGAATGCGGTCAAAAATGCGGCCGATGGCGGCGTGGTATTGCTCAAAAACGGGCATGTCCCGGAATTGGAGCAGGGTCAATGTGGCAAAGCGCAATGCCTGCAAATCTTGGTCTTGTAAGTTGAGCCCGCTGATGCTGTAATCAGGGTCTTCGTAGTGGTAGCCTCGGTGCTCTGCACTGTAAGCGATGGGGGCATTGTAGCCCAGTTCGCCCTCGTTGCGCATGGCCCATAGGTCTTTTTCGATGGTGGAAATGCTGATGCGCTCCCCTGCACTTCCGTAAAGGGCCTCTTCACACGCTTTTCTCAACTCCTCTTTGGTGGGGTAGGTCCGCATTGAGTTGGTGAGGCAGCGGTCTATTATCCGGTAGCGCAGTAAGGCGTATTTGTTGGCTGGCATAGATCAGGAATTGTTGCTGATTTCTATGAGCCACAGAATGACGGGCAAAACCGGGAGCGCAATGGAGAGGTCCAACAATGGAAAGCGACGGATTCCGAGCAGGTCCAACCCCAGTCCAAACAACAAAATGCCACCGAGGCCTGAGAGTTCCGATACCATCGATTCTGGGATTCCGGCGCCCAAGGTGGCGAAAGCCAGCGTGAGTGCGCCTTGTATGAGCAAAACAGCCCCCGCCGAATACAAAACGCCCCGGCCCAGGGCAGCAGCGAGAAACACCGAGCTGATCAAGTCCATCGTGCCTTTGGCATAGAGAATCGTGGGGTCATTTTCCAAACCGTCGCGCATGCAGCCCACCAATGTCATGGCCCCTACACAAAACAAAAGGGTGGATTGAACCAATGCAGCACCTGTGCCAGAGCCGAGTTTGTCTGCGGCAGTTCGAATGCGCCGGTCTACGCCAACAGCATGCCCTATTGCGGCACCTACAACAAGGGCCACAAACACCGCCACGGGTGTGTGGATGTCCGCCATGAGGTCTACGCCGATATACAGTGTAAATAAACCGATGGCCGAAAACACCACGGTGCGCAGCTCTTCTGGTACGCGTTGCCTCAATGCAAGGCCGATTCCAGCTCCCATTGCAACTGTGAGTGTATTGAACAGCGTTCCGAACATGTGGCCAAGTTACTTTTGATGTGCGCTACAGCGTCCATACCTGATACAACCTGTTGTCCATGTCCTTTAACGTAACCGCCAAAGATCCCCATTCCAATGCCCGCACTGGAACCTTGCAGACGGGCCATGGTATTGTGCGGACGCCCATCTTCATGCCGGTGGGTACCCAAGGGTCAGTCAAGGCTGTGCCCCAAGACGTGCTTGCCAACGATGTGGATCCCGACATCATTTTGGGCAACACGTATCACCTCTATTTGCGCCCTGGCTTGGAAGTGCTGTCTCAAGCAGGAGGATTGCATGGATTTATGGGATGGGACCGCCCCATTTTGACAGATTCTGGTGGTTATCAGGTCTACAGTTTGGCTGAAAACCGAAAAATCAAAGAAGAGGGGGTGACGTTTCGTTCGCACATCGACGGCAGCGCCCATTTGTTTACCCCAGAGCGCGCTGTGGACATACAGCGGGTGATTGGAGCCGACATCATCATGGCCTTTGATGAGTGCCCTCCTTATCCATGTGACTATGAATACGCCCGCAAGTCCATGGAAATGACCCACCGCTGGTTGGACCGGTGCATTGCGCGAATGGCGGAGACAGAGCCTCATTATGGTCATGCGCAGATGTTGTTTCCCATTGTACAGGGTTCTACCTATCCGGACTTGCGCAAGGCCTCTGCCCATGCCATTGCAGAAAGGGGGGCAGCGGGCAATGCCATAGGCGGCTTGTCTGTTGGAGAGCCACACGAAGAGATGTACGCCAGCGTTGCGATGTGCACGGAGATCCTACCCGAAGACAAGCCGCGCTATTTGATGGGGGTAGGGACTCCGACCAACTTATTGGAAAACATCGCCTTAGGGGTCGACATGTTTGATTGTGTCATGCCCACCCGCAATGCCCGGAACGGCATGTTGTTTACACGTCAGGGAACGGTCAACATGCGCAACAAAAAGTGGGAATTTGACTTTTCTCCGCTCGATCCCGATGGGACTGCGGATGTGGACCAGCGGTACAGCCGTGCTTATGTGCGGCACTTGTTCCGCGCCGGAGAATTGTTGGCCTTGCAAATTGCGACGGTCCACAACCTTGTTTTTTACTTGGACTTGATGCGAGAAGCCCGAGCCCGCATTGAGGACGGCACTTTTACAACTTGGAAGAACAGTATTATTCCTGTGTTGGAACAGCGTTGCTAAACGATAAACGTGCGCATTTTAGACCGCTATATCATCCGGAATTTTCTGGGCACCTTCTTTTTGATGGTGGTGTTGTTCTGCGTTGTGGCGGTGGTCTTCGATGTGGCCGAAAACCTAGAGCGGCTCATTGAGAACGGTGCGCCTTGGTCCGAGGTTTTCGGTTCCTACTACGTGAGCTTTTGCTTGGCGTTGGGCAATATGCTGAGCGCTTTTATTGTCTTTTTGACCATCCTGCTGTTCACCAGTCGACTGGCACAGCGCAGCGAAATCATAGCGGTATTGGCAGGCGGCATCTCGTTTCAACGGTTGATGCGCCCTTATTTCATGGCCTCCACATTTTTAGTGCTGGGAAGCTTGCTGTTGGCCCATGTTGTTTTGCCCTTGTCTAATGAGCGGAAACTGGACTTCGAGGTGGAGTACGTTCACAAGGAATTCCACATCGCAGAACAACATTTGTACCGCGAGATACAGCCGGGGACCATTGTGTACTTCCGTTCAGTCAATGCCGGACGTGCTGTGGGGTATCGCTTCGTTCTGGAGCAATGGCAGGGGGACAAGTTGGAAGAAAAGTGGACGGCGAGCAAGGCCAAGTGGCTTCCGGAGCTGGAGACTTGGCGCATTTCCAATGTGAGGCGGCGGACCTGGAATGCAGCGGGGGAGGAGCAGTTCCAAATCCAAGCGGTCCTCGATACCGCGCTCAACATGTCCATTGACGACTTTGGTCAGCGTTCTCAGGCGATGTCTACGTTGGGTTGGAGTGCGCTTCAGGCGGCCATCGACCGCGAAAAGGCCAAGGGTTCAGGCGCGGAGCGTTTGTTGCAATTGGAGTCCCACACCCGGACCTCCAATGCGTTTGCCATTTATGTGATGGCTTTGATTGGGGTCAGTGTGGCAAGTCGGCGGCAACGCGGGGGGACGGGCATTCACCTTTTGATTGGAGTGGTCGTGGGGTTTGTGTACGTCTTTAGTGCCAAACTCATGTCTGTATCCGCCACCCACGCCGGAATCCCACCTGCAGTGGCGGCGTGGACGCCCAATGTGCTCTTCGGCGCTTTGGGGGTGTTTTTGTACCGCCGTGCACCCAAATAAATGGGGGCAGATTAAGGGGCCATTGGACCACTCCAAGTGGACCACTTTTGGGGAAGTCCCCGGAGCCATGTTGGATCAGGCTCTTGGGGAAAGCAACCGAAAACGGCAGAGCCACTGCCACTCATGTCGGCAAATACAGCTCCATTTGACTGGAGCACATTCAAAGCCTGGGCCACTTCTGGGAAACGCTCAGAGACCGGGGCGGTGAAATCGTTCTGTAACACCCCCTTCCACTCTTGAGGTGAGCTGCCTTTCAAGGTGGAGAGGCTCGGCCTCTGGTCATTGGGTTTAACCCAACCAAATGCAGCGGGGGTTGGAATGTGAACGCCAGGGTGGAGGATCGCCATCCACCATCCTTTAAGATTGAGGTCAATGGGGTGAATGCACTCTCCACGGCCCGTGACGTGCGCCGGTGTGTTGCGAATAAAAAATGGGCAATCGGACCCAAGTTGGGCGGCAAACGCCTCACGTTCGGATATGCTGAGGCCCAGCTCAAAATGGGTGTTCAATGCGTTAATGGCAAACGCACCGTCGGCACTCCCGCCCCCTAAACCTGCGCCCATCGGGATGGCTTTGATGAGGTGAAACTGGACAGGAGCGATGTCCTTGGCGCGGCTAAGAAGGGTATGGGCCTTCAGAATTAGATTTTCAGATTCCTGGCCTGGGATGTTCAATCCATGCGAACGCAAAGCATTGGATTCACCTTCTCTGAGCTCTTCAAGTTCCAAAGTGTCGGTCCAGCCGATGGGCACAAACACGCTTTCGATGTTGTGAAACCCATCTTCTCTCTTGTTCCTGACTTGAAGGCCAAGGTTGACTTTGGCGTTGGGAAAGCAAAGGCTTGTTCGGCTCCGGTTTTTCCGTTTATCAGCCATTGAAGTAGCCGTATTGCTTGAGTTTACGTTCGTCATCGCGCCAGTCCTTGTCCACTTTGATGCGCAATTCGAGGAAGACTTTCTCTTGAAGGAAGGTCTCTAGGTCTTTTCGGGCATCTGTGGCAAGCCGCTTGATCATGCTGCCACCAGCCCCAATCAAAATGGCTTTTTGCGACTCGCGTGCGACATGAATGGTGGCTTCGATGCGCCTGAGCATTTTGCCTTCTTTGGTTTGGTCCGCTTTAAACGTGCCTACAACCACCTCGCTGCTGTAGGGCACTTCCTGTCGACAATGGGTCAGGATTTTTTCGCGGACAATCTCTGCCACGAAGAAGCGCATGGGCTTGTCTGTCATCTCGTCCTTCGGGAAAAATGCCGGTGATTGGGGCAGGAGAGTGACAATGCGGTCCAACAGGTGGTCTAGATTGAAGCCGTGAAGCGCGCTGATGGGGTGAATTTCGGCGCGGGGGATCAATCCTTGCCAATGTGCAATGTGCTCTTTCAGGGCTTCTTGCTCTCCGAGGTCAATCTTATTGACAAGCAAAAGAACAGGGATGTCCATGAGCTGGACCTTCTCCAGAGTTTCAGGGTGGGCCAAGGTCCGCTCATCTGGAGTCGTTACTATGAGGAGTACATCCGCATCGCGGAGGGCAGTGCGCACAAACTTCATCATGCCTTCCTGCAATTTGTAGGCTGGGTCGAGTACACCAGGGGTGTCGGAGTAGACGATTTGCCAATCGTCATCCGATACAATGCCCATAATGCGGTGCCGCGTAGTCTGGGCTTTGGCGTTGATGATGCTGAGCCGTTCGCCGACCAGTCTGTTCATGAGCGTTGATTTGCCCACATTGGGTGAACCTATGATGTTCACGAAACCCGCGCGATGGGGATTATTTGCATTCATTGTGGACACGTGCTTGATTTTTCTCTTGCAAAGAAACGAGACCCGTCTATCTTCGCCATCCCGATCGGGATAATGGATCGCGGTGTGGAGCAGTTGGTAGCTCGTCGGGCTCATAACCCGAAGGTCGCAGGTTCGAGTCCTGCCACCGCAACAAAAGCCTCTGATAAGAGGACAGAAAATCAAAGGGTCAGCACTGAGCTGGCCCTTTTTTGTTCCAAGACGTTAAGGTTGGAACCATATTATCCGATTTTGAGGAGAACCACAGATTCTTTGGGTTCTGAGCCACTTGGCTTCACTACATCCAGATGTTAACTACCACTAATACAGTGTCTTGTGTTATTTCTGTGTGCGGCTAAAGGCGGATTGAATTTGTCTGCTGCCACAGTTTCCAAATTGCAGGCTTAGAGGAAATTTGCCGGGTAATTTGTAAACGTTGTCCTACAAGATTCACAAAAAAATCAAGTTTTAATCGCGGTTAGTAAATATTTAAGCGGCGTTTATATCAGTTTAATCGACCACGGTGGAGGGGGGCTGAAGCTTGATTTTCTGATCAGACTGTATAATTCGACGAAGGTGAAGCCGCGGGGCTTGGGCAACCGGGAAGAATTGAGAACTTGCTGAAGCCTGTTTGTGCAGGTAATAACCAATGGAACCAAACCACTTGTGATGCGTCTCACATCTCTCATTCTTGCCCTCTTCTTTTGTTGGGCCAATTCTTTCTCCCAAGTCCAGCAGATTGCGGTCAATTCCGCTCCTGCCCCAGAGGGCTACGATCTCGAAATCGAAGTCGTCTCAGAGGACATCGGCGTTGTTGCCGGCCCCCTCGGTCCGGTCGACCTCACGGGATACAGTTGTACTCGGTTGTATGTCACCATGAACAATGCGACGGACTTTATGTCCTCTGTTTCTGGTGATGCCGTCAATCCGACGTTCGTCAACACCACGACCAACTTCCGCCATGCTGAATTGGGTGGTGCAACGCCAGGTGGCATTAGCCCCGTCTTGTACGGCTTTTATCCAGACCTGCCTTACGACAGTTGGGTTACGATTGGATTGGAGCAGCAGTTCAACGCGAGTGCTGGCGAGGCCGCTGTTGCGGTTGTTCAATCCGGGGACAATCCTTGGGCCAACAACTTCGATCCAGGCTTTGGCGCTACCGGTGGAAACATTTCCATCAACGACGCCATCGGCGGAGCATGGTATGCCCTGAATGGAGACGCCAACGGTGTCGCGGGCGATGACCTGCGCGTTTTGGTTGGTCAGTTCACCACCACTGGTGAAATCAGTGGCCAACTCTACTGCCAAGTCTTTATTGAAGGAGATGGTGCGAACGAATTCCGCGACACTTTCTACTTCGGAGCAGGCGCCCCGGTTTTGGGTTGTACGGATGCTACAGCATGTAACTACAACGAATCAGCTTCAGACGATGATGGTTCTTGTGAATTCCCCCTTGACCTTTATGGCAGTGCCAATGTTGATTGTGATGGCGCCTGCTTGAACGACGCCGACGCTGACCAAGTTTGCGATGAAGACGAGGTAGACGGTTGTACTGACGAGACCGCTTGTAACTACAGCCTCTCAGCAACAGACGACGACGGTTCATGTACTTACCCTGCGGCAGACAACGTGGACTGCGACGGCAACTGCTTGAACGACTCAGACCAGGACTTGGTTTGTGACGAAGATGAAATTGGGGGCTGTACGGATGCGACTGCATGTAACTACAGTGCTTCAGCAACGGATGAAGACGGGTCTTGTACTTACCCTGCAGCAGACAACGTGGACTGCGACGGCAACTGCTTGAACGATTCCGACCAGGATTTAGTTTGTGATGAGGACGAAGTAGCCGGTTGCACCGACGCAGGTGCTTGCAACTTCGAATCAGCAGCTACCGACGACAATGGCTCTTGTGAGTACACAACATGTGCCGGCTGTACAGACGATTCAGCTTGTAGCTATGACGCTTCTGCTACAATCGATGACGGAAGCTGTACTTACTTGGACGGCATTTGTCAGACATGTGTAGATGGTGTGGTGACCGACAACGATGTTGACGGTGACGATGTTTGTGATCAGGACGAAACAGAAGGTTGTACAGACCCAGACGCTTGTAACACAGGTGATTTCACGGATACGGACAACAGCCTCTGCGAATACCCGATCGACCTTTATGGGGTCGACAATGTGGATTGCGATGGCGCTTGCTTGAACGACGCTGATGCTGATGGCGTTTGTGATGAGGATGAGATCGCAGGATGTACAGATGAGACAGCCTGTAATTATTCCACCACAGCTACTGACGACGACGGTTCATGCAATTACCCCATTGACCTTTACGGCATCGACTATGTGGATTGCGATGGCGAATGCTTGAACGACGCCGACGGTGATGGTGTCTGTAACGAGGATGAGACAGAGAGCTGCACAGATGCGGCAGCTTGTAACTACGACGACAACCCCCTTGCTGATTCTGACAATACACTCTGTGTCTATCCCGTGGACATTTATGGAGTCGACAATGTGGATTGTAATGGAGTTTGTTTGAACGATGCCGACGGGGACCAAGTTTGTGACGAGGATGAGATTCCTGGTTGTACGGACGAGGGTGCCAACAACTACAGTGCTGAAGCCACCGATGATGATGGCAGCTGCACAGGTTGCACTGATCCCATTGCAGACAACTACTACTCAGGAGCGGACATCGATGACGGAACCTGCGTCATTTCTGGTTGTACGGAAGCTGAGGCTTGCAACTACTTCGAGCAAGCCAACAACGATAATGGTTCTTGCCAATACCCCATTGACTTGTACGGAGCGAGCAACGTCGATTGCGACGGAGTTTGCTTGAATGATGCTGACGAGGATGGCACTTGTGATGAAGACGAGGACCTCGACGAGGTCTTGGACATCATCAACGAAGTTTCTGGAGACGATTTGGACTCCACCATCACCATCATTGGAGACCTTGTCCTCTCTGGAGGAGGAGGCTCAAGCAACTTCTCAGATGCCTTTGATGGTCTCGGTATTGGATTTGTTCCAGCAATTGGAGGTCAGAGCACAGCCATGGTGGCTACCCTCGATTTGAGCTGTAGCGGAATTGACGATGTCACTTCTGTTCGCATCAGTGGCCCATGGTGGGGCTGGGACCCCAACGGCGGTCCTGAAGCGATGGAAGTTTCAGAGGGAATTTGGCAGGTTGTATTTGATCCTGCTCCAACAGACAACATGGAGTACAAGTGGGTCATCAACGGCGACTATGAGGACCTCCTCGATTTCGGCGCTGACTTGCTCTATGGTGACGGTTACGACGATTACTTGAACGGTGCGTGTGCTCCGCTCACAGACTACTTCAGCTATGCCAATCGCCAGTGGCTGACTGGATCAGGTGACATCAATGATACTTGGGGACAGTGCACAGCATGTAGCCAAGTGGCGAGCTGCGGTACGCTCTTCCTCCCAACTGACGGAGCTTGGGCATCTGCTGGATACAACCTTGAGGCGCTGAGCCAAGAGGTCATTGGAGACCTCCTTGCAGGCCACGTTTTCTTGAGCTTCTGCGATGAGTTGCAAAACGGAGAGCAGTTGACCAACTGGTACGGTGAGATTTTCCAATTCAGCGATGACGGAGCTGGCAACCGCGCCATTCAATCCTTGATCAGCGGTGATGTCTACCCCGTATTTGACGGAGCATACAGCTTTGACAGCGGTAGTAAAGTCTACACCTTGGGTAGTGTGATTGCTTTGGCATCAGCTGACCCTTGCCTCGGATGTACCGAGCTGGAGATGACTGGAAGCATCGCAGACTATTCTGTAGAGTGTGAGTCTGAACTCGACGCAGCCATGGCTGCTTCCGATGTTGCTGCCTTTGCCTGCTCTGAGCTTGAGCTCGATGCGGTATACAGCACCAAGATGCAGTTCGATGGCCGCAACCAGATTGAAAATGGTGGTGGAACGAGCCAAACTTGGAATGTTCTTTCCGCTGGCGACGACGCCAACTTCAACAACGGAACGGACGCTTTGCTCCAGTTCTATGACATCGACGGAGACATGGGCCAGGCGGTCTACTTCGTGGAAGACTTGGCTGCGGGTGGTGTGACCATGACCCAGTTCGAGAATGGCACGGCCCTCCTCGAGGGTTCAGTCGTTGACATGGACGATGCCAACCGTGGATTGGATATCCACTTCTACTTCGACAACCGCACCGCCGGAGACGTTTGGGGTGGAGGCTTCAAAAATGACTACGGTTGTGACGTTAACACCGATGATTGGACCATGTATGTCTTGAATGACGACATGAGCTATGCTACAGGTCGTGGAGATTGGCAGTTCGGAACGCTCTTGCGCTTCAACCACCAGCCTTCTAGCCAATACTTCGGCTACCAACTCGGTGATGGTGCCAACAACCACAACTGTGATGCCAACGGATTCTCTGGATGGTTTAGCTGGAGTGGAGCGATCGTCGGTGAGCCTGCATATGGCCAAGCTGGTGACATCATCTCTACGCTTGATCCCACTGTTGGATACGCTACAGATTGTCAAGACGGAGAGTTTGTGGAGTTCCACTACGTGGCCTACGATGAGCTCTGCAACATTGCACAGCTGAACATCCAAACGGTAGACCGCGACGATGCTACTGCTCCGACTTACGTTTCTGGAGGAGATGACATCACCCTTGATTGCGCGATCAGTGACCAGTGGTTGCTCGACAACCTCGCTGAAGACGAAATCGTCTTGTTCAGCGACAACTGTGATGATTCAGAATACGGTTGCGCTGCTGGGTTTGATCCCAACACCTCCGGATTCGCTGATGGCAATGACGTTTACGTTTGCGTTGAGCTCGTCGGAGAGTCTACAACTTCATACACTGCGAGCAGCTGCCGCGTTTTGACCCGCACATGGGTGGCTACGGATTGTTTCGGCAACCAGGCATATCACGTGCAGACCATCACGATTGAGGACAACACTCAACCAGAAGTAACGGTGACGCCTCCGGCTGACATCACGCTGAATGTAAATGGCCTCTGCTACGTTGACCTCGACCCGAGCAACACGGGAACAGCTGAGACGACATACACTGACAACTGTGACCTCGCAACAACAGGCTTGAGCTACTCAGACAATGTGACCGATAGCGTCAGCTCAGGTTGCTACAGCATCATTCGTGCTTGGACTGCCATTGCAACTGACAGCTGTGGCAACGCCATGGCGGTGAGCGGCAACCAGCGCATTGACATCCAAGATCAGATTGTTCCCAGCTTCAGCTACCTGCAGGTGGACACCATTGAGTGCGACCTCTGGGGAGATTGCTCCTATGAGTACCTCAACAGCATTGGGTTGGCAACGGCAACAGACAACTGTGAGTTGAGCCACGTTGACGTGGAGTGCACTCCGCTGTCTAGTGCGTGTACCGATGACTACATCGTGGACTATACTGCTTACGACATGTGTGGCAACAGCACATCAGTGCAGCAGATCGTTGTGACGGTCGACCGCACAGCACCTGAGTTCACGTTGGCTCCAGCTGACCTGACATTGGAGTGCAGCGATGCGTCTCTCACAGGTGATTCGGATGGCTATGCTGTTCCTGAGTACACCCCAGGTGATGGACTCCACGCCGAGGCGATGGACAACTGCGATGCAGACATTACGGTGACTTACGAAGACGTGATTTTGACCACTTCATGTGATCAGGAATACGTGATCCGCCGTACTTATAGCGTTTACGACTGCGACGAGAATCTGGCGCAGCACATTCAGGAGATCACCATCGATGACTCGACGGCTCCGGAGTTCACGTTGTTCCCAGCGGATGTGGTGGACGTTGAGTGTGACGCTGTTCCAGCAGTGGCCACAATCGCCAGCTTGGGTACCAGCGACAACTGCGACGGCACCCCGAACACCACTTACGATGGAGAGGTTCGCACCGACGGCGATTGTGCAGACAGCTACATGCTCGAGCGCACGTGGACTACCATTGACTGCGCTGGCAACAGCCACACGCAGACGCAGACCATTACGGTTCTGGACACGCAAGCTCCTGAGTTGAACATGTCTTGTCCGGCTGAATTCCCGCACATCAACGAGTGTTTCCTCGGTGGTGAGGATGGGGATGCGTCCTCAGAGGCCAGCATTCAGATGTCCACGGACATCAATGGTGAGCCAACTTGGACAGTGAACGACAACTGCGATGCAGACGTTGAGGTGGGCTACACCTACACGGACGACATTGTCGAGATTGAAGGTGAATTCTTCATCACGCGGACGTTCACGGTAACAGCGACTGACAACTGTGGCAATGCGACCACGCAGGATTGCGACCAGCTCATCACCTTCACGGACAGCGATGGTCCTCTGATGTCGGACGATCCGGCTGAGCTGTATCCAGCCTCTATTGAATGTTCCGAAATGGGAGACCCCTACGACGTGACCTTCATGCCGGTTAGCGCGACGGATGGTTGTGTGAGCAACCTGACATATGAAGTGACCGATGCATACCTGACTTCAGGTTCTTGCCCAGGTACTTGGGTCCGCCACTGGGTGGCCTATGATGAGTCAGGCAACGTGTCCAATACAGAAGCCGTCCAATACATCCCGACGTTCGATATCGTAGCACCTGAGGTGAGCATTGCAGCTCCAGGTTCTGAAGGTGACGAAGGCGGTCCCACGACCACCACTGTCTACCTCGACGGTGATTGCTACGCCGACTTGAGGCCTGAGGCGATTGGTTTTGGCACTTTGGAGTACTCCGATGATTGCGATCCAAACCCCACAGTCGATCTCTACTATGTGGATGGGCCTCCCATCTACGAATGCACCAGCTCAACTGGAACCTACACCTTCATCCGTTCTTGGAAAACCACTGTGACCGACTTGTGCGGAAACGAAAGCACCGCTTCTGGTGATCAGGAAATCACGGTGATTGACAACAGCGCACCAGAGCTTACGCTCGACTGTCCAAACGGTTCCAACCTCGTTGACGCTTGCTTTGCAAGTGTGGACACGAGTCTGGCGGCTTTGGGTGAGGTTGAGTGGATTGCCACAGACAACTGTGACGATGACCTGGACGTGAGCTATACCTACAGCGATGAGATTGAGTTTGACTGCAGCATGGTTGGTGTTGACGCTAGCCCAGAGGGCAGCTACAACTTCGTCCGGACCTTTACTGTAACTGCGACGGATTGCAATGGAAACTCTACTACAGAGGTCTGCACCCAGACGATCAATACGTTTGACATCTCAGCACCTACCATCTCATTGACCTGTCCGGATACGGCTACGGTCCAATTGGATGAAACATGTGCAACGGACGTCGATCCTTCCATCACTGGAAATGCGTTTGCTACGGCAACAGACGATTGCGATACAGAAGTGACCATCACCTACAGCTATTCTGATGGAGCTCCATCATACCTGTGTGGAACGAGCGGTTACGAGTTCATCCGTACTTGGACGGCAACGGCCAAAGACGATTGTGGGAACACCTCAGATGAGAGCTGTGACCAAGTGATCGTGGTTGAAGACAACATCGCACCTGTGGCCAGCATCGACTGTCCAACTGACCAAACGGTTTCTTTGGATGCCAACTGTGAAGCTGACTTGAGCACTGACGCTCTTGGAATGGCTACCGGTTCAGGTACAGATAACTGCGATTTGAACGTGACTGTGGAAGTGAGTTACATGGACGGTGCACCTACATACAGCTGCACTGGAGATGATGACCAACTCGACGGTTCATATTCCTTCGTACGTACGTTCACTGCAGTAGCTTCTGACGATTGTGGCAACAGCCACAGCGTGACCTGCGACCAGGTCATCACCGTCAACGACGAGTTGGCTCCAACACAGACTTTGGCCACATTGCCAACGGACACGTTGTACCTCGACTTGAACTGCACGGCTGATCTCACTCCTGCAATGATGCCGGGTGTTGAAGCTGCTGACAACTGTGACAGCGATGTCTCAGTGGAGGTGACTTACGAGGACGACCCTGCCAACTTCGATGAAATCTTTGGCGCGGCCAACGTTGAAATCGATACCGTAGCGATCCACACTTCAGGTGAGTTGAATGGCATGAGCACTTACCGCATCTATGCTGTCCTTCCTGCTGAAGGCGACTTCTTGAGCTCGATCAGCGGAGAGGGTATGTTCAGCACTCAGATTCGTACGACCACGAGCTTCTATCAGCACCCTGACGGATCTCACACACCGAACAATCTGAACCCAATTCTGTACGACATCTGGCCAGAGCTGGAATATGACAGCTACGTGACCATTGGTTTGGAGGGTACTCCGAATGGTGGAGCTGGTGAGGACATCGTTCGTACCATCGAAACACCTTCTGACCCTTGGTTTAGCCGTTTCGAAGAAGGAGAAGACGTGGTCATCAGCAGCCTCTTTGGTGGTGCTTACTACCTGCTCAACGGTGCAGTCAATGGCTACGCTGACGAGGATGGAAAAGTCTTGGTCGCTCAGGTCACCACAGATGGTGACTTGAACGGACAGATCTTCGCCCAGATCTTCCCACAAGGAGACGGAACACAGCAGCAACTCCGTACCATCACATTCGGTGACGGTTGTGTAGGAGACGACGACAACATCGAAGGAAGCTATGTCTTCCCACGTGTTTGGACATCTACTGTGACCGACGACTGCGGAAACGCTGACACGACATACTCTTACCAGTACATCGTGGTCCTCGATACCATCGCGCCACAATTCACAGGCACATGTGACATTGACAATGGTGAGACTATTGAGTACACCTGCTCAGATGACAATGGCAACGGTGTGAACGATGTCCTCGACTTCACGGAGATTCCCGCAGCATGCGCTCCTGGATACATTGAGAACTGTGACAGTGAACCATCCTTGACGATGACAGCCGATACCATGGGATACGTTCCAACAGGTGACATCGCCAACTATTGCATGCCCTTCACGGTTGAAGAGCTGGCCAATGGCGAGACCTGTGACGACCGCGCTCCTGAAGCGATCCGTTTGTTCAACTTCTCAGGTGGTGAGTCATACACACTCGTTGACGGAGGAAGCAGCATTGTTGAAGTCATGCAGGACAGCTCCATGCACATTGTGTTGGAGGTCGAGAATGCTGACGGAGACGCTGGATTCATCTTTGACGCCATCTATGACGGTGCTCATGACTGGAACGAGTGGCTCGCACTGCCAGGATTGCACAACTACAAGAAGGACTGTGCTGAGATCTTCCCAGGTGTCGAAATCTGGACGGAGTGGTTGTACTACGTCATGGACGGCGGTACCATGAGCGGTACAGGTCGTTTCGCAGGTTCTGAGTTTGCACTCCAACACCAGCCATTGAATGCTTACTACGGTTTGCAGATTGGAGAGGGAGCCAACAACAAGAACGAGAACTACGGCGCAAGCGCATGGTTCTTCTGGACAGGTGAGTATGTGCTCGACGGCTTAAGCCAAGGTTCTATGGCTTCTAGTGGAGACATCTTCATGGACCTCGATTGCTGCCTCGGATGGCAGATCGACTACAGCTACAACGTTGTGGACGACTGCGGAAACTCCAATGGCTTCAGCTACACAGACCTTGGAACAGGAACCTTCGGAAGCAGTGCCAACAGCACTGTGAGCGGTGGCCACTCACCAGTGGACATCACGGCAGGTACCAGCAGCCTGAAGGATCCAATCCGGATCACGGGTCTGTCGCCAAACCCAACGAGCGACATCTCGACGCTCGGGTTTGTTGTGAGCAACAACATGCGCCTCCGCATTGACCTCTACACCATGGGAGGTGGATACGTGGCTGAGTTGTTCGATGGCAATGCCAGCGAAGAGGTTCAGTATGTACTGGACATCGACGCCAGCACATTGGCCAGCGGCATGTATCAGATTCGCATGTCAAGCAACGACTACGTGCTCGTGAAGAAGCTCCTCGTCAGCGAGTGATCTTCTGAACCGATTAACACTGATTTTTGGAAGGCCGTCCCGCAAGGGGCGGCCTTCTGCATTCTCAGTGGGGCGGGGAAGGGGAGGGCCGTCCGTTTACCTGAAGTGGAGCTCTGTCTCTCATTGTCGCAGACGGTCCATGACAAATGTCACCGCAGGACTTGACGGAACTCTTCTCGGCAGATAAGGGGCGGTGCATCTTCGTGGTGTCTGAATGGGGAAGCTGGGATCATTCCCTCCACAAAGCCCCCACTTTTATCAGCACCTATGGTTTTGGTTTCTTCTGCGGGAGGTGTGCGCAACGGCGTCCACCTCCCCGCTTTTTTGGGTAAGTTTCAAGTCTGCATGACGTCGATCAACGAAATATCTCCGGCTTCCCTATCCACCGGTCCTGAGCGCAAGGTTTTTCCCTTGAGTAAGGTGACCATGGCCGTGGGGAACATGCTTGAAAAGCAATCCAAAGGGGCGCTCTTTTGGGTCCGGGCAGAGATCAGTCAGCGGAGTTCTAAGGGCAGGCATGTGTACTTGGATCTCGTGGAGGAAAGGGACGGAAACAAGTTGGCGCAGCTGCGTGGAACCATTTGGGCGGGGCGTTTGGAAGCCATTCGAGAAACCTTGGGGAAGGAGTTTGATGAGGTGCTGAAACCAGGTCGGGAGATCGTGTTTTCTGCGCGCATGGCTTTTCACGCGGTTTACGGATTTTCCTTGAACATCCAGGACATTGATCTCGATGTCTTGCTCGGGGAAATGGAGCGGCGCAGAAAGGCAACCATGGAAGCCCTGAAGAAGGAGGGAGCGGTTGGCAGGAATGGCCGACTGCTGCTGGCTTCTGTGCCACAACGCATCGTGCTGATAGGATCTCAGGGTACCGCGGGCTTCACGGACTTTTTGGCCCACCTCCAAAAGAACGCTTGGGGTTATCGGCTAGACATTGGCATCATTGATGCTCCTGTTCAAGGGCTCCAGGCCATAGAAGGGTTGGTTGCCGCTTTGCACCAAGCTGGACGGGTCGGGTTGAAGTCAGGCTTGGATGCTGTCGTGGTGCTGCGGGGAGGAGGAGCAAAGCTGGACCTCGATGCCTTCAATGACCTGACGCTGTGTCGAACAGTCGCTGCGATGGAAGTCCCGGTGATCGTGGGTGTGGGTCATGAGACGGATCAGACCGTGATCGATGTAGTTGCACATACGGCGTGCAAAACACCCACTGCAGTGGCTGACTTCATAGTCGACCGCATGGCAGAATTCGAAGGGGCTGTGGGAAGAGAAGGGAGGTACATTGCTTCTGAATCCAAGGCTCAGCTGTCAGAGAACCGAGGCTGGTTGGGGCAGTTCACGACCTTGGTCAAGGAGCGTCCTCTTGCCCAGGTTCGGGGAGAGCGCGGTCAGCTGTTCTCAGGAGCGAATGCCGTCGTCCGCAGAACCAGAACCTTACTGTCTGAGCAACTTTCCTTGGTGGGGCAATTCAAATCACTCGTGGCTTCTGTGGCGATGGACATTCCGACCGCCCAACAGGACGCCTTGGCGGAGGTGCAGGAGCGCATGCGCTTGGAAGTGGCCCGTAAGTTGAAGCAACAAGAGGAGCGCGTAGGCAGCATCAAAGACACCCTGACCCTGTTGGGCCCTGAACCTACCCTTCGGCGGGGATTCTCCATCACAAGAAAAGATGGAAAGGCCGTGCGCAGCTCCGATGAATTGGTGGTAGGGGACCTGATCGAAACCCGATTGGCGCATGGCACCATTGAATCTAGGGTGGAATCAACCTCACCGAAACAAACCGATATTTGACATGAGCAATGCTGAAACTCCAGAGGGCTACGATGCCGCATTTGGTGAACTAAAAGCCATCCTTGAAGCCCTACAGCAGGATGAGATTGGTGTGGATGAACTGGCCGAAAAAGTGAAGCGCGCCGCCGAATTGATTGCCTTTTGCGGCGACCGTTTGCGCAAGGCAGAAGGCGAAGTCCAAAAAGTGCTCAATGAATTGGGTGAAGGAGATTGAAGTCGCTTGAAGGCCACCTGTGACCTTCATTTACAAATCTGTACTTGAGTCTCTTGAAGAAAGAAACCTCTGCATGGGTTGGTGGTTATTATATTCAAGTAGCCATGAACCGAATTTCGATTGCCCTCCTTTTTGCTTGGGTCCCGCTCTTGTGTCTTGACACAGTAGCGCAAGCGCCACATACAGGATCGACATTCTATGGAACGCCAACGGAAGCGCGGATAAGTGCCGTTGATGAAACTGTGGCGAGGCAATGGAACGAGGTCCTGTTAGAGGCCATTCGCGGGGATTTTGCGCGTCCCACGGTCCACGCAAGGAACCTGTTTCACTCTTCCGTCGCCATGTACGACGCCCTCGCCATCTACCACGAGGCAGATGACCCTGTTTTTTTGGGCAACGTCTGGAGGGGTTTCGATTGCCCGCTAGATACTGCGACCTTGGATATTCCTGAGGACTCCTCTGAGCGAGGCCTCGCCATTGAAGAGGCCATGAGTTTCGCGGTGTACCGTTTATTGACCCACCGCTTTTCGAACAGCCCGGGCAGTGCCGGAGCATTGTCTTCTTTCGATGCATTGATGACCGAGTTGGGACATGATGCAGATTATGTGTCTCAAAATGTCTCCGAGGGTCCTGCAGCTTTGGGCAATTATCTGGGGGCTCAACTCATAGCGTTTGGATTGCAGGATGGATCCAACGAGCAACAGGATTATGCCAACCAGTATTACGAGGCCATCAACCCAGAACTGGAGTTGGCAGGAACGGGGAATCCAAATTTGATCGACCCCAATGCATGGCAACCCTTGGCCATTCCAGTTTTCGTGGATCAGTCGGGCAATGTTTTGAGCGAGACACCAGACTTTCAGGGAGCTGAATGGGGGTTTGTGGAGTCCTTTGCTTTGGAGGATTCGAGCCAAACCTTGACGGAGCGCAATGGTGTGGATTGGCCCCTTTTCTTGGACTGTGGTGTCCCGCCTTTGTATGGCGAAGGAGAAGCCGTTGGTGACATCGCAGATGCGTATGCTTGGGGTTTTTCACTCGTCGCACTATGGAGTGCCCATTTGCATCCCGCGGATGGCGTCATGTTGGACATTGGCCCAGGCAATTTGGGCAACTTGGACGTTACAGGACCTGCTGGTTTTTCCGATATGGACACGTTCTACAATTGGACCGAAGGAGGAGATTTCAGTGAGGGCCATGAGGTCAATCCTGCCACTGGAGAAGCTTATTCTCCAAACGTTGTGCCGCGTGGAGATTACTCGAGGGTTTTGGCTGAGTTTTGGGCCGATGGTCCCGACAGTGAAACCCCACCGGGCCACTGGTTTGTTCTCCTAAATGGGGTTATGCAACACCCTGATTTCACATCCCAATGGCTGGGAGAGGGGGATGCTTTGGATGCCCTGCAATACACCGTTCGCGCTTATTTGACTTTGGGAGGTGCCATGCACGATGCTGCAATTGCGGCTTGGTCGCACAAAGGCTTGTACGATTACATCCGTCCTGTATCCGCCATCCGTTACATGGCTTCTTTGGGACAGCGTTCTGATTCCACGTTGGACTCCTATCATCCGGGTGGCATGCCACTTGTACCGGGTAGAATTGAGGTGGTTGAGGCTGGAGACCCCTTGGCATCCGGAGGCAATCAAGGCAAAATCAAGGTCTTGGCATGGCAAGGTCCAGACGCCGTGATTTCTCCGCTTTGGGATGAAGCTGAGGTGGGATGGATCTTGGCCGAAGAATGGTGGCCTTATCAAAGGCCCAGTTTTGTGACACCACCTTTTGCGGGCTATGTGAGTGGTCACAGCACCTTTTCAAGGGCAGCGGCTGAGGTGTTGACAGCCATTACAGGAAGTCCTTTTTTCCCCGGCGGGATGGGAGAGTACGAGGTCGTCCAAAATCAGTTTTTGGTATTCGAAGATGGCCCCAGTCAAACGTTTAATTTGCAGTGGGCCACATACCGGGACGCGTCAGATCAATGCAGCTTGTCCCGCATCTGGGGAGGCATCCATCCCCCGGCTGATGATTTTCCCGGACGACAATTGGGTGTCGAAATCGCTGAACTTGCCCTGAATCGGGTGACCCAGTTTTTTGCGCCTTCTGCCACAGTGGACTTGTGTCCATTGGATTTGGATGGAGATGGGGTAGTGGGAGCAACGGATTTGCTCGAAGCGTTGGCTGATTTTGGAAGCTATGGATCGGCCCTCACAGGCGATGTGAATGGCGATGAAGTGGTCGGCGTCAACGACGTGTTGGAGTTGTTGGCCAGCTACGGTGAGTCCTGTCCTTAAACCGGGAAACATTCAAGGCTTATTTGCCCTAATTTTCGAAATGCGCTTTTTGAAATTTCCGGGCTCCTTGTGTCACGGCCTCAGGGCATTGACTTTGTTTTCTGTCGCCTCTGTTTTTGGACTCAGTGCCCAAGAGGATTGTGGTTTTCTCACAGGCCCAGAAGGATTGGAAGCCGGGTGTCAAGACTCTTGTGTTTGGGTCGTTCCGGATTTCGAACGCTCACCCGAGACTACAGGTTACGATGTAGACTCCATCGCATATGCGCCCCCGCTGGCCGTTGGGACGGGTACCGCACAGGATGTGCAGGGGACCGGGTATACCGCCAATATTGGCATCCCATTTGGCTTTAGTTTTTTCGACACGGACTTTTTTAGCTTGAAGGTGAGTCGGAAAGGTTTTCTGACGTTCAATACCGGTTTGACCGGGACTTTCAATTATCCCAATCAAGACTTGGGGTCGGCCAGTTTGCCTTCCAATTCCATCATGGCGCCCTACGGCTATATCAGCAACAGTGGAGGTGAGATTCGGACACAGTTGCAGGGTGAATTTCCCTGTCGCCGGTTCATCATCAGTTGGGAAAACCTGCCCCAGACCGGTTGTGGAGGAAACCTGTTGGTGAGCCAGGTGGTGCTCTATGAGACCTCGAATAAAATCGAAATGCACATTGGGGAGTTTGAGTCTTGCTTGGGCATTACGGCGTTGGTGGGCATTCAGGGAGGAGGTAACGAAGGCGGAATCGGCCCCGATGCTTACAACACGGGAGAATTTGCGATCGACGACTTGGCGTTTTCCTTTGCGCCCAATGGAGCGACACAAACACAATTGGTATACCTCCTAGGAGATGAGATCATCGGTCAAGGGGACAGCCTTTCTGTTTGCATTGATGAAGATATAGAACTCGTCATCGGTGCCAATTTTCCTGAGATCCTTCCACCACCGCCTGCACCTGGAAACTGTGATGCTATCCCAGATGAAGCCTGTGATACGACCATGGCGTATGATTTCAACCTCAATGCCAACCAAACGGGGAGTTTCAACTTTCCTTTTGACGGGGAGTTGCTCGGATTTGCGGCGACCAACAATTGGACACCTGCTGGAGGAAGTTGGCCTGGCGACATGTCCCTGTCCATTTGCGACCCGACAGGATCGTGCGGGGTGATTGAAGGATTCAGCTTTGACCTCCCAGGCGTGTTGATCGGCGACTGGCCTGGAAATTGGAACACGACGTTCGGTGGTTTTTATGAGGCTTGCTTCACCGTGCCGAACAGTCTCTTAGAGGGGGATGGAAACTGGACGCTCACGGTTCAAAATGCGTGGGGAGGATCTGGGTCCAATGTCAATTTCGAAGGGTCGGTGACCTTGTTTTACCTCTGTAACCTAGAACCAGAGGAACCCGACACCTCGCAATTCATGGCGTCTGATACCATTATGGTGCAGTTCGCTTTTGAGTCCCAGAATGCCAATTTCTCCGTTCTTGATATGGAGGGTAATCCGCTGGACGTTCTGTGCAGTGGAGACGATGTGGTGTCCCTCGAGGCCAATGCGCCGGGGGGAACATGGTCGGCCAGTTGCCTCGGATGTTTGGACTCCGATGGTGCCATTGATCCCAGTCAGGCCCCTCCAGGGTTGTTGGAAGTGAGTTACACCTTGAATGGCGATTGTGGTGAAGTAACAGAAGTGGAAGAGTTGCAGGTGGGGTTGACTCCAAATGTCAACACGGGCAGCGTTGGCGCGCTCTGTCCCTTTGCCGATCCTGTGCAGCTTGTAGGTACCCCTGCGGGTGGTGAATGGGAGGCAGATTGCGGGGACTGTTTGACCGAGGATGGGGTGTTCGACCCGTCCACTGGTGCAGGAGCATATGCGGCCACATACACTTTTGGAACGTTGTGCACGGCTTCTGGTGAGGTAGCGGTCAATGTGGGAGAAGCCATTTCCATCGAATTAGAAGACCTGAGTTATTGCGAGTCCATCGGTGCGGTGCAATTGGATGGAGATGGGCTGGCGGGCACTTGGACGGCAGACTGTGGAGGGTGCATTCAAAGTTCCGGATCGTTCAGCGCTCCTGGTCCGGGCACTTACGAAGTGAGTTTTATGCCGGGAGCGGGATGCGGTGTAGAAAGTGGAGCTACGGTTACCGTAGATGAGAGTTTGCCGATTGGGTCAGCCAATTTGCCAGAAGCCCTGTGCGAGGATGGAGGTGCTGTTGGCTTGGAAGCCGATGTTCCGGGTGGAACTTGGACAGCATCTGGAGCAGGTTTAAATGGAGCGACCTTTAACCCGGGCGCTGCCCCCTTGGGCGTCAACGTCCTGACCTACGAGGTGGAGAATGGTTCGTGCACGAATTCGGCCAATTTCTCTACAGAAGTACTGCCCATTTTGAGTGTCACCTTGCAAGATGAAGATCCCTTTTGCGTCAACAGCTCTGGAGGGAACATCAATGCGGATGTCGACTTGGCGGCCGAAGCGGTTTGGTCCGACTTGCCCAACTTGGTGTGGTCCTCCGATTGTGGGGGGTGCTTGAGCAACAATGGTGTCTTTGACCCAGGCAATGCTGGGGAAGGCACGCACTCCATTTCCATTGCTTACAACGATCCCCTGGGGTGCAGTGTAGGGGCCACCATAGATGTCCTTGTTGCACCAGCGGTAGACGCTACCATCGATGACATTCCGGACCTCTGTGAGTCAGCGGGAACCCTAATTTTTTCTGCCGCTGATGGCGGCGGCACTTGGACCGCTTCTTGCGTCTCTTGCCTTTCGCCAGCCGGCAGCTTCGATCCAGGAATTGGTGCAGGTGACTACACCGTGACCTACACCATCACAGATGTGTGTTCCGACGTAGATGCCGTGCAAATCACCGTCGTGCCGCAGCGCGATGCCGCCATTTTGGTCGATGTGCCCAACGATGAGTTGTGCATTGGTGTCGAGGAGTGGCAACTGGGTTCGATTTGGGCTGGAGGTGTTTGGAGTGCGGATGGCGCCTCTGGCAACGGTTGTATCGATGCCGTCTCGGGCATGCTCGACCTCGAGGCTGCCGGGGTTGGCACGGTTACAGTCACCCACGTTTTGGAGGGCTTGTGCGGCGACTCGGACACCCATGTACTGGATATCTTGTCTTGCAGTGTTGAGCTGGTCAACATCTTTACGCCCAATGGGGATGGCAAGAATGACCGGTTGGTATTCAAATACATCGAGCTCTATCCCGAGAACATCCTCACGGTGTACAACAGAAATGGGGCGGTCGTTTACGAAACCGAAGGGTACAGAAACGACTGGGATGGTGATGGCGCTGCAGATGGCACCCATTATTTTGTGCTCCAACTTCCCGAAGGGGTCGAGCATGCGGGTCAATTGATGATCCAGCGCTAAACTTTATCTCTGCTCTTTGCGCATGAACTCTGTTTCAAAGGCGCTGCGTCTCAGGGATGAGCGAAGGTGCCACAGGGCTTCCTCTTGAAATTTCATGAGGTCAGAAATACACCGGGCGGTCACTTCATCGCCGGCATGTTGTGCGGTGGTCAGCAGTTCCCTTTCAAGGCGAAGTATATGAGAAAAGGACTCCCGAATCATGCGCATGACAGCGCGGTCGTGGAATGCCCCTTCGTGCGCACTCAAATTGGACATGTTGAGTATGGCCTCCATAGAAGTAGGGGGAAGGCCTTCGAGGCACCGCACCCTGCGCCCCAGCGCATCAGCAGCTGATTGTGCGTGCTCGATGTGTTCGGGAAGGATGTCTCGAAGGAGGATGTACTGCTCTCCCCAGCCATTCCAGAGTGCGCTGCGCAGATTGAAGCGAAAGATTTCGAAATCTGAGAGTAAAACATTGAGCAAGGGCACCAACTGGTCTGCCCATGTTTTGTCAAGTTGAGAGGAAAGGGTAGTGGGAGCGCTGGTCATGGTTTGAGCGGGCATCGTGTGTGAATCGGAGAAGCATGATGAATGTGATGATGACGCGCACAGCTTGTGATGATGTTTGTCAATGAATTTCATGATGTCTGTCATAAACCTGCAACCAAATGTCTTTCCTTAGTGTCTATTACACTGTAGTCCTGACCATCGATTGACCCCTTAAACATGAAGCATCAACATCCCTTAATTGCCATCGTTCTGACCATCGGAGCCTTTGTTTTGATGTCCAACTCTAGTGGTGTAGCACACCAACAGAACAAGGACCGTACAGGCGCTCCTGGCAGCGATAATACCTGCCAACAGTGTCATGCAGGAGGGAGTTTTGCACCTGAGGTGAGTGCGTTTTTGGTCGTAGAAGGGGACATCGCACTGTCGAACAGTTACATGCCTGGTGCCACACACACGCTCGTTGTGAGCGTCAGCGCTACCGGCAGTCCTCAAGGATATGGGGTACATGGAACAGCTGTGCTCGAGGATGGCTCCAACGCGGGGGCTTTTAATGATCAAGACGGGAGCGATTGCGTGTGGCTTGACGAGGTTGATGGCCGGCACATTTTTGAGCAAAATGACCTGTGCTCCAGTGGATCTTTTGAAATTGAATGGGTTGCCCCTGCCGCAGGCAGTGGTCCTGTCAGTGTCTATGTGGCGTCGATTGCTGCCAACGGGAATGGCACTTCGGCAGGAGACTCTTTTGTTGGGGGGCAATTTGATTTTGACGAGATGGTGACCCAAGTGGGGGACCTTTCCGTCCAGCCATTTGGTGTTCGTCCAGGGGCGAGCGGTGAGCTTGTCTTTAACAGCCAAGAGGCCCATTCCATCACCGTTTTGACCCTGGATGGCCGGATTTTGTTTGATGGAGCGCTTGAGGCAGGGACGCACAACATGAGCTTGGCCCATGCCGGTTTGGCCATTGTCCACGCAGTATCTGTTACTGGGGTGGCGCATTCTCAAAAAGTCTGGTTGCATTGAGCCGCCTGTTCATTTGTGGATGCGTCTTCTTGCTGTCCATGCTGTTTGCGGGATGTAGCACAGATTCTGGCGCTCCTGTGGCAGCAAAAGGCGCTGAACATGATTTGATCGTAGGCGTTGTTCAGGATTTTTTTCAGGCGCTAGAGGCCCGAGAAAGGGTCAGGCTTGAACGCGTGTTGCATGAGGATGCTCAACTCACGCGCATCGATACAAGGGGGGATACGGTAGCGGTTTCGACTTCAGCAGGATCAGATTGGATTTTATCGGTGAGCGAGCCAGGTCCGCCATTGATTGAGCGGATGGACGATGTCCATGTTCAATTCGCTGGCGGTCTTGCGAACGTTTGGGCGCATTACACATTTCACATCGGAGAGGAATTGAGCCATTGTGGTCATGATGCTTTCCAGTTGGTCAAATCAGGATCAGGAGACTGGCGGATTTTGGGTGTGACCTATACCATTGAGACATGTCGATAAGAGGTTTTTTCTGTGTTTTTCTCCTCGCGGTCGGGGTGTTTTTCTCGGATGTCCAGGCGCAAGTTGACGGCGATATAGATGCCCATCAACTCCTCAAGCTCAATTTGAGTGACTGGTATTTCGCCCGTTATGAATTGTGCTACGAGCATGTGTTGAATGAATCGACTTCCATACAAATCGCCCTTGCGGGCATTGGTGCTTCGGAGGAGTCAGAACGTTATTTCTTCAACAACCTGACCATGATGGACTCATGGGCGAATGTGGAGGTCAACCACAGCGGCTGGAGATTCACCCCCGAATTGCGGCGGTATGCATGGGTCTATGGCGGGATGCCTGAGGGGGTTTTCGTGAGCATCATGGGGCGCATCGAAAATTGGAACTTGGAATTCGATGAAGACATCAGCGACTTTGGTGGCATTCCGGAGGGACAATTCACGGACGAGCTTGATGGCAATTGGAACCAGTTTTATTGGGGAGGAGGAGTGCTTGTGGGGTACCAATGGTATTCGGATAACGGGATCAGCCTGGAGGTCTACACGGGACCGATGTTCCGCAGCTACTCGCGCACTTGGAAGCATGACGGCACACTGAATGTTGAGGAACAGGAGTTGGCAGAAGACAGCGTCGAAGACCGGTTGTTCAGCAGCTCTCGTTGGAGCACGTACCTCAACAGTGACAGTGGTCCAGGTTGGCGTTTTGGCTTGACGGTAGGGTTGGGGCTTTAATTGTATTGGACCTACTCCGTGCATGACGAATGTCACCTTTTGGGGTGACAGCTGTCACTGGAGCATCACCTTTTGGTGTGCAGATTGATTCTCGAACAATGGCGGTGCGCCTAGCGCATCACAAGACAGGTTTTGGTTTGACGGCCCGGTGCGAAAGCGCACCGGGCCGTCTCTTTTGGGCCTAGATTCGAAACATGGATCAGCAAAAAACAAGACGGACCGTTGTCCTGGGTCTGGTGGCTGCCGCTTTCGGTGCCATCATTTGGTCGCTCATGGATCGTCCTCACCGCGATGTGGCGGGTGAATCGGCTCAATTTAAATTGGTGCCTCAGGAACTCGTTTTGGCTTTGAACTCAGGCGATTCTATCGCAGCCCTTTATCTGAACGCAGTCGTTGAGCTTTATGCTGTCGTAGATGAAGATGATGGGACGCGCGCTTTATTCGAGGGCGGAGTGGTGGCTGTTTGGGATACTGTGAATCCCCATAGGGCTTTGGAAAAGGGCGAACTGTTGCGCGTCAAGGGCCGGGTGACGGGTTACGATGACCTTTTCGAGGAGGTCCGCATGGACGGACTTGTATTGGTTGATGCCCCCGGTGCTGACCACTGATTCAGATTCAAGCATCTTCACAACCTCTACATTCTCTTCTACATGTCCCGTTTGCTATTTCAAACCGTCCTGGTTTTTTTGTTTTCGTGGAGCCTCGCGTCCGCCGACGCGCAGCAGCAGTCGGCCCCTTACGCTCTCGAATGGGAAGTGGTCGCGGTAGACAGTATTCCTGGTATGACAACCGTTCGGTTGTATGCCAAATTGGTCAACCCCACAGATTACCTGACTTCTGTTTCGGGGTGGGATGAGATGGAAGGCTACATACTGACGACCACCTCTTTCTATCAGCACCCCGACGGCTGGGCCACCCCCAACAACAACAATCCGTTGTTGTTTGTCCCATTGCCAGATTTACGCTGGGACTCTTGGATTACGATTGGGATCGATGTGGCTCCCAATGGCGTGGCAGGCGAAATTCCAGTGGGGCTCTTTCCACCACAGACGGATTTATGGGTGGACCAGTTTGAAGCAGGGGGCAGCTTGGTCATGGACATAGATGGCGCTTGGTTTGTGACTTTAGGGGCCTCCAATGGCACTGCAGGGGATGACCTTCGCGTCTTGGTTGGTCAATTCACGACCGATGGTGTGATCAGCGGTCAACTCAACTTGCAGGTTTTTTCTGAGGGAGTGGCTGCCGACGATTTCTTGGATGACGTATACAGCATCACCATTCCTGAATTTGATGCCGGAAATGTCTCCTCTTTACACGACCCTCTCTCGGCGGATGAGTGGAAGTGGGGCTTGTGCCCTTTGGAGAATGGCGGGTATAGGCACGATGTTGGTTCTCGCGTAATGCACTGGTTTACAGTGGATTTTACCGGAAGGAGGATTGAAGAGGGTAGGGTCGAAAACGGCCGCTTTGAAACGACAAAGGCAGGTGTTGTTGTGCTCGAAGGAGCTGGGGATCAGGTGCTCGATGTTCGTGTTTTGAGGTAATTGGGGATATCTATCGGCATAAGTCAGAATTTTCTGACTCAGATCTGAAACACGTTGGGAGAAATTGCATAACGAATAGACCAACGCCTGAAACAGATTCAATAAATGCAATTGGAAACAGCCCAAAAGAACTTTGCTTCTCAAGGTGTTATTGGTTTGGTACTTGCTGGGGCGGGAATCACCTCTGTATTTGATGCGTCATTCCGCCGAATGACGGAGTCGATTCAGGAGGTTTGGATGGTTGAGTTTGGCTTTGGCATTGTGGCCTGCCTTACAGGAATGATTTTTCTTGGAAGTGCAGCCCGTTACTTGGTGCACATGGATCGGATTGCGGAATATTCAGAGCGGAAAGCCAGACACCGGTCCTCCCAAGAGCGCAGGACCCGCAAGTCCCGTCCAAATTTGGAATCTGCAAACGTGAGCACCGCGGCAAATGAAGTATTGGAGGGCGTTCGTTTGGCCTCTGTCAAGACTGGTTCGAACTAAGCTCAATACTCCAATGCATAAAAAAGGCGCCTCTAGGGCGCCTTTTTTATTGCAGCTCTATGGGCTTCAATTAGAGGTGAATGACCTCGTCGTAGGCTGCAGCGGCAGCTTCCATTACCGCTTCACTCAGCGTGGGGTGCGGGTGGATGGTCTTGATGATTTCATGACCGGTCGTCTCCAATTTGCGGATGGCTACAATTTCTGCAATCATCTCGGTGACATTGGCACCGATCATGTGTGCCCCGAGCAGTTCACCATACTTGGCATCGAAGATGAGTTTGACGAATCCATCCTTGTGGCCTGCAGCACTGGCTTTTCCGGAAGCGCTGAAAGGGAACTTGCCGATTTTGATGTTGATGCCTTCTTCTTTACAGGCTTTTTCCGTCTTACCGACACTGGAAATTTCTGGGAAGCAGTATGTGCATCCTGGGATATTTCCGTAATCAATGGGCTCGACTTGGTGTCCGGCGATTTTTTCTACGCAGAGTATGCCTTCTGCGCTGGCAACGTGAGCAAGTGCAGGGCCGGGAACACAATCTCCAATGGCACAATAGCCTGGAATGTTCGTGTTGTAGAAATCATCTACAATGATTTTTCCGCGGTCGGCGGCGATGCCGACTTCTTCCAAGCCAATGCCTTCGAGGTTGGATACCACGCCTACGGCACTGAGTACCATGTCTGCGCTGATGACTTCCTCTCCCTTGGAAGTCTTGACCGTCACTTTGACGCCTGACCCGGAGGTGTCAACACCTGTGACCTCACTTGAAGTCATGATGTTGATGCCTGTTTTCTTGAAGCTGCGCGCCAGTTGCTTGGATACTTCTTCGTCCTCTACGGGGACGATGTTGGGCATGTATTCCACGACGGTCACCTCCGTTCCGATGGCGTTGTAGAAGTAAGCGAACTCAACTCCAATGGCGCCTGAACCGACGACAACCAACTTCTTGGGTTGTTTTTTGAGGGTCATCGCTTCGCGGTACCCGATGATTTTTTTCCCGTCTTGGGGAAGGTTGGGCAATACCCGGCTCCGCGCTCCAGTGGCGATGATGATGTTGGTGGCCTCTACAATTTGTTGACTGCCGTCTTCAGCGGTGACTTCCACTTTGCGGCCTGGCATCAATTTGCCGTTGCCCATGATGACGTCGATTTTATTCTTCTTCATCAAGAACTGAACGCCTTTGGACATGCCGTCGGCCACGCCGCGTGAGCGGTTTACCATTCCATCGAAGTTGACCTTCGGCTTGGATACGTTGATTCCATAGTCTTCGGCATGTTCGATGTATTCGAAGACATTGGCGCTCTTGAGGAGGGCTTTGGTGGGGATGCAACCCCAGTTGAGGCAAATCCCACCGAGGGCTTCGCGTTCGATGACAGCCGTTTTCAGGCCTAGTTGAGAGGCGCGAATGGCGGTAACATACCCGCCTGGACCGCTGCCGAGAACCACGATGTCGTACTTCATGTTCGTTCGTTTCGGTTGCGAAAATAGGGGTCGTATCTTAGTGTTTATGCGGCTTTGGACACCTTATTCTGTATTCTCTTCGCCCAAAGCGTGGGTTTGGAGAAATTTCATGGCCATGGCAGCCATTCTTGTCGGCCAATGGTTTGGGTCAGGAGTGGTGTTTTCCCAAGGATTGACCGTGGATCCCCCCTCTGGATTTCAGGACGGTATTTCGGTGTTGTCTCCGGTTCGTGTGCTCTTTCAATTGAGGGCCCCCTCCAAGGACCACGTTCACCTTCGTGGAGATTTCAACGGATGGCAGATATCGGATGACTACCTCATGAACCGCTCCTTGGACGGCAACACATGGTGGTTAGAGGTCGATGGCTTGGAACCGGGAGAATGGACCCGCTTTCACTACTTGGTGGACGATACAGTTGAGGTGGCCGACCCTTATGCGCCATTGATCCTCGACCCTTGGAATGATGGCTACATCCCGCCCACCACATTTGAGGCGCGGCCAGAATTCCCTTGGCAGCATGCCGCTTGGCCCGTCGGTGCTTTTCGCACAGAGGAGGTCCCATTTGATTGGGGGGATGGGGGGTTTCAGCGTCCTGCCCAAGACCGACTCGTCATCTATGAACTTTTGGTCAGGGACTGGGATTCTGAGCGGGACTTCGGCGACGTGATTGACCGTTTGGATTACCTCGAATGGTTGGGAATCAATGCGATTGAACTGATGCCGGTGAGTGAATTTGACGGCAACACCAGCTGGGGCTACAACCCCGGTCCGAGGATGGCGGTTGACAAGGCCTATGGTTCCGCTGACGCGTTGCGCGCGCTGGTGGATGCGGCACATGCACGTGGAATTGCCGTTATCCTGGATATCGTGCCCAACCACAGTTTTGGCTTGGACCCCTTGGTGCGGTTGTACCAGGACTCAGACGGTGGGGCATCGCCAGGGAACCCCTGGTTCAATGAGGATCAAATTCACCCCTATGGCTTGGGCTTTGACTTTGATCACGGCGACCCGTGGACGCGCAATTTCTGGAAACGGGTGTTGGACTTTTGGATCGATGAATTTCACATCGATGGGTACCGGTTCGACCTTTCAAAGGGGCTCACGCAGAGCTACACCTTAGGCAGTGTGGAGGCATGGAGTGGCTACGACCAGGGCAGGGTGGACATTTTGTTTGATTATGCCAACCACATTTGGGGTCAACACCCTGGGACATATTTGATTCTGGAGCACCTCGGAGACAACTCAGAGGAGACTGCCTTGGCCAATGGAGGATTCATGTTGTGGGGGAAGTCCACCTCTTCCTTCGCCCAGGCAATCTTGGGGTATGGTGGTGATTTCTCCTGGACTTCTTGGCAGTCAAGAGGATGGAACTGGCCCAATTTGGTGGGGTACATCGAGAGCCATGATGAGCAACGGGTGGCCCATGACCTTATGCTGTATGGCAATGCTTTCGATGGATATGACACCAAGTCCTTGGCCACTGCGATGAACAGATTGGCCATGGGGCACGCGTTTTTGTTGTCGTTGCCCGGTCCGAAGATGATGTACCAGTGGGGGGAGTTGGGTTACGATGTTTCGATTTTCTCTTGTGGAGACGGAACCTACACAGAAGGCTGTAAACTGGATGAAAAGCCTGAACCATGGCAGGACAAGGCTTTGGCTCCAGAGCGTCAAGGATTGGCTCGGAAAATCAAAGGAATCAACGCGTTAAAGCGCGGGGCTCCTGTGTTTTCCACTTTTGACTACAACATTGACTTTGGAGGAATGGGCAAGCGCCTGCACCTGTATTCACCGGATCAAAATGCCGTGCTCTGTGGCAACTTTGATGTGATTGGTCTGAGCATGGTGCCGGGATTCCCTCATACGGGGACATGGACGGATGCATTGACGGGAGATGTGTATGAAGTGACCGACCTCGGCGCATCTTTTTACTTTGCTCCTGGACAATACCACCTGTGGATGGACACTCCTGTGGTCCCTGTGCCCGAGGACGAGCCGCTGCCGCTTAACGTGGCTTGCAATGATGTTGCCGCCTTGAATTTTGGCCTCGAGGAGACCTGTTCTTATGAGTTGGTGCTCTCTATGGACGCGACGGATCTGGCAGATGGAGGTTTGGTTTCTGCCCAAGGAATTCATGTTGCAGGATCGTTTCAGGGATGGAATCCGTCAGGTACACCTTTGGTCGAAGTGAGCGAGAACCATTGGCAAGCCACGGTGGTGGCCGATGCGGGCGACTTATTGGAATTCAAATTCATCAACGGCAATACGTGGGGGCAGTCAGAACAGGTTCCTTCGGGTTGTGGCGGCGGTGATGGATACGGTGGATTTAATAGGCAGGTCTTGGTGTTGGGCCCAGGGTCGGGGGGAGGCACTGTTTGTTTTGGAGCCTGTGCCGGTTGTTTGTCCAACTTGGACTTTCCGGGATGTTTGGACAGTGCCGCTGTAAACTTTGACTCCGTAGCCAATGTGGACGATGGAAGTTGCCTGTATCCCGTGGTGTTGCAGGTGGATGTGTCCGAGGTGGAGCCGGCTCCCACGGCGGTTTATGTCGCGGGCAGTTTTCAAGGATGGGATGCCTCTGCAACCCCCATGGTGCAAATGGATGACCATTGGATGGTCGCCTTGGATTTGCCTGCCACGGACAGTGTGGAATACAAGTTCCTCGCAGGTCCCGAATGGGCATTGGGAGAAGATGTCCCCATGGAATGCGGCGTCTCGAACGGTTTGGGGAGTTACAACCGCATGCTGGTGCCGGCATTTGCGGATTCGGTTCCCCTTGTTTGTTTCGGAGAATGTGGCCCGTGTGCTGGAGTGGATCCACCCATGAGTGGAGAGGAATTCTGTGGTCCAGGAACGGTTTGGGATCCTGTCATGTCCATGTGCGTTGGGGCAATCACCTGTTCGGAGGACATCGATGGAGATGGCCTCATTGGGGTTGCTGACGTGCTGGCGTTGCTTTCGTCATTCGGAAACCTCTGTCCCTGATCTAGTGAAGGAGAGCTGCCGTTGAAGGCCTTTGTTACATGGGCTCTAATCCCTAGTCCAATTGAGACTCCAATAAAAAGGGCCCACCATTTGGTGGGCCCTTTTTGTTTTGAAAAAGAAGGATCATTTCACAATGAACGGGGCACTGAAGGTGCCACGGTCACCCCTTCCTTTGACGAAGTAGGTGCCGGCTGCCCATTGTTCCACATTCAATGGTAACCGCTTCGCTCCTGCAGGCCATGCGCCATCGTAGATGGTGGCCAGTATAGCCCCACGGACATCCAACACTTGGATCAGCACTTGGCCGCCTTCCCAGAGTTCGAGGTTGATCCACGCCTGCCCTTGTGCAGGCACAGGAGTGATGGAGAAGGTGTGCACCCAATCTGCAGAGGCCACGGCACTGGCGCTGGACTGGAAGTGAATGATCGGCAAGGCCGCACCAGCTTGGCCCCATTCCTGGCCTGGTTCTAGGTACATCTCATCTGAGGATCCATAGACTTCGCCGTCCAACCATAATTTGAACTGGACATCTGCGGGCCCCTCCAGCATCAGGGCCATCTGAGCAGCACTCATTCCATTCAAAGACATGAGGGGCCTGGCAGCGACACAGGTCTGGTTTACAAAGGCGCCGATGTAGGCTTCCCCTTGGATGGGGGCTCCATCTAGCCATGCCTCCGCGGCCAGGGCCAGTGCGCCCGGTGCCCGAACGACATCCCATCCGGTCATGAGTGAGGCAGGATTGTCCTCGGTGCGCGTGTGGGCGATGACCATGCCAGTTCCGTCACCTTCGTTGTTTCCTTGAGGATAGGTCAATGTCCCAGCCTCGATCATCCGGACCCAATATGAGCGCCCGGGAACGAGGTCCAAAAGGCTGTTGAATTCATTCGGGTTGGCAGGATTCCAGACGGTGCCGCTTTGACCGTCAATCACGGTTCCAACCAAGCCGTCTAAGGATGCCAATGCCGTTTCCACGGCCATGGCATTTTGAGGGACATAACCAATGATGTTCCAACCTTCATTCAGGTCGAGGGGAGTGTTGTTGGCTTCCAGTGGGGTTCCTGTGCTGGTCCATGTGGCACCTTCTTCTACTTTGATGACATATCCGGCGGCATCCATGTGCATTTGGAGCGAATTGAATACGCTGGGAATGCCCGGCGTGTAACTCTGCCCGAGGGCAAAATCATTGTCTCCCAAGACCTTTAGAAGGTTGCCTTCAAGTGGGGATTCAAACAGGGAGGCTATTGCGTAATTGGAGGGAGTGATGTTGGTGGAGACATAATTCCAACCTGGTCCAAGGTCAACTTCCAAGGTGGTTTCATTGCAGTTGGCATCGAATATCAATGGGTCATCGGTGCTGCCATATTCTCCAAAGGCCATGGCCGTGACCTCAGTACCGATGTTGCATGTGGTACATTCTGTGGCATTGAACAATGCGAATGTGACGGTTTCTTCCCCGCCAGCGAGGTACACCGTCATGTTGACAAAAGTGGCGCCGTCTGAGACTATGATATCACCTTCTCCGCGGAGCTCACCATTGACAAAAGCGCCTACGACGTCAGTTTCACTGACGTTCTCTCCACCGATGGTGACCTGCGCCAACATGAGCGCGACAGAAGGGTAGGTGTTGGGCGTGCCCCAATCTGGACTGCAGCCGTATTCGCAACTGCCGTCGTCATCGGTGGCCATCTCGTCGTAGTTGTTGGCTTCAGCGTTGGTGCAACCGGGGACTTCGTCGCCGTCGCAAATGCCATCGCCATCGGCGTCGGCAATGCAGGACCCATCGCAGTTGAGCCCAGGATCGGCGTAGGTGCAGGATGCGTCGTCGTCGGTGGCTTCAGTGCTGAAGTTACAGGCCGTTTCATCGGTGCAACCGGGGACTTCGTCGCCGTCGCAAATGCCGTCGCCATCGGCGTCGGCAATGCAGGACCCATCGCAGTTGAGTCCTGTATCGGCATAGGTGCAGGATGCGTCGTCGTCGGTGGCCTCAGTGCTGAAGTTGCAGGCCGTTTCATCGGTGCAACCAGGGACTTCGTCGCCGTCGCAAATGCCATCGCCATCGGCGTCGGCAATGCAGGACCCATCGCAGTTCAGTCCTGTATCGGCGTAGGTGCAGGATGCGTCGTCGTCGGTGGCCTCAGTGTTGAAGTTGCAGG
>Ga0208971_1000151_pt1 | contig 50983 bp, 41 predicted proteins | sample AOAMet1_18_M0_10_2_FD_188229 | JGI IMG/M metagenome (GOLD analysis project Ga0208971, IMG submission 188229) | Ammonia-oxidizing marine microbial communities from Monterey Bay, California, USA - CAN11_18_M0_10 (SPAdes) | ecosystem: Environmental > Aquatic > Marine > Intertidal zone | place...
TGGTTACCGAAATGGCGTCCCGTACGGCCATCCCATCAAAAAATCGGGTGCGGCAGTTTTTGATGCGAATCGCTCCCGAATTGCAATTGGAATTCGCCATGGCAATCAAACGTCCCAAGGCCGCATGTTACGAGGGAAAGTGTTCGATGTCCGTTTGCATAAGCGAGCACTGAGCGAGGATGAAATTGCGGCTTCGTTTGCTGGGCAACCAGTCGTTTCGCAAGCCGATGTGATTGCCCAGTTAACTGAAGAGGGTAAGGATCAGGTTTCTCTGTTAAAGAAATCGATTGAACAAACGAGCACCGAGCTTCAAGGACTCAAAGAAACAACACCGTCTCTGGAACCACTGGCTCGCGTTGCCCATGCTATTTTTAACTTAAAAGAGTTTATTTATGTTCGATAAAGTCACGTTTAATAAATCCAATACAAAGGGTGTGCTGACGCGGCGACAAATGTTGCGACAGACATCGACTGGATTTGGTCTGCTTGCGTTGCAGGCAATGATGGCGGAAGGCGGATATGCCATGCCGTTGGAATCAGCGAAATCGTCAGGAATGGCTGACGATAAGGTACCGGTTTCACATCATGCGGCTAAGGCAAAGCATGTAATTTTCTGCTACATGTCTGGTGGAGTATCCCATGTGGATTCTTTCGATCCGAAACCTCGATTGCAACAGGAGAATGGCAAGCCGATGCCGATGAAGGTGGAACGCACGCAGTTCAATCAAAATGGCAACGTGATGGCGTCTCCGTTCAAATTCAAACAATGGGGAGAATCTGGTTTGCCAATTAGTTCGATGTTCCCAAAAATTGGAGAACTCGCGGACGAACTGGCAGTCGTTCGATCAATGACCACCGCGGTTAACGAGCACGCGCAAGGTAACTATGCGATGCACACGGGTTTCCCGTTTATTGGGCATCCAAGTGCAGGAGCGTGGTGCAACTACGGATTGGGTACTGAAAACGAAAATTTGCCCGGGTTCGTAGTGTTGCAAAGTGGAGGTGCGGTGGTGCCCCATGGCGGGGTAGGGTTGTTTAGTAATGGATTTTTGCCGGCACAAAATCAAGGTTCGATTATTCAAGCCGATCGGAGTCCTGCCGTCGGAAATATTCGACCAAGTCTAAGTTTGCGGGATCAACGGAAGCATCTCGATCTGATTCAGCGGTTGGATGAGTCATATCAAGCAAGTGCAAATCATGCCGGTGTCGAGGCGGCAATCCGGAATTATGAAACTGCCTTTGAGATGCAGACGGCAGTTCCAGAAATATGTGATCTATCCAAGGAAACCGAAGCAACCCGGGAAATGTATGGATTAAACTCCGCGGAGTCTGATAAAGCAGCCTACGGTCGCCAATGTCTTTTAGCGCGGCGGCTGGTTGAATCGGGGGTAAGGTTTATCGAATTGAGTTGTATCACCAAAGGAATTGGTGCCGGCGGGGCAGCCAACCCGTGGGATCAGCATGGCGCTTTGGAAAAAGGGCACGGTGCAATGGCGAACCAAGTGGATCAGCCAATCGCAGCACTGATTGCAGATCTTAAGCAACGAGGATTGTTAGATGACACCTTAATTATTTGGGCGGGGGAATTTGGCCGTACGCCTTTTTCGCAAGGATCCAATGGACGGGATCACAATCCTTTTGGATTTAGTGTTTGGATGGCAGGAGGTGGTGTAAAGGGTGGAACGGCTTATGGTGCGACCGATGAATTCGGTTATCACGCGGTTGAAAATCCCTGCAATGTCTATGATTTATGGGCGACTGTGCTTCATCAGCTTGGAATTGACCACGAGCGATTGACGTATCGATACGCGGGGAGAGATGTTCGTCTCACGGATGTCCATGGCAATGTGTTGCATGACATTCTTGCGTGATTCGCGAATATCTAACTGTCTCAGGAAAGTACCATGTTGGGCGGGAAGTAAATCGGATCGGCCTCATCGATCCAGTTTATTGATCGTGCCAAAATCTTGGAGCGAACAGGACGAGGATTGGAAACACTTCCAATCGACCAAGCATCATTAGCCAGATAAATAGCGATTTCGAAGGCACGCTGAAATTAGCGTAGTTCTCAGTCGATCCAATTACGCCAAGGCCAGGCCCAATATTGTTGAGCGTCGAAGCGACGGCACTTGCGGAATCAATCAGTTTGTTCTGTGGGTTCGTCCCCCACGTTAAATCTGATTCAAACGCGACTACGAACAGAAAGCCAAAGGCGAATAGAGCGATGATTAGCCCGAAATAGACCAGGATCGAGTGACGTAGGGTTTGGTCCTCGGTCGCCTTGCCGCCAAGTTTTAACAGGCGTACTTCTTTGGGCTGAAAAGAACCTTCGACTTCAATTCTCAAAATTTTGAAAAATAAGATGTGGCGAATTACTTTCATGCCTCCGCCAGTGCTACCCGCGCATCCACCAACGAACATTAACAACAGCAGTAGCCCTCGACCGAGCTGATTCCATTGATCAAAATCTGCGGTTCCGTAGCCAGTCGTGGTGATAATCGAAACGACTTGAAACAGGCTATTTCGAAAAGCAGTTTCGAATGGCTGGAAATCAGCGTTACCAGCTCGCATTCCAAATACGACAACTAAGACTGTCGCAAAAGCGATGATGGCAAGGTAGGTGCGGAATTCAAGATCAAAAAATAGCTGTTTCGTTTTTAAACGGAGAATGGGAAACAGTAATAAGAAATTTGCGCCGGCCAAAGTCATGAATAGGATGACCACATACTCAATTGCTCGTCCATTGAGCCCTTGATGAAAGAAATGCCCCAGACTGTCGTTGTAAGTGCTAAAGCCTCCGGTCGCCATCGTTGCGAAGGCATGGCAAATGGAATCAAAAGGTGACATTCCAAGGAAAAATAGAATCAGCGCGAGGATGATGTTGAGCAGGACGTACATGCCCGCAAAACGCCAAGCAGTGTGTTGCATTCTTGCCCGCGAGCTTTCATAAGTGGGCCCTGGCATTTCGGTTCTCATCAATGCTTTTCCCGCAGATCCTTGTCCCAGCAGAACTACAAACAAGACGATGATTCCTAAACCGCCGAGGAAATGAGTGCTGGCTCTCCAAAACAGAATGCAGTGGGGGACGAGATGGGGATCTTCCAGGTCGCAAATAACCGTCGCTCCGGTAGTGCTAAAACCGGACTGGGATTCGAACAGGGAGTCGATGAGTCCCATCTTGACCCACTTCAAACGATAGTGGGTTGCTCGATCTGCGGGGGCAGCCGATTCTTCACCGGGTCCGATTAGCCATTCATTCCATAGTGATTTTTGCTTCAGCCGAGAGAATATTGAGGGGGCATCGGAGAGCCCCGTAGCTTCAATGAGTTCTCGAGTCGACAGTCCCCGAGCGGTTGCATTGGCAAGTGTTTTGAGGACGATTAAATTTTCAGCGTTATTCAGACTAGCAGGATCTTGATCTCCGTTGTCTTTCCATTGGTCGGTTTCTCGCCAGGTCTCCCAGACTCTCCAGCGAGATGAGGCAACGACCACTGTATCGGGTTCATGAAAGACGCGAATCGACGGGCCGCGAATCGTGCCGCTAAATGTGTAAGGCATGGCACCGAGCACGCTGGCCAAAACCCAGCTGAGTCCGACGATCGCCATCGCTTCCTTACGGTAAATTTTTGCGTTTCCAGCGGAACGCCCGTATTGAACCATCGCCCCGCCTAGAACCCAGCAAATTAACGCACTGTACACGAGAGCCCAGATGCCCTTGCTCTCAAGCTGAGTTGCTTTGACTGCTGCATCAGTGTGGGAACCAATATTTGGATCAGCCCAAATCAAACTGAACAACATAAAGGTGCCAATCAGAATTGTGAGCACGCCAAGCAATTTGGAAAGGATGCGGAAATTCATGAGGTCAGTCGGATGGTCGGAGGATTACTCTGAATTTTGAAACGGCCATCAAAATTGGACAGCAAAAATTTAAAGTTCCGGAGTTGTTTCAATCAATCGATTGGCTGAAAATTTAGCACCCATCAATAGGCTTACCGGAAAGCAAAGCAAATATACAAGTGTCATTGTTTTTTTTGCGGGAGTGTCCTGAATGATTGTCTGCAAATGCATAACAAACATCAGAACAGCAACAAAAACCGCATGTGGAAAAAAAGCAAATGGCGCGGTCCGTACAACTAGCCATCCGATCGTGGCACACAACAGACAATTAACAGCAACAGCCAGGCAAAACATTGGAATGGGAATGGCGGACCAGGGGTCGGTTGCCATAATCGTTTCTTGTTCTTCCACCGTTAAGCTCAGGAAATTTACAAAGCTAGGAAACAGTAAATAACCTAGTAATAAAAATGTTGAAAATAGCGAAAGCACTGTCATCACGTAACCGGAAGCAACCGTGAGGAAACTTCGCAGTAACATAGCGGGTGGCAAGGATGGTTGTGACATGCGGGTTTCTTGAACTTGTGAAAAGCGCATTGTAGGCCAGTTGCCGCGAGTCTTGAACCCGAGTGCCCCTTGCCAGTAATCGCTGGTGGGTTATCGCCTTTCAGTTTTCAAATTCTGATCCGCAACATTTAGCCCCGTTAATTGCTGCTTTTCAAACACGATCATCGCATCGCAATCTCGAAGGTCCGGGCCAAGGGTAACAGCGGTAACAAAGCGATTCCCATCGGCAAAAAACTTCAGAAAAGATTCGGTCTTGGCAATGGTACCGTCGGGCAGTGTTTCAGATGTCTCAATGACCAATCCATTATCGCGTGATTCGAGAACTCGCCAGTTTCCCTGAGAGCCATCCCGCATGACCTGCCCATCCATCGAAACCATTTCTAGATCGTTTTCGAGTGTGCCGTCTGTTTTGTACTCAACTGCCATGATTGTAGAGAGAAAACTGGAGGCTTTGGCAAGGATCATTTCCTGTTGCTCTGGAGTCAGTGACGAAATTTTCTGTGTCAGTTTTGCCTTGTCAATAACAGCATTGCCAAGCCAAATTCCTGGTAGGTCATTCGAGGTGGGCTTGGTTTCGACAATGGTCGATGCAGAGGTGGTCTCGGAAGCGACTTGGCTATCGAGAGTTGTGGTTTGACTAGTTGTGGTTTGACTTTTAGCTGATGTTTCCGAGGATGGCTCGGAGCAGCCTAACGCCCCCACCACGAAGCCGGTGACGAGGATGCTAAATAAAAAGTGTGTTCGTGAAGATCTATCTTTCAACATGGTAAACTCCCTTTCACCACGAAATAAGCAATCGCTTTATGGCTGTTTTGTAAATGTGATTTTTGTGCGGGTGCCAGCCATGTTGGGTGGCACTAGTTTAATCGTTGTTGGGTTGATGAAACTAATTTCGTGTTCGGATTTCTGGCTTTGGATGTCACATGACACCTTCATTTTATCGGACGATTCATCGTAGGAAATAAATTCCCATGTTCCGATTTTACCCTGATCAATCTCGCCCATTTTTGTTGAAGTTTCTAACTGCCCATTCCAACTGAAACGGATCAACATTTTTGGAGGGCCTGGATTGACTGAGAAATCGTCTGGGTCGAGTTTCGCAGTCGGGTCATCTTCATTGATTCGCTCCATCACAGTATCGGCTTGTTGGATCCCCCAAGTCCCAATGATTTTTGAACGATTAGCATCACTGCATCCAGTTAAAGTGCATGCAAGCACGCTGGCAAAAATTACTTTTATAAGAACCTGCATTCGAGTTGCTTTGAAAAAATAGATTGGGTGAATTGAAAGCTAGAGAGGAAAATTGTGAAAGTTTACCAATTGTATGGTTTTATTTGATTGGCGAACAAATAACGGTCGATAAATCCGAAGCATGCACTTTGCATGTTAATTTCATTGGGGGATGAACGAATGATGCGATTTTGCTTGATCTTAACAGGTTTGACTATTTCAGCGATGTCAATTGGTTGCTGCGGGCCGATTGGCTGTGGCGTGGATATTTCGATGGGTCACAACGGGTGTGGTGGCGTCGATTGCGTTGAACCTGTCTATCGCCCCCTCGACGGTGTCCGACAACTTCGCGGCCGTTGGGCATGTGGCAGCGGTTGTGCTGAAACGTACTACGGTGAATGGAGAAGTACTCCGCCTGATGCACAAGACCCTTGCTGCGATCAGGGCTGTGTCGAAAGCCGTGGTTTCTGTTGGAGCGGCTGCTGGCAACCGGGGTCTTTACTTCGCGGGCTCTATGGCGTGCGTTACTGCGATGATTGCGGTTCTGATGTCGGATGTGATTGCGAACAAGGGATGACACACGAATACATGGAGGACGAGGCCATGCCAGAGACGGCTGAGCCTACGGTTGCCATGATGACAAGTGGATGCGACTGTCCTAATTGCCGTACGAGCAAGTCGGTCGATGTGGCGGAGTATTCTCAAGAAGTACGGCGATCTGCCAGAAACAATGTACCGTCCTCGAGAACCGTCTCGTATCGAAATGCTGTCCCTTCGAGCCAGAGACGACGTTAGTCACTTGGCGTTTTCGGGAAGTGGTTTTTCCGCATTGAGTCGTGTCGATTTGCAGGTGTGATGAACTTCATCGTTGGCAGACTTTTTGCTTGTCAAACCTAGGGTGGTTCGAAGCGGTCTAACCGGGCGGCCATGAGAGTGGTCGGCGGGCGAGAATGTGCAAGTGAAGATGGTCGACAGATTGTCCCCCGTCTTTTCCGCAGTTTGCAACAACACGATAGCCCGAACCTTCGATCCCCAACAATCGTGCCACTTTGGGTACCGTTAGCAAAAGGTGTCCCGCGATTTCCTGGTGGGCAGCGTCGAGTGAATCGACATTCACAATTTCCTGCTTGGGAATTAGGAGGACGTGGACAGGTGCTTGCGGAGACGCATCGTGAAACGCGAGACACAAGTCGTCTTGGTAGATAACGTCTGCGGAGATCTCGCCGTCGATTATCTTTTTGAAAATCGTTTTTTCTTCGCTCGTCATTTTACTAGTTCCGCAGTTGGAAATTTAAGAGTTCAGGCTTGTTCTTCGTTGGCTTGGGTCAAATCGATGGCTTGATCCTCGATTAAAATAACGATACCTCCCCGGATGGGCAGAAGCAACGTTTGACTCTCATTAGTGTATCCGCCTTCGAGCGGTGTCGCGACGGTTTGTCCGATTCGATTGACGAGTTTTTTTTCGAGAATCTGTTGGTTAAGCGATGTAATCAAAGCGGGATCAGCCGTTTCGAGTGGCGATTTTGTGACGGGGCAACGAATGATTTTCGAAAATTCCACATCGGTAGGCGAAGACATTGGCGATTTACTTTCTCACCCTCAAGAGCAGGGCGCTTTCAGCAATTAGGTGTCAAAGATAGTTGGGGCTATCGGATTGCAGTGGTTGGGAGTGTTGCCATTACTGGTGTCGTGCTGGCAATCAGATCATCGATCTATTTTTGAAATCAATCAAATTCGATTAGGTTTAGGCTTCAGTCGCGTTGAGTGTTTGCTGGGCAACCATCATCCAGTCGATTTGTTCATCAAACTCATCCCCTTCATAACGAAGTCTCGTCAGAACGGGGGAGACTGAGCGGCTTGAGATTTGTTCCCGATTCGTTTCCATGCTGACATCGCCATCAAACATTCTTGCGTCATTAAGAATGACACCCGCGATTGGAATTCCGTCTCGGAAGCAAGCTGCGGTGATTAAAGCCGAGAGTGATTGGTTGATCACGCCGATTGAGTTCGGTGCAACAACGATGGTCGGGTAGCCGAGATCGTATGCGACATCGGCAAAATACTCATCGTCACTGATCGGTGACATGAGTCCGCCGGCGCCTTCGACAATGACAATATCGCACTCATCGGCCCATGCTGAAATCCCCGATCTCATCAACTCTGTATCGAGTTCGCGTCCTTCGTTTCTGGCGGCTAGGTGCGGAGCGAGAGGTGCTTGGAAACGTTGAGGGCAAACAGCTTCGAGCGTCAGCGGGTGTCCTGCGGCTTCCCACAAAGCAACGGCGTCCTCGGAGACAAGCTGTCGTCCGTCGGAAACACATTCGCTGGCGACAGGTTTATAAACGCCAACGCGATGCCCCGCCGCCACTAAATCCTTGGCGATATGGGTTGCAACGTAGGTTTTGCCGACTTCGGTATCCGTGCCGGTGATGAACAATCCGAAGGGTGGTTTCTTTAACATGCCTTAAGACTACCATTGAGGGGAATAACGTCCAGATAGGAAGTCGGAATATCGCGTCTTCTCCCATTAAGATCAACATTAAAATCAGGTTGGGGAAGAGATCGGAGCAAAGAAAATTTGGACGTTCTATATTTATGGTTTCTATTCCCCGAGATAAAAACATGAATTCCACTCTCGATATCGCCGTAATTCAGACCACATGTAGTCCCGACGGGGAAGCGAATGTCGACGTAACGGTTGGCCAGATTGTGGACGCTGCGAGGGCTGGGGCAAAGCTGATTTGCCTTCAGGAGTTATTTGCGTCGACTTATTTTTGCCAGTCGGAGAATCATGAGCATTTTAATTTAGCGCAGTCGATCCCCGGGGCGATTACTGATCGGTTGTCGAAGCTTGCCCGGGAGTTGCGGATTGTAATTATCGCTCCGCTATTCGAGAGACGGGCTGCCGGTTTGTTTCATAACTCCGCGGTGATTATTGAGTCCGATGGTTCGCTTTTGGGAACTTATCGAAAGATGCATATTCCTGACGATCCTTTTTTCTATGAGAAATTTTATTTCACACCTGGAGACCTTGGTTTTCAGTGTTTCGAGACGTCGGTTGGAAAGATCGGCGTATGCATTTGCTGGGATCAGTGGTTTCCAGAAGCAGCTCGCTTGACCGCGCTGCAGGGTGCTGAAATTCTCGTTTACCCCACGGCGATCGGATGGCAGGCGGACGAAAAAGCAGAGTTCGGTCAAAGTCAGCTGGACGCATGGCAAACAATGATGCGATCTCATGCAATTGCCAACGGCGTGTTTGTTGTCGCGTCCAACCGAGTTGGCATCGAAGAAAACATTGAATTTTGGGGATCCTCTTTTGTGGCAGACCCGTACGGTTCGGTACTCCAAGCCGCGGCGGTTGAAAAACCAGAGACGATGGTCGTCACTTGCGATCTCTCTTTAGTTGAAACTGCCCGGACGCATTGGCCATTTTTCCGGGATCGTCGAATTGACGCCTACGGAGATCTTTCTAAACGCTGGCTCAACTAAACTAATTCTGAATTCAACTTTCCAATCGTTGCGGTGGTTTAAATGACGCATCCTCTTCCATTGACTATGCCTGCTGAGTGGGAGCGACAGTCCGCAATCTGGTTGAGTTGGCCCCACAATCAGGAGACCTGGCCTGAAAACCTCGAAGCAGCCCAGCGTGAATTTTCTGATTTGGTTCGCACAATTGCGACGACCGAGCGGGTCATGGTGATGGTCGATTTCACGCAAAATGAGGTAGCTGTAAAGACGTTAGGTAGCTGGGAAAATGTCACTTGCGTCGACATCCCGACCAATGACGCGTGGGCACGCGATTATGCGCCCACTTTCGTAATCGACTCGCAAAGAGAACTGGTTGCGGTGGATTGGGAATACAACGCCTGGGGCGGGAAATATCCTCCTTACGATCTTGATCAGCAGGTGGCAAAACGAGTGGCTGGATATCTCGGGGTTGCCTACGCCTCGCCTTCACTTTGTATCGAAGGTGGCGCGATCGAGGTAAATGATCGAGGCGTGCTGCTCTGCACTCGCTCGTGTGCTCTAAATCCCAACCGCAACCCCGGGATGGATGTCGAGGAAGTCGAGTCAATTTTGAAGCAGTATCTCGGAGTAAAGGTTTGTCTCTGGCTTACTGGAAATGCAATCGAGGGAGATGATACCGATGGGCATATCGATCAAATTGCTCGATTTGTAAATCCAACCACCATTGTTGTGGCGGCTGATGGCGGAACCGTTGGGCCTCAACGCGACGGTCTCAAGCAAAATCGTAAAGACTTAGAACAACAACTAGAATTTCATGGGTTGGAGCATTATCGGTTGATATCGTTGCCTTTGCCGAGTCCTTTCACATTCTGTGGGCGAGCGATACCGGCGAGTTATTGCAATTTTTTGATTACTAACGAACTGGTAGTCGTCCCCCAATTTGGGGTAGATGAAGATGAAGGAGCTTTGCAAATTTTGGGCCCTTTGTTTCCGGATAGGCAAATTCTGGGACTGCCGTCAAAAAATATTGCGGTGGGTTTGGGCTCGTTTCATTGTCTTTCGCAACAACAACCTGAGAATCGAAAAAACATTTAAAAAATAGTGTCGCGAACTGGGTAGTCTTGCGTGTAGCCTATCTCGAGGTTCAGGCAGCTTTCCAGCGTTGGAATGTACTTATATCCTTTTCCTGCCGGATCAATTTTTTGCGAATAACGGTTGGTGTTTTCACGCCAAATTGAAAACTTTGTCGGAGAAATTTATGAAATTTTCATTCAAATTATGTTTGCCATGTACTGTCATGGCGCTTGCTTTTTTACTTTGTGCAACAGACGTGATGGCTCAACCTGGTGGTGGTCGCGGCGGTCGCGGCGGACGGGGTGGGGGCGAAGAAAGTTCATCGAGATTGCTGCGAAACGAAGCGGTCCAAAAGGACTTAGAATTATCCAGCGATCAAATTGAACTCATTGAAGGCCTTTCGCAGGGACGCGGTGGAGACCGTGAGTCAATTATGGCTGAGCTCGACGGTCTTTCGGGTGAGGAGCGGATGGAGAAGATGCGAGAGATGCGCGATCGCCGAACTGTAGAGATGAAAAAAGAACTAGACGATATTCTTCTACCGCACCAAATTGAGCGTTTGGAGCAGATTGCAAACCAAGCCTCCGCACAGGGAGGGGCAAGGTCTTTGATGGGAGGGAGTCTGGCGGACAAACTGGGGATTACAGCAGATCAAAAAGAGAGGCTTAGTGAAAAAGCTGAAGAACTCCAAAAAGAAATGAACGAAAAAATTGCGAAACTGCGAGCAGAAATGCAGGATGAGCTCTTGGGCGAACTGACGGCCGATCAACGCGCTCAATACAAAGAGATGATGGGCGACGCCTTTAAGTTTGAGCGATCAACACGTGGTGGACCGGGTGGCGATCGTGGTGGGGCAGGTGGCGATCGCGGCGGAAACCGTGGTGGGGCAGGTGGCGATCGCGGCGGAAACCGTGGTGGCGACCGCAGCAGCGATTTTTAGTCAATGACGGACAATCGAATTTGATGGTAAGTCAAACGCTCCAGCGAAACATTTCGCTGGAGCGTTTTTTCACGCGTTGACTTGCTGGTCTCGATCCTAAACCAGTTGCTTGACCGTCTGGCAGACACTTTTTGGGTGCCAGGAAATACGGGTGTCAGCAAATAATAGCCGCAAAGGTTAAACAAATAGATTCGTCTTTGGTTTTCCAGTCCGCCTCGCTTTAACGCGGATGTAGGGTGCAAGAAATTGACAACGATGGGCAAAACTATTGGATTCTGAATCAGGTTTCGCATGCATCGGCTCAGTGATATCTTCGATGACCAAGCCTGCTCGACACATTTCTCCTAACAGTTCTTCCCAGCGATGGACGTATTCTAAAGTTCCGTCTTCACGGATTAGATTAGGGTGAGGGCTCGGGGGCAGGGGACTTGGATCATAGTAAGGGTGTTCGATACGGTAATTACCTTGTTCGGCGTTCAGCGATGCTTGCAGGCTCGTCGGTTGCTTATGTTGGCTGATGTAAATGCCATCGGGGCAGAGGACCCGGGCAATTTCTTGATAAACGGGGGCAACTTTTTGGACATAGCAGGTGCTCACCGGGTGGATGACAATTTCAAACGAGTCGTTCTTGATGGCTGACAGGTTATCCATAGAAGCTTCGATGGTCTGGAGGTTCAACTGTCGTTGACCGGCGACGCGACGATCGAGTTCAAGCATGGCAGGGCTAATGTCCACAACGGTCACGATTGCCCCGGCGGCAGCATAAATTGGCCCCTGCCGGCCTCCGCCGGCAGCTAGGCATAGCACGCGTTGTCCTCGAATGTCACCGCCCAGCCATCCCGGCCCGTCGACTGACTGCAGTGGATTCTGGAAATCGATATCGCGGGCTGGTTTTGCGAGTCGATCTTGCTTTTTTGCCAATCGATCCCATGCAGCGCGGTTGTGCCAATGCTCTTCTGACGGTTCCATAGTGCCTACGTTTATTCAAAATGATATGCTGGTGTTGTTTTTAATTTCGAGTTCCACTCAGAGATGTTGTGTCTGATCCATCCCCATTAATCGCCGAGTTCGAGTTGATTCGCGAAGTTCGATTGGTTGACACTGATTCGACGGGATTTGCGCATTTCTCTTCCTACGTGCGGATGATGGAGGAAACGGAGTACGCATTCCTCAGAAGTCGTGGACTTCGGGTTGTATTGTACGATGAGCGGGGCACGATGGGGTTCCCCCGACTTCATGTTGGCATCAGTATTTTTGACCCAGTCAGCTTCGGAGAGCAAGTCCTCGTTAAATTAAAGTTGACCGAGTTGGATGGTAAGCAGGTGACGTACTGTTTTGATATTTGTAATCAGGCTGGTGAAGTAATCGTCGAAGGAGTATTTCGAGCGGCGTTTTGTCGCTTTCCAGATGAAGCACCGCCGTTTGCGATTTTAATTCCTGACTTTGTGACCGCAGCCCTGACTGGCTCACCCGATCTTATTGCCGAAGCACCGGTTTAATCCGTTTTAATTTCTCCAACCATTTATTGATATTCAAATGACAGCAGAACCTACCTACGACGCATTGTTTCTTGTTTCTTTTGGCGGACCTGAGGGGCAGGACGAGGTAATGCCATTCCTCGAGAATGTTTTGCGTGGGAAGAATGTTCCGAGGGAGAGGATGCTAGAGGTGGCTGAACATTATCGTCACTTTGACGGAGTCAGTCCGATCAATGCCCAAAATCGAGAGTTGATCGCCGCAATCGAGCAGGAATTGAAAGATCACGGCATCGACCTGCCCGTCTACTGGGGGAATCGCAATTGGCATCCCATGATTCCGGAGGCACTCGAAAAAATGAAAGCTGACGGAGTGCAAAATTCGCTCGCGTTCTTTACTTCTATTTTTAGTTGTTATTCCGGTTGCCGCCAGTACCGGGAGAATATTGCCGAAGCACAGGCTGCGATTGGCGAAGACGCTCCTTCGGTAAACAAACTTCGGATGTCATTCAATCATCCGCTCTACATCGAAGCATCGGTGGAGCGGGTCCGCGAGGCGATAAATCAGATAACCGAATCGCGCCGAGACTCAATTCGATTTGTTTTTACGGCGCATAGCATACCGATGTCGATGGCAGAGGGATGTAAGTATTCGACACAATTAACCGAGGCTTGCCGTTTGATCATGGAGGCGATCGGAGATTACCCGTGGGACCTTGTCTACCAAAGTCGGTCGGGACCGCCAATGCAGCCCTGGTTAGACCCCGACGTTTGCGACCATTTGCGAACAATCAAGGAGACTGACGACGTTAGCGAAGTGGTGATCATGCCGGTGGGTTTTGTCTCTGACCACATGGAAGTCCTCTTTGATCTTGATACCGAAGCCAAAGAGGTGTGCGATGAGTTGGGGATTGAGATGGCTCGCGCGAAGTCCGTTGGTGTTCACCCAAGTTTCATCAAAATGATTCGGGAACTGATCTTGGAGAGAATGACTGGCTCAGAGAAGCGTGCGATTGGCAATATGCCGGCCAACTGGGATGTCTGTCCCAAGGATTGCTGTACCTACGATCCGCCAAAACGTCCCACGCGACCGAGTCGCAGCTAACTCGAAGATCGAATTTTAATCATCGCTCTGCGTTAGTTTAAACTGCGTATCTGATTTGATGATCGAGCAGGTTTCTGGAAATGTGTGAAAGGTTCGAACCTTTACGTGCTTCCGGAATGCCTGAACATTGATGTAGCTAATCGCGCCAAATGCGATTCTACCATTCGATTCGAATCGCTGTACCAAGCCTTCGCACTCAACTCTCTGATCGAGTTGTTGTTGGATCGAGACAAACATCTTAGTGGGTACGCACTCAAGTTGAACCTTAGAGGAAAAACCAACTTGTTCGTCGTAAACGGCTTGGTCGATCGTGGTACCTTCAATGGGATGTGAGATGAGGATGTTACTGCTGGGTAACAAATGATGTGCCCCGGCGCTCACTTCTGTCAGAATGATGGAGTCGTGATGAAAGCTAATTGCATGGCCATCCGTGGTGATTTTGAGATTGAGTGAGTAATTTTCCCGCTCAATGAGTCGCGAGGCACAAACTTGGAACAGTTCGGGGTGAATGTTCCTGGCAAACAAGTGGAAATTTAAGTCGGTAATTTTTGGACGAACGGATAGCACAGTAAACTTTCAAAGGGTCGCAAGTGAACAGGCGAGACGAAGTGAATTAACTCCGAGTGCCGGCACCCACTATTGTAAAGTCGCAGCCAAATAAAATCTTCTTTTGATTCGGTTTTTTCGAGATGGAATTAAAAAAACAGAGATGAAATCTTAAACAAAAATGATGAAATAAAGTTGACATTTGGCGAATTGTTAAAGCGTTTTCTTTGATTGAACGATTTGTGATTCGACCTTACCCAGTCTTTATTTGATGCGGATCAGCCTCGGCTTTTTAGTCGAAGTGTAAATTCGATCTGCATGCCAATGGTCGCTTTGGATCGTAGCGATTTATTAGATATGAACCAACGTTAAAAATTCTCGGAGCACGGGTGCGACAGCAGACGCTAACCAATTTAAATTTGGATGGTTAGTGAGGCCTTTTGTTTTGGGCCATTAGGGAAGGCGGGTTTTTACCGGAGCCCGGGTTGAAAGTTGAAGCAAATTGAACGATTTTCATCGATTAGTAAAATTCTTCAGTTTTCGATCTTCGATAGAGTTAACATACCGTTCAGTAATTTCCGTCCAAGGGCGGGTTTGCCAAGAATAATTTGGAGGGGATGAATTGAAAAACAAAAAGCTAATGATTCTTTTTATCGTCACGCTTGTCGCTGGCCTGTTCTGCTGGCCTATTTCGATCAATTGTATGCAATGCGGTGAGTCGGTCCGTTACGAAGCTCTAATCGCCCGCATCTCTGGAAGTTGGGAGGGTAATTTTATGTGCGACCTCGAATGTACGCAGGCTTGGCTTGACGAGCATCCGATTGAGCGCGATGAAAATGGAGCTGTCATTCCACGCCATTAGTAAAATAGACTGATTCGCGTCGCAGGCTTACGGTTTGTTTGATAGCGATCTGCCAGAGAACCGTGCCAGTTGCTCGGGTATTTGCCCGCAGAGAAGTGATGAGTCGATGTCGATTAAGTGTGACTCCGAGTTAGAGTCGCCAGTCGATGGCCTCAATGCTGCGTTGAGTCAACTCGCGATTGATCTTCGAAAATGGCTGACTGCCAAAAAATCCCCGATAAGCGGAAAGTGGGGAAGGGTGAGGCGCTGTGAGCACAATGTGCTGAGATTGTTTGATAAGCTTCGCTTTTTTTTCGGCGGGTTTCCCCCAGAGAACAAAAACAATCGGACTCGGATGTTCGTCCAATTTCTGAATTACCTGATCGGTGAAACGTTCCCAACCTCTTTTGCGGTGCGAGTTTGCTTGGCTCTTTTGAACGGTCAGCACCGTGTTTAATAAAAAAACACCTTGTTGAGCCCAAGGGGATAGATTTCCAGTAATTGGCGTCGGAATGTCCAAATCCGCTGATAGTTCTTTGAAGATATTCTTGAGAGAAGGGGGGAGCTTATTTCCCTCTTCGACAGAAAAGCTAAGCCCATGTGCCTGATTAGGGCCATGATAAGGATCTTGTCCGAGAATAACGACTTTTGTTTGGGCGTAGGGAGTTAGGCGAAACGCATTAAAAACATTTTGTTCCGATGGATAAATCGTTTGCGACAATCGCTCAGTTTCGATGAATTGAAACAACTCCAAAAAGTCTGGACTTGCAAGTGCCGAATCAAGCACTTCAGTCCAGTCGCTTTCTGTGGGCCAACCGGGAGGGAAAAGTGAGCGGTTCATGCGGTTGCAACCGGCGACTGGCTTGGACGGAAGTCAATCAGTTGGACTTCGACATTGCGGCGACCTCGGAATTCGTTAATCACAGGGCGAAAGGCAAAATCAAAAAATGCGTCGGTATCGCTCAGCTCCGCCGCCCATTCGCCTTTGCCAAAAGCAACTCCGCGAATCGTCGAATCGTGTTGTTTCAATTGAACGGAAAGGTGACTTCCATCGGCGCCCATTGTTTTTGCGGGGTCAACTAGTTGCACTTGGGTAGCACATAGCACAGGCAGCGGATTGTCTTGTCCGAAGGGAGCGAGTTTTTCAAGTTCGTTCATCATGCCGATCGTGAGATGCCCAATAAACGCCTCGGCATCGATTTCTAAATCAGGAATGAGTTCATTTATACCGATTTGGCTGATGACCTGTTCGCAAAAATCCTCACGGAATGCATCAATATTCTGCGGATCGATACTGATTCCGGCGGCTGCTTTGTGACCGCCGAACTTAATCAAATGTTGTTGGCACCCTTGAAGTGCTTTGTAGAGGTCGACTCCACACGAAGTTCGACAGGAACCAACTCCCGGGCGATTGTTAAGTGGATCGGTGGAGATCACGATCGTCGGCCGGTGGTAGGTGGATGCGATTCTTCCTGCTGCGATTCCAATGACCCCGAGGTGCCAGTCCGGTTCGGTTAAAACCAAGGCTGGTTCTTGTTCGGGGTCATGGTTTTCCTTGATCAGCTTTTTGGCACCATCCGTGATACGCTTTTCTAATTTCTTGCGATTTTTGTTGAGCTCTTCGATGTAGGTGGCAAGCTGTTCGGCGCGTTCTTCTAAATCGCAAGTCAGCAGTTCAACGCCTAATTGGGCCTGTCCCAGTCGGCCTGCAGCATTCAGCCTTGGACCGATTGAAAATCCTATGTCTTCCGAATTAAGCTTGGGTTTGTCTTCACATTTTGCTAGACGCATTAAGTGCTTCAAGCCTTGACTGGAGTACTGTCTCATGCAGTTAAGTCCATGGTGCACGATGATTCGATTTTCATCGAGCAGAGGAACCACGTCGCAGACTGTACCAATGGCGGCCAGTGAGATCGCACCAAACAAAAAATTGCGATATTTTTCGGGTAGTTTGGCTGAGCCGCAGTGATGTTGACAAAGCGCCCAAGCGAGCTTGAATGCCACACCAGCACCACAGAGTCCGGTGAATGGGTAATTAGTTCCGGGAATGCCAGGATGCACAATCGCGTTGGCGGGTGGAAGTGAAGGCCCCAGGTGATGGTGGTCGGTGACGACAACTTCCATTCCTTCGTCACGGGCAAATTGCACTTCGTCGACACTGGCGATTCCACAATCGACCGAAATGATTAATTTTGCTCCGCGACCTTTTAATTTTTTGAGGTTGTCGATACTCAGCCCATAACCATCATTGAGTCGATTGGGCACGAAGTAAGACACATCGGCGTCAAGCAATTGAAGGCAACGAAATAAGATCGCTGTCGAAGTCATTCCATCAGCATCGTAATCGCCGTAGATGAAAATCTTCTTTTGATTTTTGATCGCGCTATCGATTACGTCGACCGCTTGGTTGACCCCCGGAAGCTCTTGCGGCGGTCGTAAACCCGTCATTTTTAAATCTAAAAATGAATTGATTTGATCGTTATTGGTCAGCCCCCGAAGCGCCAAGATTTGAGCGACGACCGGAGACACGTTGGTGGATCGTTCAATCGCTTGGATTACTTCCGCGTCGTGTGGGCGAATCGACCATTGCATTGCCATGTGCTCTCCTTTTCTCACTTGTTCAGTCGAGCATATCGTAAAGAAAACCAATTCTAGCGGCAAGCAAGCGGTGGAAAATCAAAGCGAAGCAAACGCTTCGGTAAGGCAGCGTTCTTCGGCTGCAGCGGAACCGCAGATAACAATCAGCGCGCAAAAAACGACCACGCGAGAAGAGCGTGGTCATTACGTATTCAGACAGCCAGTCGTGGACTGGTTGGGCTATTTTTTCTTTTCGACGTGCACGGTGTGCTTACGAAGGCGTGGAGAAAACTTTTTCAGTTTAAGCTTCTCACCACCACCTTTTTTGCGAATGGTGTAGTTGTAATCACCTGTTTCTTCGCAAACGAGATGGACGATTTCCAGTTTTTTCTTGCTTTTGCCTGCCATGGGTAACCTCAAGGTCCCTGAATTTCCGAACAAATTAGAGTCGCGGAGTATATCAACTATTGTCGAGTTGAGTAAGGTACAAATTTAATAAAATCGGGGCATTGGGCAGTTTGCTTGGAAATTTTCCTAGATCCGCCAGTTTGGAAACTCGAAAAACTGGAATAAGCACGGGAAGCGGGCTTTCCAATTTCATTTCAAGAGACCCAGCAGGGTCGAATCCGCACCGGATTAGTCGTCGTGAGTGAAGATCGAGCTTGACTCGGTATCCTGGTAATCACGCAGCGAATCCTCGCTTTTTTTCTCGATTTCGAGTTCGTACTTCGAGATCGGGGAGGGGCGTCCGTAGTAGTACCCCTGACCGAGTTGGAATCCCATCTGGACCAGAATTTCGTGGCATTCCCGCGTCTCGACTCCCTCGGCAAGAGTTTGGATCCCGAGGTTATTGACGAGAGTGGCAAACAAAGCGACTAATTCCTGGCGTTTGATCGAGGCGTGTTCGATGTTGTTCGTCAGCTTCATATCAAATTTGAGAAAGTCCGGGCGGACTTCACCAAGTTCCACGAGGCGAGCTTTTCCAACGCCAAAATCGTCAAAAGCCAGCATGATATTCAAGTCTTTAAGTACTGAGCAAAGTTCGCCCATCATGTTCATATTGGTCGCAGCCCCTTCATGAATTTCGAGCGTGATTTTTTGCTCGGGTGCCGCTTCGCGAACTTCTTTAAGGGAATCGTAGAGTGCCGAATTGTTAAGTTCTTTCGGGTGTGTATTGACGAAGAGGTTTGAGTCTGGGCCGAACGCAGTTCCGATTTCAACTCCACGCAACCGAAAGGCCTCACTCAATTGAGATTCCATATTTAATTGTGATGCGGCATGGAACATCTCGTACGGCGTTTGGAGACCAAATAGCCGACTGCGTCCAAGAACTTCGTAACCGACAAATGCCTGATCTTCGAGTTGAACGATCGGTTGGAAGTGTGGATAAAGTCCACCATCGCTGATCAATTTTTCGAATTGAATCATTGCAAGTGCCTGATCACAAACGTCCTCATGAACGGTGTGATAAGAAGTTGCACTTTCCTGTTGGACGCCTACGCGGAATACTAGCGCGGCAAAGTGAATAAGATCGTTTTCCTGAATTTCTCTTTCACCAGAGATTTGTTCACCGTTGACGAACGTTCCATTGGTGCTTCCAGCTTCACGCAACATTAATCGTCCATCGTCCGATACGATGATCTCAGCATGATTTTTCGAAATGCATCCGTCGGGCAAGTGCAGCGATGAGTCAGATCTTCGGCCAACTGAAAATGGCGTCGAATGGATTGGGAATTTGCGATTAGGCTGTTCAGGGTCAATTTGCCCGGTCAGAAACCAACGGCAGTTGCTCGACGACTCTCCCTGTTGTTGAGGGTAATTTGAGCTGATTGCATTCAGGTCGATCATGAGTGGACTTAGTGTAAATCGTAAATGGATAATTCGGTCTTCCGGAACCAAGTGAGGTGATTTGTTCCAACCGACGAAACAAACACGGACACGTTAACTGGTGGTACCGTCCGAGGTTTTTGAGGCATCCTTCCTCTCTGTAAGGATTTGTAGCTTTTAAATAAACGGTTGGTAGGAACAAAACAGACAAAATCTTCAAGGTCGAGAAATGAATTGCCATACGTTCCCCAGTCTGCGCGGGGATAGGTTGGAGGAGTCGGCAAATCTTGCGGTGGATATATGGTTTGTAGCGATGGTGTCAGTTGATCCTAATTTTGCATCCCTTTCGGTCGAGGCGGAATCGCTTAAATCCATCCAGATCGTTCCTTGGGAATTCGTTGCGAGAATTGGCACCCAAGTGACGATTAAGCTCTCATATACGAAAGATCAGCTGTTACATGCTTTTTTCGCAATTTGAGATATCGCCATGTTTACTCAAACCCCTCCAAGCTTGGGCTCCGGATTGCTCGCGACCATTTTGGCCGACGAATCATTTCGTCCTTCCGAACCTAATTCGCTACCAGAAACAAGTTTGCCAAATTCGCTAATTGAGAATTTGTTGATCAAACGGCTCGCTGTTGTAGGAATGAGTAGCGGGCGTCAGCTTTCTAATGATCTGTGTTTGCCGTTTAGCGTAGTACAAAAGTTGTTTGGGCAACTGCGATCGAGACAAATAATTGTCCATAACGGCTCGGCACCGCTAAACGATTACAGTTATACCTTGACTGAAAGCGGTCGCGAGCGGGCGGCGATTGCAAGTCAGCATTGTTCTTATGGTGGCCCGGCTCCGGTTCCTCTGATGGACTATGTACTCAGCGCCGAAGCCCAAACGATACGGGCCGAGTCGCCAAAGCGGAAACAGCTTCGAAGCGCATTCGGTGATATTTCGATTAACGAGGCGCTGTTTGAGAACCTCGGTCCCGCGATAAATTCGGGCGCCGGTTTATTTCTGTATGGAGAGCCAGGGAATGGAAAATCGACGCTGGCTCATCGAATAACCCGATGTTTTGGCAATGAAATCTGGGTTCCGCATGCGATTTATGAAGATGGTCACATCATCAAATTTTTCGATGCTGCTTATCATAAACCTGCCCAAGACGACTCTAATTCACTGATTCATGATGCCGCCTACGACAAACGCTGGGTTAAAATACGTAGGCCGACAGTCGTCGTTGGCGGTGAATTAACAATGGATTCGCTGGAGATTCGATACAATGCGAACAGCAACGTCAGTGAAGCTTCGCTGCAGATGAAAAGTAATTGCGGTTGTCTTTTGATCGATGATTTTGGACGCCAGCGAATTGAGCCTCAAGAATTGTTAAACCGCTGGATCGTCCCGCTGGAGAGTCGAGTTGACTTTCTCAAATTGGCAACGGGCAAGAAAATAATGGTGCCCTTTGAGCAGTTGATTATTTTTTCGACGAACCTCGAGCCGAGTGATTTGGTAGACGAAGCGTTTCTTCGCCGGATTCCGTACAAGATTGAAATTAGCGATCCTTCCACCAAAGAATTTCATGTCTTATTTGAAATTTATTGCGAGAAATTAGGGTTTGAGTATAACGTTGAGGCAGTTGATTATCTGATTCAGACGCATTTCACCTTGGCCTCACGGCGGTTGAGGCGGTGCCATCCGAGAGATCTTTTGACGCAGATTAGAAATTTCTGCGCTTACAATGAGTTGCCTGTCGAAATTCGTCCAGAATATTTTGACCGAGTCGTCAAAAGTTATTTTACGGACGTTCTAAGCAAGGATTAAGTGATCGCTCAGGGCGTTTCAATCGAATCGCTGTTTCATGCCGCCGTGCCTTGTCGGGCCGCGTTTTTCAAATAATTCGTTCCCCAGAAGGCTGGCTAGATCCCGTTCGGCTGACGCTTTGCGCTTTCCCAAAATCCCGACAGTCGTAGCAGATGTTCCAGTTCTTTGGAGGGGGCAGTGGTTTTTCGGGGGAATATTGGCCGGTTTTCAACTCAGTTTTTAACAAGAAGCTACCTTTCCGAGATACCTCGCACGCTTAAAACCGCCGCATGGTAATCGAACTCTGCTTAGAACGGCGAAATTTCGGTAAAGGGAATCCTTTGAAATCTGAACGACTAGAATCTCAACGCGACATTCTCGGCTACACGCTTCAGGATCGGATTGGTACCGGCGGGTTTGGTGAGGTCTGGTCAGCCGTTGCGCCGGGTGGGCTCTCAAAGGCGTTGAAAATCATCTATGGGTTTCATGATGAAAAACGTGCACAGTCGGAACTGAAGGCACTCGATCGAGTCAAGGCATTGAGGCATCCGTTTCTGCTTTCACTTGAGAGAATCGAGGTTTTCGAAGGCCAATTAGTGGTGGTCTCGGAATTAGCTGACAAGAGCCTTGCTGAGGCATTCGACGAATACACGGCGAAAGGGCAGTTGGGAATTCCCAGAGCGTCGGTGCTGCGTTATCTCCGCGGAGTTGCAGAAGCGCTTGATTACATGCGTGAAGAGCACTCGCTCCAGCATCTCGATATTAAACCGGAAAACTTACTTTTAGTTGGAGATCACGTAAAGGTCGCCGATTTTGGATTGATTAAAGACCTAGAAGCTGGTTCTCATTCACTGATGTCCGGGATGACGCCGGCGTATGCCGCACCGGAGTTATTCGACGGCTGTCCGGGTATGCATAGTGATCAGTACTCCTTGGCAATTGTCTATCAGGAAATGCTTACCGGCACCCGTCCCTTTCCAGGCAACACGCCCGCCCAACTTGCAGCGCAGCATCTTCATGGAAAACCTAACCTGAGGCAATTACCTAAAGGTGATCAGCCGATTGTTGCCAAAGCACTTTCCAAAGACCCAACGCTTCGCTACTCCAATTGCCGCGATTTTATTAACGAGTTAGTCAATAAGAAGAGAACGGTCAAAAAGTCGATTCGTCGATCAGATATTCATCTCGATGTTGATTCGAACACCATGACCTTGCCGGGTTCTAATAATAGTCAGCAGGTCACACCGACGCTTTCCGGAATGGGGTTGCCGTACAAGGGAACTGCACTGAAATCACTGGGGCCACCGGATTGCAACCCTCAACAGGCGACATTGCGACCAACTCTAGTGGTCACGATTGGGGCGACCGCTAATCGAATTGCTCACAAATTAAAAAAGCAAATTGGGTGTCGGCATGGAGATCTTGCGGATTTACCATCGACCGAGATCCTTGCAATCGACACCGACCGTCAGGCGTTAAATGAATTATGTGCCATTGGTGTTAGTGGTGCTTTAGGCGTGAGCGAGGTGATTGACGTTCCCTTGCGAAAGCCGGAAGTTTATCGCGACCGGACACATTCGTTACTTTCCTGGTTGGGCCGACGCTGGATTTACAATGTGCCAAGGTCACTGCAAACAGAGGGATTGCGCCCCCTTGGAAGGCTGGCTTTTGCAGATCACTTCGACATGATTTGCAATCGCATTCAGGAGAGCCTGCGGAAAATCATGGCGGTCGAAAATCTGGCAAAGTCAGCAGATAAATTAAATATGGATCCTGGGGAATTATCGCCTCGGGTTTTTCTGGTGACCTCAATCAGTGGAGGGGTTGGGAGTGGGATGGCTTTAGATCTTGCCTACACGCTCAGGCTACTGATGAATGAAAACAACATCGCTTCCAGTACGCTTTCGGGGATTTTGTTGCATTCGACTTGCAAGCAGAAGCGAGATCCGACGCTCTCGACTGCAAATTCAATTTCATTTTTGACGGAGATGCGACATTTTGTCGAGGGTGGATTTACTGGAGATCCTACGATCGGGTTGCCTGATTTTGAAAATGAGCCGCCCTTTGATTTTACCTACTTCAATGATTTAGGGCATGATTTGCGGGCGAGTGAATTTAATCACAATCTTGATCAAGTCGCGGAGTACCTTTACTTATCGAGCACCTCGCGATGCGCAGAGTTTTTGGATAAGTGCCGAGATATCGAATCTGAATTTGATCACTTTTCCCTGAGAACTTTTGGTATGAGTTCCACAGGTCCCGGAAATTCGAAAACCGGACAGGACGCCGTTGGTCGTGTGGCAAGCGGTTTGGTCTCTCGATGGTTGGGTGGTGACCGCGGCAGGCAGTTCAACGCCAATGAATTTGTTGACCGTCAGATGAAGCTGGCGGGTTTGGGAGAATCTCAATTAGTCGAGCGAATTTCTGTTGTTGCAAAAGAGGTATTCGAAGGAAAAATTGAGACAATCGTATCTGACGCAAAAGAAATAGTTTTAGCGACGTCGGTTGATTCGCGAGTAACGATACAAGAGTTTCTAGATGGTGTTTTTGGCGTTGCTGACGCGATCAATGCCGAGGGCATGGGTTTGGAAGTTTGTCATGAGATGCAAGAACTCACCCAGCAAATGGCCGGGAAGGATGCAGAGTTACTGCAGGCTGAGATATATAAAATGGTCAGTAGTCAGGAACTGAATATTTTTAAAGCTCAACAAGCAATTGACTGTCTGCTTGCGAGGCTCGACGGCATTCAGGTTAAACTCAAACAGTCCATCCGTAAGCATCGTGCCGATTTAGGAATCAAACTGAATGAGTTGCGTCCGTTTTCTGATGAACGAGCACGATCGAGTCAAGAGTTTGAGCTGAGGTTTGATCGGGCGGTCAGCGCTTACTGTGATGCGAGGTGTACTGAGTTTTATCGGCGTTTTACCACCTCTTACTACCGAACCGTGGCTCGTGAATTAGAATCAACTCGCGAAATGATTAACAAGTTTAGAATTAAACTTGAGAAAATTCAGGTTGATTTTGAATCCATCGAAGAAGTTGAAGAGGTAGAAAAGACTGACGATTTTAATATGAATCAGATCTTCAGTGAGAGTATCAATCGCGATCTCGATCAACAAATATTAAAAACGGAACTACAGGTCTACCAATCACTCATTCGAGATTGGGGCGACTATGTCAGTGTGTTCAATGATGCCTCGCTGATGAGAAATCAATTGCCTCAGCAAATTAGGTCATCAGCTCAGCGCGTGCTCACCAATGCTTATAAAAAAGTTTCTTTGGATGATGTAGTTCAAAAAGAAAATATCGGTCCCGAGCAATTAGTGAAGTGGGTGAAAGATCGGATACGTGAAGCGAGACCCGAAGTTGATGATTGCGGTGGTACTTGTCGGTTGATGGTTGGGATGCCGGTGTTATCCGGTGAGTCGATGCTGCCAAGGATATTGGAAAATAAATTCAAATTAAAGAACTGCGCGGTCAATGGGACTCAAGGGAACTTCGTTCTCTGTTTTGAAGGTGAGGATGTTCCGCTTGCCAATGTTGCGTTTCGTTTGCTGGAGAGTCAGCCTGACGCGCCGGAACTAGTAAAGCGGATTAATACCCGAAATGATATCGATTGGTCGACGCTCGACGAATTGCTTTAGTCGCCGCCGCACTCGCCAGACGATCGCTATTTCTCAAGGATGTAAGCGAAGATTAACGGCGCGACAATCGATGCATCGGAATTGATCATAAACCGAGGTGTATCAGCAGCCAATTTGCACCAGGTGATTTTTTCATTCGGTACGGCACCGGAGTAAGAACCGTAGGAAGTGGTTGAGTCCGAGATTTGAGCAAAGTACTGCCAAAGTCGGATGTCTTTTTTTAAATCTTGAATGATCGTTGGAACCGCACAGATTGCAAAGTCTCCGGCAATCCCGCCAGCAATTTGAAAAAATCCAATGGGAGCGTTGGCATCCGTTTCTAAATACCAGTTGACAAGGTGTTCCATTTGCTCCGTCCCTGACCGCAGGGCATGGTGGGATTTAATTTTCTTTTCAATGCACCTTGCAGCGAAAATATTTCCAAGCGTTGAATCTTCGAAGCCCGGTGAGTAAACCGGTATCTTTTTTTCAAAAGCTGCCAAAAGCCAAGAGTGCGATGGGTCAATCTGGAAGTGAGGTTCGAGCACACCGGTTTCAAATAGCTTGTAAAAAACCTCAAAGGGAAACAGGCTTGTTCCTTTGTTGGCATTTTCGGCGCAGAGAGACATGAAATTCCCTTCAAGATGCCGCATCACGGTCTCAGGAATACAGGTATCGGTGACTCGGTTAAACCCTTCTTCGAGAAGTGCGGTTTCGTCACTCGGTGAAAGGTCTCGATAGTTCGGAACGACACGATATTCATCGTGGGCGACTAAATTGAAGACATCTTCTTCGAGGTTAGCACCGGTGCAGGAGATGGCGTGGACTTTGTCCGCGCGGATCATTTCGGCTAGAGAAATGCCGAGTTCAGCAGTACTCATCGCCCCAGCCAAGCTGACCAGCATTTTACCGCCGCCAGCGAGATGCTGTTTGTAGCCGCGTGCCGCAGCGACTGTCTCTCTCGCATTGAAATGCAGAAAATTCTGTTCCAGGAAATCAGAAATGGGGGAGTTCGACATAGCAGTGACTTTTTTCAGGGGGAACTATCAGGGATTAGATTGAGGGTTAAAGTGACCCGGTGCAAACACGCTAAATTTACGTTGGCAGGTGACGTGAACGTGGTTTGTTGTATCAGTTTTCTGTTGTCTCAAAAACTAAATAGTGGGGATGCACAAATGAAACAACAGGTTGCATCCTATCGACACGTTGCAAAAATGCCTCAACGGCAAATTGGCGGAATGTGGAAAAACCAAGTGTTTTTGTTGATTTAAGGGAGGGGCGGGCTTCGGCATCAAGTTTGCAATTGGAGTGATGGAAGCCTAATTCATTATTCCTGTAAATTTTTGAAGAAACAAACAATGCACGCCAGTCAACTCGCAGAACTTGGAAGTTGGATCGCACTTCATGCTGGTAATTTTATTTACGGCGAAAATCATCAGCCTTCGCTTGCTGCTACAAATTATTGGACAGCTTCGAAAATACGGCTCCAGCGGTGGGTTGCGGCATTGAAGATGTTTGAGCAAGATTTTGCCAATTGCGATCCGGGACATGATCCCTGGCCGGCATTTGAAATTGTCGTTCAGGAAATTTTACTTTCGGAGTTGCTGACGCGGGTATGGTCGGCGACCGTCATTACCCATGACTGGTACCATCAACAAGATGAAATGCACGGAGTGGCTCATTCTGTTCATGTAGCTCACATCGAAGCTAAGAACCGGGCGATTCGAATCTTGCTTCATGCCCGCCCGCAAAACGAAGCAGTATTTGATCGGTTGAATCGGTTGCGGCGTCGAGTGGAACGCTGGACAGATATGTTTTTAGGACAACTTCCCAATGGGGAAAAAGCTTCAGTTTTTGGTTTTGACCGTAGCCGTGTACTCGATTTCAATCGCGAGCAGGACGACGCTTTAGAATCTGAAATTGTGATGCGTCAACGCGTGATAGCCGCCTCATTCTCGGTCGATGTTGTTCGAGACCAAACACCCTATGCCGCCAATCCAGATCTTAATCGAGAGTTAGCTGCCGGGATTTTGGACTTTTTCACAGCCGATCGATTCGACTCAAATAGCATGCCGAAGTCAACCAGAATGATCTGGATGGAAAAAGCTCAAATCGATACTCAGTTGCTACTCGACGAACTTGTCGATTTTGAAAACGAGGCAGAGCAGCCTCGGTTTTCTCTTAAGTAAAGCGAGCGTTTCCTCTCTGGTTTATGCTCGCTGGGCTAGAATCAGGCCCCAGTAATAAGGTGTTGCTGGTAAATGAGCGAACTGGACTTGAGCAAATCCACTGGAACGAAGTTCATTCTCAAGGATCAGTGGGTCGTGCAGACGTCCCTGTGAAGTACGTAAACCTAATTCAAGATTGAAAATGGCTAGATTTTTATCGCCACTTTCTTGGCCCGGAAAGACATCGACGATGGCGAATTCACGATCAGGTTTCACAAGCTTGTGAACTTGACTGAAAAGTCTTTGGCAGGAAGCCATGGTCATTCGATGAATTTGTCCGGCGATTAAAACTAAATCAAAGGAATCGTGTTGAATTTCTTGAATGGAGTCAAGGTCGAGAATGTTTTCTGCTTCCACGTAAGTGATTTCGTGTTCAGACCCGATGCTGTCGATCGTTTTACGGGCTCTTTGGATTCCAATCGGGCGATCGAGAAGCGTGATCTTTGCTCCTGGATCAGAGTGGGTCAGGGTCGCGGAGAAGATGGCAGAGCCACACCCAATTTCGAGAATCCGCAAGTCTTTTCTTGTGTTGCCGATGTCGAGTGCCTGAGCCGCAACCATCGCGGTTGGCGTGAGAGTCCATTCTTCACTGGTTTTGTTGGCGACGTAATCAATGTCTTCTACCGGGATCTCGTCACACACAGGAAGCGGAGCGCCGGTCTTGGTATGGAGTACGAGGTGCTTCCAGTATTCGTCACCAAAATCGTAAAAACGATCAGGGATTAATCTGGCAATCGAAGAGAGCGCGTAATCATCACCATATTTTTCTACGAGCTCAGTTTCCACCACAACATCCAATAATCGAGCGAGTGCTTCTGGGTGAGCGCCCAGTTCATCTGCGAGTTGAGCAGCGGTTCGCTGACCATTACGGAGTGCGTTGATAACGCCGAGGTCAACTGCAGCTCGAATTGCATGGGAAAGTGCATTTCGATGCTTAAGGGCGATAAAATCTTCGAGTGTTTTCTGTTGTGAACTGGACATTGTTTCCTTTCTGTTTCAAACTGTATTCCACACGTTCGGGAGAACTTTATCAATGCCACTCAGGTTAATATCTATGATTATTCGATTTGCACCGGCCAAATTTGTGTTTGCGCGAAGCCAAAACAGCGTTTTCTTTGCCATGTTGCTGGTTTTTTTATTGGTCTCCTTTAGCTCCGGGAATGCACAAGCTCAGACGACCAGTGCAGAGGATTTAAAATTGCCAACCGGTTTTCAGGGTGAGTTGTTGTATCGCGTGCCCAGTGAGCAAGGTTCTTGGGTTTCGATGACTCCGGATCCGCAAGGGCGATTAATTGCCTCCGATCAGTACGGCAAACTCTACCGAATCACTCCCGGCGATGGGGATGCGTCTAAGGTCGAGGAAATTGATTTGAGTATCGGATTCGCGCAGGGTTTGTTGTGTGCGTTTGATAGTTTGTACGTGGTCTCCTACGGAATTAGTCCTCCCAAAGTAAAAAAAGGGAGTAAGCCAACCAAGAAGATAGCCCCCAAACCCGCAGGGTTGTATCGCGTACGGGATACGAATCAGGATGACCAATATGACAGCGTCGAATTGCTACGGGAGTTTGTCGGGAAATCGGAGCATGGTCCTCATGCGGTGATCCTCAGTCCTGATAAAAAGTCACTTTATATTTGTGCTGGGAACGCCACGAAGATTCCCAACCCTGAAACGACACGCGTCCCCATGTTATGGAAAGAAGACCAGGTACTAAATCGGCTGCCGGACGCTCGAGGGCACGCAGCCGGTCGACTCGCGCCAGGGGGGTGGATCTGCAAAACCGATCCCGAGGGGAAGTCGTTTGAGTTGGTGGCGATGGGGTTTCGAAACGAATACGACATCGCTTTTGATCCTAATGGTGAGTTGTTTACGTATGATGCCGATATGGAATGGGATGTTGGGCTGCCTTGGTACAGACCAACACGGGTTTGTCATGTTGTTAGTGGAGGTGAATTTGGATGGCGGCATGGGTCGGGTAAGTGGCCAGAATATTATCCTGACAGCGTTCCTCCGGTATTAAATATTGGACCGGGAAGTCCAACGGGGATCGTGTTCGGAACCGGGGCGAAATTCCCAGCTGATTATCAGAACGCGTTGTTCATCTCTGACTGGAGTTACGGCATGATTTATGCCGTTCGAATGTCTTCCAATGGCTCAACTTATCAGGCGACCAAAGAAAAATTCTGTTCTGCACCGGCGTTGCCTGTGACGGATCTTGTCATCAATCCCGTTGATGGTGCGATGTACTTTCTAGTAGGTGGTCGCCGCTCTCAATCGGCGCTCTACCGCGTTACCTATGTCGGCGACAAGTCAGTCGCACCTGCCGTTTATCCCGAGCTTGAAAGTGCAGTAGCGGTAAGGCGAAAGCTAGAGTCATTTCATAAACCAGGTGCAGCGGTAGACTGGTCGATGGTTTGGGAAAAGCTGGCAGATCCAGATCGAATGATTCGCTATGCTGCTCGAACGGCGCTGGAATTACAGGATTTTAATAACTGGCGGGATCCTTTTTCTGCGACCCGGCCCCAGCGGGTGCTGGAGTTAATGACAGCAGTAGCGCGATGTGGTGATGAGCAAAGTCAGGCGAAGGTCGTTGAGCAGCTTGCGGCTTTAGATTGGAATCAACTTTCGAAAGAGCAGAGGCTTCATTTGATTCGAGTTTATGGTTTAACGCTTTGCCGGTTGGGACCGGTGACCGAGTCAACTCAAGCGTCCATCCGGAGACTATCCCAGTATTTTCCAGCCAACGACGAACAGTTGGATCGCGAATTGGCCAAGCTGTTGGTCGCCGTTAAAGCGGAGGAAGCGACTGCCAAAATTGTCGATAAATTGTTAACACCCAGCGCTCAAGAACCGCAAATCGCCTACGCGATGATTTTGAGTGACGCACAAACCGGATGGAATAACGCACTCAGGGAAAAGTATTTTCGCTGGTTTGTAGAATCGGCAAAAACGAAAGGCGGTAATTCGTTTGGTGGATATATCAACAACATAAAAAAACACGCGGTTGGAAAATTGTCGAATCAAGAGAAAAAAGATTTGGCAGAAGTGCTGGCATTGAAGCCAGAGGTCAGCGATCCGTATGCCGATCTCAAGGCAAGGCCGGTCGTCAAAAAATGGGGAATGGATGATTTCGTTGATGACGAGAAAACCGTGTTTGCAAGTCGAGATCTTGAAAACGGAAAAAAAATGTTCGCGCTTGCCACGTGTTACAAATGCCATCGCATGGAGGGGCAGGGCGGGATTGTTGGTCCAGACCTGACACCGGCAGGACATCGCTTTAGCACTCGCGATTTGATTGAGACCATTGTTGATCCGAGTAAAGAAATTTCCGATCAATATGAGGCAACGATTTTCCAGCTCGACGACGGAACAATGGTTACCGGAAGGGTCGCTAACCTTAACGGAAATCGATACATGGTTCAGGAAAATATGATCGATCCAGGAAGATTTACCAATGTCCAAGTCGATCAGATCGAAGTGATGAAACCTTCTAAAGTTTCGATGATGCCAACGGGATTGCTCGATACTCTGACGCGAGACGAAATCCTCGATTTATTGGCTTATATGAAATCGGTTGGGAAACGGGCAGCCGGCGACAAATAGTTTCTCCCGGTCGAAGTGCGGTACTGTAAATGCGTTTCAAAGTTTGCGCGAACGAATGCTATTTCTTTGTCGAGCCGGTCGATTTTAATTCGAACCGGTCGATCGTTCTGGAATAGCTTCGCCCTCCCATGCGCCCAATCGTATCTAATTTAGCGGGATCTATTTTTTGATCGTCGTCCAGAATGTTGTCCGCGATATTCATCAGGACAATCTTGCCAATGATAACATTGGCTGCGAGTGGTCCTTCTCCGACAGGAACAATCTGGATGACTTCGCATTCAAACTGAATCGGAGATTCCTGGACACCCGGTGGCTGTACTTTTTTGCTTGGGGCGGGAGTAAGACCAACTTCGCTGAACTCACTCGTTTCGTATTGGAAATCGCCAGCGGTTTCGAACATTGGCTGGGCGATTGAAAACGGGACGACATTCACGACGAACTCCCCGTTGTCGCGGATGTTAACCAGCGTGTCTTTGGGAGACCCGTCCGGGCGGTTGACGGGAGAGAACATCAGCGCTGCCGGTGAGCTGCAAATTCCATTGAAATAACTAAACGGCGCGAGGTTTGTCACTCCCGTTGGCGAGACAGTTGATACCCAAGCAATTGGCCGAGGCGTAATCGCGCGAATCATTGTTGAGTAAACAAATGATGCTGACTCGGCTGCAGGGTCAATTAACATGATTTCAGATTCACGAAACGGGTTGGTGTTTATACGTCCAGCGGGAAAGTGCTTGGTTTAAAGCCAACTCATGGGATAGCTTGGGTCGTCCATTTCCATCGCTTGTTGAGTGAGGAAAAGGGGGCGGTCAGTGTCGTACATGACTGCCATCTCGTTTGTGAAATCCATCCCCATGCTTTTCATAATGGTTCCAGGATGGGGCCCGTGTGGAATCCCACCCGGATGAAGCGTCAGGCTGCCTACATCGACTCCCTTACGAGAACCGAATTCGCCTTCCACGTAGTACAAGACTTCATCAGCTTCGACGTTACTGTGGACGTAAGGCACTTTGACTGCTTTGGGATGGTGGTCGAGGTGCCTTGGCGCGAATGTGCAGATCACAAACCCTCTCATCTCAAATGTTTGTTGGTAAGGAGGTGGCAGGTGGAGTGTGCCGGTGAGTGGTTCAAAATCCCAGGCATTGAAAGTATAGGGATAAAGAAAGCCATCCCAGCCGACGACGTCGAATGGGTTGTTAGCCATAACGACTCGTGTTAGTTGACTGCCGTTTTTGATAAGGATTGAGGTCTCGACTTCTTCGTCCTTTGAATCAAGTTCAAGTGGACTGTGAAAGTCTCGCTCGCTGTAGGGTGAACCGAGGAGCATCTGACCGTCTTGATTAAGGTACTGCTGTGGGATCCGAACTGGTCCGTTGCTTTCGATAATCAAATGGTCTTCTTGCGAAATGGATTCGCTTACGATGCGATAGTTGCATGTTCTCGGAATGACACAATAGTCCCCACGACGGTAGGGAAGCCGCCCATAGGTAGTCTCGATATATCCCTGGCCATGATGGATAAAGATGATTTCATCGGCAGCAGCATTTCGGTAAATCTCAGCCTGTTGTCGATCCGGGCGGACGCGGTAAGCAGTGAGATCTTCGTTGAACATCATGGGGATGCGGTCGGTGATTGGGTCACCGCCTCTTACGAGATCCCCGGATTTAATGTGGTGATGCCGCAGTTCTTGATCCGGGCAAGCCTCAATTTTGAGTTTGCCGACGGTCTCCGTTGACACGACTCGCGTCGGAGGTCGGCGGTGATAGAGAATACTGTAGACGCGATCGAACCCCTGAGTCGTGACAACATGTTCATAGAACAGTCCCTCGTTCAAATAGCTTTCGCCCTGATTCTCAAATTGCATATGGCGTTTGGGTGGAATTTCACCGAGGCGGCGGTAGCTAGGCATAACGATAAACCGTTAAATAAAGTGGACTACGATGCAGGGATCGATTTCCGATAGGAGAATCGATTTGAAAAAACTTGACCCCAAACATTTTGGGCTATTCTAATAATCGACCGAAGCAAAACCCGGAATTTATCTTGGTTCGCGGGAATTGGCAACTTGTTCAATCGTCTGTAAGGTAACACAATCACCCGTCGATCCGAATTTGAAGTTCCAATTATTGGACAGCTGGCCTATGAATCTCGAAACAACTCAAAATCCAGTCTGCTTGGTGACAGGCGGGAGCAGCGGAATTGGCTTGGCGACGGCGTTGCTTTTCGCTGAAAAAGGCTACGACATTGCAATTTGCGGGAGGCGAGAATCGAACCTGCTGGAAGCAAAAGAGGCGATTGACGCAGTTTTGAACGGCCGCGAGTGTTTTGCGATGGTGGCTGATTTAGAAAATACGGAGCGGGCTATCGAGGTGGCAGAGGAGACCGCGAGTCAATTTGGGCGAATCGATGTATTGGTCAATAATGCCGCGGCCTCACCGCTTTCGCCATTTCATGAGATTTCGCCGGAGACATTTGAGACCACGATCAATACAAACGTTAGAAGCTTGTTTTATCTTACGCAGGCGATTTGGAAGAAAATGAGGATGCAGCGAGCGGGAGTGATCGTTAATATTTCATCTCTTTCAGCGGTTGACCCGTTCGACGGGTTGGGTTTTTATGGGGCCTGCAAGGCGTGGATGGATTTGATGACGCAGGCTCTTGCCAGCGAAGGTGCCGAATTAGGGCTTCGAGTTTGCTCCATTCGCCCCGGAGCGGTCGAGACACCAATGCTCCGACGGTTATTTCCTAATTTCCCTTCCGAACAATGTGTTCAACCACGCAAAATTGCGGAAGCGGTTTGGGGGTGCGTTTCTGCACCAGAGGACTACCCGAGCGGCGAGGCGTTTACTGTCACCGATCAACCTTAGTTTTTTCTTACTCACGAAAATAATGCAAGTTGTATGATGCGTCTCTCCCGAGAAATTCGATTTTCACTTGTCTCACCCGACAATCTCGGCGCGGTGGAGTCTAAAAATTCTTGGGCGGGTTGGCCTTCAACGAACGCAGTGGTCCCTTCGCTTGTGATGCGTTGCACGATTGAGGGAGAACCGGATGCGGAATCGGGCTATCTCTGCGATGTCTCACAGATCGATGGGCTTTTAAGGTCGATCGCGACAGATCTTCTGATTTGTCATCCTCAGCGTTTTCCTACCGGTGAGTTAATGATACGGGGGATTTGTCGAGAGTTTTTGAAGCGTTGGAAACATGCGTCTAATCTGGTGTCTATTTCACTCGCGACTAATCCGTACTTAGAGTTTTCAATCCATTTAGAGCAAGATATGAATTTAACTGCAGACGAAAATGTAACGGTACAGCTAACCCAGCAGTTCGAATTTTCAGCGGCCCATCGGTTGCACTGCAGTCAGCTTTCGGATGAAAAAAATCGGCAGTTATTCGGGAAGTGTAATAATCCGGCGGGGCACGGGCACAACTACGTCCTCGATGTCACCCTGTCGAATCAGGTTGAAAATCAGACCGGGGCTATTGTTTCGTTAGCCATCTTCGAAGCGACGGTGAAAGAGCGAGTGATCGAACGACTTGATCACAAGCATTTGAATCACGACGTTGATTATTTTGCAGAGATTAATCCGACCGTTGAAAACATTGCCGCAGCAGTTTTTGAGTGGCTTGATGGCCACTTCGGAGAGGCGACTCTGGAGCGGGTTCGAGTTTATGAAACCCCCAAGACATGGGCTGAGTGTGCCCGTTGATCCAGTTTGATTTACTGGGAATTTTCAGCCAAAAAAATCGTAACCGCGACCGCCCGGTATTTTGAGAGAATCGATCGCGGTTGAGCTGTGTCCATCATGGCGTTAATTTTTTCCTTAGATCCGGGATGATTTCGGACGGTACGAATCTCGCAAGCTGTTCGTCGGTTGCCAGCGGGGTGACCTGTTTGATCAGCGAACTGGAGACGTGGGCGTATTCACCGTCTGCCATTAGAAAGACGGTTTCGAGTTCATCGTTGAGTGCGCGGTTGGCCATCATCATCGTAAATTCAGCGGCGATATCGGTCAGTGGTCGCACGCCTCGGATCATCACTTTAGCATCGCATTTTTTAACGAAGTTGACCGCCAGACCTTCGAACGTTTCGACTTGAACGTTGTCCAGGTGGGCTGTCACGCGGTGCACCAAGTCCAGTCTCTCGTCTGACTGAAACAGACCTGTTTTCTCAATATTGACACCAATTCCGATAACCAAGTGGTCAACGAGGCGACTGCTTCGTTCGATGACGTTAAGGTGTCCGAGAGTGATCGGATCGAACGAGCCGGTATAAACGGCGGTCTTCATAAGGAAATTGTCCGGTTGAATGGTTGCGTAATGAAGCCAACTTTGGCTTCATTGGATGCTCTGTAGTGTACCTAATCGAAGCGTTTCAAACGGCGTGCGGGCGGGATATCGGCTGATTGAAAATCAAAAAAGCCATTTTTCCGGCGATACAAGGTAAGATTTTTTGGGAAAGAGGTTGGTTTGTTGGTGGTTCAATCCATATAATCAAGCTCACGATGGCGTTGAAACGGGTTTGCGATTGAAAACCAATCCGATGCTCATGCCGAAACACTGGAAAAAGTGCTACAAGCCCACCTTCTGTGGAAGGACTACGCGTGATAACCGGAATCGTCGATACTAGAAAACAGGTTCATCGCATTCTCTTTGATATGCCATCGTGACACCACCCAAAGGCCAATTATACTAACGTAGAGTCTAATATTTAGTAACGGGCATTCTGGTTCCAATTGAACTGGGCTGTTTATTTTTGGCGATGATCGGATAGCTGTCTTTGGCAACTCCGACTCGCGAACGCAATTTTGAGGATAACTTCTGTGCAGAAGGGGCTTTGTATCGCCGCGCTAACGATCGCTATCATCGTTTTCGCTTTATTCCTTGCCGACTTAGTTCTGGGATTTTCCGGAATGCAACAGGTTGCGCCGTTTAAGTTTGCGAATATGTATATCGACATAGTTTTTGTCGTTTGCTCGCTGCTCTTGGCTGTGATGAGCTGGTTCACGCTTCGCGAACAGGTTTAGTTGCCAATTGAGTCAGAGGCCTTCGGCCGTGATAGTTCTTTTCTCTCCGCTCGGAACGCGAGCGTTTTCTCTAGGTGGATCGTCTTCTCGGTACGTGATGCATTGATTCCTTAGCCACGATGGTGGTTTTGTGACATTTGGCATTTCGTCGATCAAGAACTTCAAGAGTCTTGGATGAGCCAGAGAGTAGAGCGATTGGTTTAGGTGATTAGGGAATTGCTTTTATTCTCACGGCGAACTGCGTTATCATAACGTGTTTGGGATTGCTGCTTTCCACTATTCGTTTCTGAGAGAATACTCCATGAGTCGTCCTTTATCTCGTCGTGAATTTGCCAAGGCTGGTGCCGCGTCTGCGGTTGCGGTCTCAATGCCTTCGACAGTCGCCGCTGTTCAACCGTCCGACAAGGTTCGCGTAGGATTTGTTGGTGTCGGCAATCGCGGTTCCCAGTTAATGAAGGCCTTTGCAACTCAGGATGACTGTGAATTCATCGGAGTTGCAGATGTCTATCAGCCCTATCGCGAAAGAGCCAAACAGAATTTTGGGGCAAACTTGTTGGCTGTCGAGGACTATCGTGAATTATTGGATCGAAAGGACATCGATGCGATTGTCATCGCGACTCCAGATCACTGGCATGCGATACAGGCGATTACTGCGATGTCTGCTGGAAAGGACGTCTACGTTGAAAAACCATTGAGCGTGACGATCCACGAAGGGCGGCAAATGGTTGAGGCGGCGAGGCGGTACAAGCGAATTTCTCAGGTGGGTTTGCACCGCCGGTCGATGAAGCTCTATCGAAATTTATCTGATTTTATGAAGTCGGATCAGTTGGGAAAGATCACCGTTTCGAGAGCATATCGATTGAACAACATGTTCCCCGATGGAATTGGGCAGCTACCACATCAAAATCCACCTGCCGATTTGAACTGGGATCTTTGGCTTGGTCCACGCCCTAAGCAGGCTTACCAACAGAATATCGCCCCATATAAATTTCGCTGGTGGCAGAGATTCTCATCCCAAATAGGAAATTGGGGGGTTCATTATTTTGATACGATTCGGTGGATGCTAGGAGAAACAGCTCCGTCGTCGGTGGTGGCAATCGGTGGGAATTTTGCCATCGATGATGATCGCACGATTCCAGATACTGCTGAGGCTGTGTTTGAATTGCCTGGAGGCTCTCTGCTTACATTTGGACAATATGAAGCGACCAGCAATCCGGCTTTAGCTTATGGTGAAATTGAATTTCGTGGTACACAGGGCACGGCCTATTCTTCGTCAACTGGGTACAAGGTCCTCGCTGAGAAACCGGGGCAATTTCAAGCAAAGGGAGTCCGAGGAAAAGACTCGGAGTTTATGCTCAATGAACCCAATGGAGTGGCAACCGCAAGCCATGCGAGAAATTTCTTGGATAGCATCAAGTCTCGAAAGCAAACTCATTGCCCCATGGAAGAGGGGCATCGCTCGACGTCGTTCGCACACCTTGCGAATATTTCATTGGCCACCAAGTCACGGCTGGAGTGGGATTCGAGTAATGAGCGATTCGTCGACAATGAGTCGGCCAATGATTTATTGCATTACGAATACCGGAAAGGATTTGAGTTGCCGACCTGAACATCGATTGTCTTCATAAAAACAATGCGGTGACTTTCCACCCGGTCTCTTAAGACAGTCCTAGTTTGTCGAGCGTTTCGGAACTGATATTCCCGCCGCATAGTAAGACCACCACGTTCTGGTCTTTGAATGTACGACGGGATTTCTGAAGTCCTGCAATTGCAACCGCGGCCGCCCCTTCGATTGTGTTTTTTTCATTCTTCATAAATCGAATTAACTCAGATTTGATTTCTGTTTCTGACACGGTGCAGCAATGGTCAATGATTTTTTGGCACAATGGAAACGTGATTGATCCAGGTTCAACACCACCTGCAGTACCGTCGGAGAGGGTTGCGGTTGAGGGAAAGGGGAGCAGTTTTCCTGCTTCCAGTGACTTAATCAAGACGCAGGAATTCTTGGGTGAGCATCCGATGATTTTGCAATTTGGAATTTCAGTCTTAAGGTAGGCGCCCACCCCGGAAGCAAGACCTCCCCCTCCCATGGATAAAAAAACTGCGTCGACGGTGCTTAACTGGTTTCTAATCTCAAGGCCAAGTGTGCCTTGCCCGGCAATGACTTCCAAGTCGTTGTACGGTGCTACATAGGTGGCGTTGTTTTTTAGCGCATGCTCGATCGCGATCAGTTCGGTGTCTACGCAATCCGAGCCGGCGAAAATCACCCGTCCGCCCAGTTGGGTGATCGCCGCCGATTTAACTGGATCCGTTCCAGTTGGCGCATAAATTGTGGGTGTTACCTCGAGTGATTGAGCAGCAAAGGCAACGGCTTTTCCGTGATTACCAGTCGATGCCGTTACAATGCCATTGGCGATTGTTTCTTTTGACATCCCCATTAGCTTCGCGGCGGCCCCGCGGATTTTGAAGGAACCCGTGGCTTGTAGATTTTCGTATTTGAAAAAGACATTGGCTCCCGTCAAGTCACTGTAGTATGGTGAATGAAGTAGAGGAGTGGTTGTTAGGAGCGGTTTGATTTTATGGGCGACTTTGGGAATCTGCCTGTGGATCGATTGGACGTCTGGCTGGGAAGATAATGACATGGAATCCAGGATCGATTTTCTATTAACGGAATTGGAAGTATCTCAGAGAAAGATGTCTTTACGGTAATCCCAAGGCGATGGAGTTGGTAACCCTCGGATTCGATTTTGGCACTTCGTGGCATGGTTTACAAATGGAGAGCCAATCTTCTCTGAAAACCTTCGCTGTTTGTATGATTCCACGGACGCGTTTTATGATATCGGTTATCATAATAGTGAATTAATTAATGAAAATGTTGCGATTGAAGGATGATGGCTAGATTGCGATTACAGATTTTAATTGCCGTGGTTTTACTGGGGAGCTGCGGGGTAGCTAACAGCTTCGGTCGAGAGGACGATGTTTTTCTTGATCGCGTTGTTCCCATATTTCAAGCGAGATGCCTTGAATGCCATCGTGCAGGTTTGAGTAAGGGTGATTTTTCTCTCGAGGATGCCGATAGCTTTTTTGAAGGCGGTTACATCGAGCGAGGTGATTCTGCTAACAGCCACTTCGTTGAGCTAATTTCTTCTCAAGATAGCCACCGTGCTGAAATGCCGAAAAATGGCTCACCGCTTACCGATGATCAGATTAAAGTGATCCGTTCCTGGATTGATTCGGGAGCTTCTTGGCCTGATGGCTTTAAGTTGAATTACGATGCGAAAGTCGCGCGTCCGCTCGATTACGATTGGTGGTCTTTTCGCGAAGTCGTCAAACCCGTTGTCCCCGTTTTGATTGATTCTCCGAATCGTGATTGGATTCGGAATCCCATAGACGCGTTTGTTTTGGAGATGCTCGAGCGTAAAAACCTTGCTCCGTCGAAAGAAGCGAATCGGCGGACTTTGATTCGCAGGCTCAGCTACGACTTGACGGGTTTACCACCGACGATCGCGGAAGTTGAGGCGTTTGAGGAGGACAAATCAGAGGGCGCGTACGAACGAGTGGTTGAACGGTTACTCGCTTCGCCTCGGTATGGCGAGCGATGGGCGCGGCACTGGCTGGACGTTGTGAAGTACGCTGATACATGTGGTTACGACAAAGACAAACTGCGGCCTAACGCGTGGCCGTATCGTGACTATGTGATTCGATCTTTTAATGATGACAAACCGTACCGGCAATTCGTGCAGGAGCAAATTGCCGGCGATGTGCTCTTTCCCGGAACTGAAGATGGAATCTTAGGACTGGGGTTCATCGCCGCGGGGCCATGGGATTTCATTGGACATGTTGAGGTGCCGGAATCTAAGTTGGATGGAAGGGTTGCCCGGAATCTCGATCGTGACGACATGGTGTCTAACACGTTCAATTCATTTTGTAGCTTGACGGTGCAGTGTGCCCGCTGCCACGACCATAAATTTGATCCAATCACACAAGACCACTATTACCGGCTGCAGGCGATTTTTGCGGCGGTAGATCGAGCTGATCGTGTTTACGCTGTCGATCCAAAAGTTGAGGTGGAACGCACTGTTCTTAGGAATGAAATTTCCAAATCAGAAAAATCACTCGCTAAATTAAACGACCAACTCGATCGTGCTGGCGGTCAGGCGTTAGTCAAGCTGCGGGAAAGAATTGGTGCCGTAAAGAATGAAACCAAGAAGCCGGAATTTGGCTATCACAGTAAAGTTGAATCGCGACAGGACACCCTAAAGTGGGTCGAGATTGAATTTGACCAACCGCAATCTACAAAACAGATTGTGTTGCACGCCGCTCATGATGAATTCAATAACATTGGGGCTGGGTTCGGGTTTCCTTTGCGGTTTCGGGTAGAAGTCAATGGAACCACCGTTTTTAATCGGGAGAATGCTGATTTCCCCAATCCCGGACTGACGCCAATCGTGATCCCTGTTTCTGAACCCCTCACGTCGGTTCGCCTCGTTGCCACTAAGCTCGCCCAACGAAGTTCCGATTACCATTTGGCGTTGGCTGAAATTGAATTGCTCAACTCGCGAGGGGAAAACGTGGCGGCGACTGGCAAAGTAACCGCTCTGGATTCCATTGAAGCGCCAGTTCGCTGGGGCAAGTCAAATCTGGTTGATGGAATCTGGTACGAATCCAGCGGTGAGACCCGAAAGGAATTACAGGTCAAACTCGATGCAATGGTGTTAAGCCTTATTGGACCGTCTGGAGTTGAACAGAAATCAAGTTTCAAAAATCAAATTGCTGAGTCTCGAAAAGCGTTGTCACAGTTGCCAGCTGGAAAGGCAGTCTATGCTGCAGCCACCAATTTCAAGTCTCAAGGGAATTTTAAAGCAACTCAGGGGCAACCTCGTCCGGTGTATTTTTTACCTCGTGGCGAAGTGGCTAGTCCCGGGCCGAGGCTCGAGCCTGGAATTATTCCTCTCTCTGCCGGGCGAACGATAGGAGTAGAACTTAAGTCGGGAGAAAGCGAGTCAGTTGCCCGATCAAAACTTGCACTTTGGCTAACTGACAAAGGCAATCCTTTGTTGTGGCGAAGTGTTGTGAATCGGATTTGGCATTATCATTTTGGCCGTGGCATTGTTGATACCCCGAATGATTTCGGTCGCATGGGAGGAGAGCGCTCTCATCCTGAACTGCTGGATTGGCTTGCCGCGACCTTTCGAGATGGCAGCGAGTCCGTTTCGGCGGAGTCGTTCAAAGACCTTCATCGTTTGATTGTCACCAGTTCGGTATACCGGCAGTCCTCAAGTTATTCCGGAGACGGGATGACGGCTGATTCTGGAAATCGCTATTTGTGGAGGATGAACCGGCGCCGTTTGTCCGCGGAGGAGATACGCGATTCTATTTTGCATGCCAGTGGGTTGCTTAATTTAGAGATGGGAGGTGCCGGTTATTTTCTGTTTCAGCTTGAAAAGACTGAGCATTCTCCTCATTACGAGTACCATAAATTCGACCACACGGATCCAAAATCTTATCGGAGGTCAATTTACCGATTTATCGTTCGCTCGCAGCCAGATCCTTTTATGACCACACTTGATTGTGCAGATTCATCGCAGAGTACCCCGGCGCGAAATGAAACACAAACGCCGTTGCAATCGCTGACAATGCTTAATAGTGATTTTAGTTTGGAGATGTCCAAACGGTTTGCCCGGCGAATTGAATTGGAATCTGCAGATCAATCGGAGAGAATTCAAAAGGTAGTTCAGGAATCACTTGGTCGATCTCCGACTGAATTAGAGTTGTCGACGATGGGAGAATTTGTCCAGCAACATGGGTTGGCGAATTTGATCCGGATTGTTTTTAATTTGAGTGAATTTGTTTTTATTGATTGAATTAAGTTGAAATAACCAAATCCGAGGCAAATCTTTTTGATTCGGAACCATGTTTAAGACGCGAAGAATTTATGACCATTGATCTGTTGAGACGAAAATTCTTATTTGATAGCGCTTGGGGCTTTGGCTCGCTCGCGTTATTGGATTTGTTGAATTCGGAAAGTCGATCGATACCAAGTCAGGAGGGAAGACAAAAAGTTACCTCTGGCATTTTGCACCACCCTCCCAAAGCAAAGCGAGTGGTTCAGCTTTTTATGGCAGGTGCTGCGAGCCATATCGACCTTTTCGATTACAAACCGGCTCTTGAAAAGCATCATGGTGAACCTGCTGATTTTGGAGAAAAAGTAGAAGCGTTTCAAAATGGCCTTGGTCCCTGGATGAAATCTCCGTTCCAGTTTCGCCCCTATGGAGCGTCGGGGAAGATGCTTAGTGATGCGGTGGCAGATCTTGGTAGTTGTGTTGACGAGATGGCGTTCATTCACAACATGACAGGGAAAACGGGAGTTCACAGTCAGGCCACGTATTTACAGGCAACCGGCTTTCAACGGCCCGGTTTTCCCGGAGTTGGTTCGTGGGTGAGCTATGCGTTGGGAAGCGAGAATGAAAATTTGCCGGCGTTTGTTGTGCTGCCCGATCATCGGGGGTTTGCAAGTAATGGGCCAAAAAACTGGGGTTCAGCTTTTCTCCCCACCAGTTCTCAGGGAACCACAATTTTCCCGCAGCGGGAGCGACCCATTCGAGATCTATTCCCAAAAGGTGAGCTGGTAACGCCGAACAGTCACGCCCAGGGGCTCGAGTTGCTAGATAAATTGAATCGCGATTTTGCGATGACCCGAGAGGGGGACGAGAGGTTGGAATCAAGATTGCGGACTTACGAGCTCGCGGCGAAGATGCAGTTGAGTGCTCCTGAGGCTCTTGATTTGTCTTCCGAGCCTAAACACATTATGAAAATGTATGGTCTGGATCGAGCGGGTGCGGAATATCCCGAAGCGATTAATGTGCCGGAAGAAATAGAGTACTTTGGCAGGAAGTGTTTGATTGCCAGGCGTTTGCTCGAACGCGGTGTCCGCTATGTTCAGATTTGGTCTGGAAATGATAACAGCTTTCCGCGCCGGAATTGGGATAGTCACGAGGACTTGAAACGTGAGCACGGGCCATTGGCGCGGGGGATGGCCAGAGGCGCTGCCGCGCTCATTCAAGACTTAAAACAGCGGGGGTTGTTGGACGATACGATCGTGCTGTGGACGACAGAATTTGGGCGTATGCCATCGACTCAGGGGAGTACAGGACGAGACCACAATCCTCATGTGTTTACGAACTGGCTTTGCGGAGGAGGTGTTCGTGGCGGAATCTCTCACGGTGAATCGGACCAGTGGGGTTTCAAACCGCTCGACCGAGACAATCCAACTCAGGTCTATGATATTCATGCGACGCTGCTTCATTTGCTGGGCCTAAATCACTTAAAGCTGACCGTCCGCCACAATGGCATTGATCGAAGATTGACTGATGTTCACGGACATGTCATTCGTGAGATTATTTAGGCAACGTTGTGTTGTTGTAAAAAAGAAGACCAGGCAGAGCCTGAGATGTAATTAATAAGAGAATGGCTGAAGACTTAACTAAACGAGGTGAACCGGTGATTTTAAGATGTTCTGTATTTTTATTTTTCGGATTCGCTTGCAGTCTAAGTGCCGTTTGGGGACAGGAAAGCACTGATAAGCAAGAGTTGGGGTTTCGAAATCTGTTTAATGGCAAAGATCTTACTGGCTGGATCGACGTTAACACGTCCCCGAAAACTTGGTCGGTGAAAGATGGTTTATTGGTATGCACTGGCAAGCCGATTGGCGTGATGCGATCGGATCGGCAGTATGAAAATTTCATTCTTGAAATTGAATGGCGTCACATGGAACCCGGAGGGAATTCGGGTGTGTTTCTCTGGTGCGATGCGATTCCCGATGCGAGGAATCGATTGCCCAAGGGCATGGAAGTTCAGATGCTGGAATTAGACTGGGTCAACCAGCATAAGAGAAAAGATGGGTCGTTGCCCCCAATTGCTTATGTTCAGGGTGAATTGTTTGGAGCAGGAGGGATGACAGCGACGCCTGAAAATCCTCGCGGGAACCGCAGTAAATCAGTCGAACATCGTTGCAAAGGTGTAGGCCAATGGAACCGATATGTGGTGGTTGCGGTCGATGGAAATGTGAAATTATCGATTAACGGGAAATTCGTAAACGGAATTCGGGACGCTTCGGTAAAAAAAGGTTACTTGTGTTTGGAATCAGAAGGTCGGGAAATCCACTTTCGTACGATCAAGATCATGGAACTTCCGGGCGGAATGGCCAATGAGTCAAATACAGCGCCAGTGATCAAGTAAATCATTGAAAGGCAGGGGCATTGGTTCTGGTTTAATGAAATCCAGCGTTCCCTGAGTTACAATCAGTTCTTAATAATTATCAATAATTAATCATCTTAGAGTACTACATGTCAAAAATTTCACGTCGTCAATTCGTTGCTGGTAGTTTAGGCGCGGGCGTAATGATGTCACTGCCCGCCAGTTCTTTACGCGCTTCGCAACACATGAGTGCGAATGATTCAATTAATGTCGGCTTCATTAGTTGCGGTAGTCGGGCTGGGCAACTTGCAAAACAATTTTCCACGGTAGATGGAGTGAATATCACTGGGTTGTGTGACCCGGACTCCAGTCGCGTGGATCGAATGAGCCGGGAATACAACAAAGCAGAAGGCTGGGCAGACATGCGCGGCCTTTGTGACAGTGATAATGTTGATGTGGCGGTTGTCGCGACCTGTAACCATTGGCATTGTTTGGGTGCGATTCGAGCCATGGAGTCTGGTAAGGATGTCTATGTCGAGAAACCACTCTCTCACAGCCAATGGGAAGGTGAGCAGACCGTTGCAGCATCTCGTAAGTATGATCGAATTTGTCAAATAGGTACGCAGCAGCGGTCCGACCCAATGCAGAAGCAGGTCAAACAGTTGCTTCATGAAGACAAGGCGATTGGAGAACTTAAGGCCTGCCGTGTAAATCGATATGGTGTCCGTGCTTCGATTGGAAAGCGTGAAACGCCGCTGAGTGTTGATAAAAATATCGCTTATGATCTCTGGCTTGGGCCAGCCCAGGACAAGCCAATATTTAGAAAGAGTCTGCATTACGATTGGCACTGGGACTGGAATACAGGTTCAGGAGAAATGGGGAATTGGGGAGTTCATGTTCTCGATGATGTGCGAAACAATGTCTTTTTAGATAAAGTGACGTTACCTCAGAAGATATTTGGTGGCGGTGGTAGAGTCGTGTGGAATGATGCTGGTGACACACCCAACGTGCACTTTGTTTACTTCGATACCGGTGGAATTCCCGTGGTCATCGGACTCTCTAATTTGCCATCTGCTCCCGGCGGAAAAAAATCTGCTCCGCATCCAGGGCCTGGAAGTGGATACATCGTTTACGGAGAAGGCGGGTACTATCACGGCCAACGGGGCAGAGGTGCTGCTTACGACAATGATGGTAAGTTGATCAAGAAATTTAGTGGAAACAGCGGCAATGGTTTACACCAAAAGAACTTTTTGGATGCCGTGAGAGCCCGCGATCGCTCACAACAAAATGCGGAGGTCGAAGTCGGGCACCACAGTACCGGTTGGTGCAATCTCGCGAACATTGCATTCCAGTGTGGTGATCAGTTTTCCTCGGAGCAAGCCAAAGAGATCGATGTTGCCCAGTGGTCAACGTTGATGAATGAAATGAAAGCGCATACTGCAGTTCATGGCATCGAGATGGAAAGCGATCAAATTCGGTTAAGTCCGATGATGGAACTTAACCCTGAGGCGGGCAGGTTTATTGGGAAAGAGGCCAAGCGGGCAAATAAGTTTATTAAACGAGAATATCGAGCCGGCTATGAAGTTCCTGAATTAGTTTGATCGACTAATGAGGCGGTTGATTGCCTGAACAAGCGTCAGTCAATGGTGGATTTTTTTCGAGGTTTAGCCTTTTTTGTCTTCGTGTTTGCAGGAGTGATTGATGTTCCGATGTGGTTTGCAGAAATTTAGTCTGATTTTAATGGTCAGTTTTTTATCCGTCTCTTGGAGCGCAGAGGGAGTTTTCGCGCAAGAGAAGGGCAAGGCAGGGGGGGCTCAAAATTCTCAATCCTCTAAAAAGCAAAAGAATGGTCGCGCGAAAAAGAAGCCGGCTCCGTTTCGATGGGTGAATTCACTTCCGGCATCAGCAGCGAAGACTCCCGGGCTTCAACACGGTACGTTCAAAAGTCAGAGTCTGAATAAAAAGGTGGGCTACTGCATTTATCTACCGGCAGATTATGCAAAGTCGGAGGGCTCGGAGAAAAGGTACCCGGTCGTCTACTATTTACACGGTGGTCGTCCCGGAAATGAGCTCAAATCGATCAAACTAGCCGCCGAAATTGACAAGGCGATGAGTCAGCAAAATGTTGCTCCGATGATCTACGTATTCGTTAACGGCGGTCCGGTAAGCCATTACAACATGCCGGATGATCCGAGCGCTCAAGGAGCGGACGTTTTTATCAATGAGTTGATTCCCCATATCGATTCGACCTACCGAACCATCGCAGATCGAGGTGGCAGAGGGATAGAAGGGTTTTCACAAGGCGGCCGCGGAACTGCGAGGCTAATGTTTCGGCATCCGGAGTTGTTTTGCAGTGCATCCCCGGGTGGTGGTGGGCATGCTACAGAAAAAAAGATATCGGAGAGTGGTGGGCAAGAATCGGCTAATTTGATTTTTGCGAAAGGGGACAACACGTGGGATTTGACTGCGGTCTATTTAGACAAATTAAAGTCAGTCCCTGACCTGACACCGCTGAACATTTTGGTTCACGTGGGGAACCAAGGGTTCAATTACGAAAATAACTTGGCCTGGATGGCTCATTTGAAGTCACAGGGAATTGAGCATCAGAAAATAATCGTACCTGATGTCGGACACAGCGCGATGGGAATTTATCAAAAGCGAGGTCTCGATATTATGAGGTTTCACGAAAAGAATTTTGGTGTTGAAATCGAGTAGAACTTGATTAGCGACCCGTGACTAACTTTACTCTTCGAGACGGCAGAGAAGCGCGTGGCTGTTGAAGAGTAACGCGAGGCTGTCATTCAGATGGGTATTTACGCATTGCCACCGCTCGAATTTTCAATGATCAACGCCCTTTGACGCACCGAATTCAAGGTCAACTGTGTACAAGGTGATTAAGTTTTGATGGCTATAGAGGCACCGCGATAGGTTATTTGATTTGCAGCGGTGGGCTGTCAGAGCGTTTAATGTGCCGATCTAGAAAAGTATAAAACTTGTCTCTGGACTCTTCTAAAGCCAGTTTGGTGGCCGCACCATGGCGAACTGCTTTGTTGATCATGTCGCCCGACCCTATTCCCAATCCGCGGGTGATGTCCAGCAGGCCTTTGATTTGAGGATCGTTATTGATTCTATCGACTTCGGCTGCATCGACGTCGTTGTGAGATGCGCGGGACTCAATTTTGACGACTTCTTTCCAATTTCCCGGTTTGAGGTAAGCAAAGAAGCACAGCTCAACTCGGGCGTCGTTCCCCGACGTTTGATTGATCACACGGGCAGTCAAAAAGCCATTGATCTTTTCTGACTCGGCAATTTTTGCAGCATTTTGCCACCAGTTTGACTCCTGTTTTGGCTTGCTGTTTTTAAAGTTGTTGCCAATTCCTAAGTCTTTTAAAAGTGGGTTGCCTGATAAGAGACTGTTCAAATCAGATTGCATATTTGAGTTCATCAACTGTTTCATCATTGCATTGATATCGCCCGGCATAACATTGGCTTGGTTGGGATCAATGCGTATTAACATTGAGCCTGTTCCTTGAAAGTCGAGCGGTTGACAAAGTTGGTATTCAACCAGCGCAATCCTTGCACGCCATTGTTCTTCCGATTGTTCCTGCGAGATCGTTAGCTGATCGGAAAGGTCGAAGGTTTCTTGTTTCCAATCAATGTTTTTCGATTCAAGATCTCGTTGGATTGCTTTGACGGATCGCGAAGTGACTCGGTCGATGTCGTGTTTCCAAGCGATGCCGGCCATGTGGTGGCGATCTCGAGGTTGCTGATAAACTTTCCGCAAACTGGTTGCTGGAATGTTTAATAGTGTGAAGGGTTGCAATTCAGAATTGGGATTGTTCTGTTTGGATTCGCGTTGTTTTTCTATGCGTTCCATTTCACGATCTACAAATGTCACCAACTCAGAATTATCTTTGCGGGATTTCCACCACGCTTCCAAGCGAAATAGATGGTTAGTCATCGCTTGAATTTCTTGTTCAGATTCCTTTGCTAAATGGGTGCGGTAAAACTCAGGGTGAGTTTTTTCAAACCAAGTCCGACGAATCATAATCGTCAATCCATCGCGATTGGAATTCTTTAAAATGATCCCGTAAAACCGTTTGCCGTCAGATGTGATGACTTCGTCGACGACGAGGGACTTTTTAGAGCTTGAGGGGAGTTGAGCCTGCAAAGTGCAGTTTGAGTAGACCAAAGCAATCAGGACGAATAATGGTGTCCAGAAATAAGAGCGTTCGGCAAGTGAGTGAGGAAAACTAATCATCTCAGAAGTATAGCTTTGTCGAGAAGCTCCGACACTTAATCTAAGAAATTAGAATGTTCTAATCTCTCGGAGTTCCCCTTGGTTTTTCGTGAATTCCCGTAAAAACAAACGAATGGCCGAAGAACAAGCCTTGATTCTGGGATTCGAAATTTTTCGAAGGGCGCAAAAACAAACGTGACACTGCTGATAAGTCCGTTCGCAGGTCACGTTTGGTATAATGGTCAATTGAAAAGAGTCGGCGGGATGCCCGGAGGCGGATGGGATTAGAGCGTTAGGGCCTGATACCCGCCGACTGACTGAAAGAAATGCAATCCGCGTGCCAATCAGAGAATTTCTTGGCGAATAGCTGAAACCTTCGAATTTCACGGGAGATTTTAGTTCAGGCTCGTTTTCTAAGATCAGCAAGTGTCTCGTTTTGAGATAGTTGTTTCAGAATGAGACGATTTTGGGACTTGGATTTGCTTTCGATTGCAAGTCGCCAAGAGCGACACAACTAATCCGATGTTTGCAGGGAAAACAATGTTAACGGTAGACAATAGCGATGGTGTCAGCACGATTCGAATGAACGACGGTAAAGTCAATGCCATGGATTTAGCGTTCTGCCAGATGTTGACCGATGCATTGAGATCTATTGAGAGTTCGGATGCATCTGCGGTGTTGTTGACGGGGAATGACCGCGTTTTTTCCGCTGGCGTTGATTTGAAGAAGTTGTTGACGCTTAAGGATCAACAGCGAGAAGAGTTTTTGCGAGCATTAATTGAGTGCTTTGAAACAGCATTCCGGTTCCCGAAACCGATGGTGGCAGCGGTCAATGGTGCTGCTATCGCGGGAGGTTGTGCTTTGGCGTTGGCGTGCGATACGCGAATCATTTCGAAAGGGGTTAAAATAGGGATGCCCGAGCAACGGCTAGGAGTGCCGCTGCCGACGGTTGCTGTCGAAATTATGCGATTTACGCTTGGAAATCGTGGAACTCAGGATGTGGTTTTTGCTGGAAAGACGTTCGTAAACGAGGAAGCAATCTCGGCGCGATTGGTCGATGGATTGTGTACCTCGGAGCAGCTAATCGAAGAGTCGATGAGCGCGGTTCGCTCGCTCGCAGAATTACCGGAGTCAGTTTTTCGGATAACAAAACGTCAACTAAGAGCGCCAGTCATTGACCGACTAGCGGAGCAAGCGTCTCAGTTCGACCCGGAAGTTTTTAAGGTCTGGAATCAACCTGAGACGGATGCGACGATTCGACAATATATTGAAGGTCGACTCTAGGTTTCGTCAGTCGTTGTCTGGCGAGATCGGTTTTGTAAGAAGGCTGTGATCTTTTTTGCTGCGATCGGAAAGGTTCCCAGCAATGCCAAGGCCAGAGTGAGTTGGAGTAGTTCAGGCCCGGAAAAGACCGCTTTAATTCCTTGTTCTTGAAGTTTTGCGAGGTCAGGAATACGTGAGCCGGCATAGACATATACGATTGTTCCGGCGAGCATTCCAATTTGGCTAACCCACCAGAACGTGAGAATTCTAATTTTCGTTAATCCCATTACCGCATTCACTACAAAGAATGGAAAGACGGGAATAAGCCGCATCATGAATAGGTACAAAATCCCTTCGCGATCCATCGCTTCGTTGATGAGCGCCACACGGTCGTGAAAACGTTTCTGGACCCAATCACGAAACAGATACCGGCTAATTAAAAACGCAATCGTGGCACCTGCGGTCGAGGCAAAACTAATCAATATCAAGCCGGCGACGAAATCAAAAAACCACGCGTACAACAGCGACAAAGCCGTTGCTCCAGGGATTGAAAGCCCTGTAACAGCAACGTAGATAAGAAATGCGATTGCGTAAACGAGCAAAGGGTTCGACTGATAAAATTCTTTTAACTGCGTTTCCTGTTGGGCTAAATAGTCGAGATTCAAATAAGATCGAGACAAGTAGCTGAGTATTGCAAAAAGGAGCACAACGCCGGCAATGAACCATTTTTTGTTGTGTTTGTCGACTTTTGCCGGTTCCCCAGAGACAGAGCGAGCTTGACCCGAGGCCTGATTTGAGTTTGAATTCATAGTATCGCTTCGTGCTGAGGAATGAGTAGGGGCCGGGGTTGTAGTTGGTAGGGCGGTGGTACCATTAGTGCCGAGTAAGGATTGAGAGATCTAAGTGAATTTGTCAAAACAAACGGTTCGTTGTCAGTTTTTTCATTCCAGCTGTGGGATGGTCTTTGTTGCAGTCAGTGCTGTATTTTTTCCGCTGTTCGGGGGGCAGTTTGCCAGTGCTCAACAGGGGCAACCGGCCGCATCCGAGAAAGCTACTTTAACCGAAGCCTCTGAAAATCCCAGTGTGCTGTCGGAGGCGATTCCCCGACGGGTCTCGAAATCAAAAAGACAGTGGAAATCCCAACTCACAGATTTCGAGTTCGAAGTCACTCGGGAAAAGGGTACGGAGCGTCCTTTCACAGGCTTGTATTGGGATCATCGTAAGCAAGGTGTCTATTTATGTAAGTGTTGTGGTCAAGAGTTGTTTGACTCGCAATCCAAGTTTAAGTCCGGGACGGGATGGCCAAGTTACTTCCAGCCGCGGCAGCAAGGAGCAATCAAGGAAAAGGCAGATTACTCTCTGGGGAGGGTGAGAACTGAGGTTGTCTGTCGGCGATGCGATGCCCACCTGGGGCATGTTTTTGATGACGGTCCTCAGCCGACGGGCCTTCGTTATTGCATCAATTCCGTTGCATTGGATTTTTGGGGCGGGCAGGGCAAAAGGGGAGATTCGCCGAATGATTTCGCCCA
>Ga0208971_1000152_pt1 | contig 50950 bp, 37 predicted proteins | sample AOAMet1_18_M0_10_2_FD_188229 | JGI IMG/M metagenome (GOLD analysis project Ga0208971, IMG submission 188229) | Ammonia-oxidizing marine microbial communities from Monterey Bay, California, USA - CAN11_18_M0_10 (SPAdes) | ecosystem: Environmental > Aquatic > Marine > Intertidal zone | place...
ATCTCATCCTTCAAGTCAACTAATGCACCCGCAACGTCCTCATTGGAGAACATTTCTAGTGCTTCAGTCAGGTAATCAGACAAACCAAAGTAATCGACAATGTAACCTCGAAACTTGTTCTTATTGGTTCGGTTAACTCTTGCAATTGCCTGTAACAGAGTATGGTCAGTGAGTTTTCTATCTAGGTACATCACCTGTGCGATAGGGGCATCGAAACCAGTTAACAGCATGTCCTTAACTATAAGTATGGACAGGTCTGACTGACCATCTCCAGTACCCAGAGGTTTCTTAAAGTCTTCAATCTGCTTCTTCTGTTTAGAACCGTCTGTGTAATCCCAAAAACGCTTCTCATCATTGTGGTCACCCGAGATAATTACTGCTGATTGAGGTGCTTCCAACTTGTCTAACGCTTCTTTATAGAGGACTGCCGCATTACGAGACGATGTGACAATCATCGCTTTGAAACCATTGGGTTGGATATGCTCTCTGTAGTGCTTGAGGATATCCATTGACACTCTGCGTATGCGTTGGGGTGCTTCAAGAACTGCTCGGTTAGTGCCAAACTTCTTCTTTATTGCCGCCTTTTCATCCTCACTATAGTCAGCAAAGTACTCATCAAACAGACCATCTAACGAGTCACCTGTAACACGAAGCATTGCCTCACGACCTTCATAGAGGATTTGAACTGTTGCACCGTCCTTGACTGCTTCCTCAATGGTATAGGTGTCGATATATGACCCAAAGGTGCTAGTAGTTTTCTGACTCTTAATCAGCGGCGTACCTGTAAAGGCAATTCGTGGGGCATTGGGTAGTGCGGTATTAATTGCCGCACCTAGCGCACCGTATTGAGTTCGGTGTGCTTCATCTGCGAGGACAATAATCTTCTCTGACTCGTTCAGAACTGGGAACTCAAACTCATCCGCACTCTCCTGAAACTTCTGAACCATCGCAGTGATGATGTCAGATGCATCAGAGGACAGTAATTCCTTCAAGGATTTAACAGAATAGGCATGACGCACTGTCTCACCCTGTGCCTTACTAAAGGTACTGGTTAACTGAGTATCAAGTTGAGTTCTATCGGTTAAGAAGACCAGTTTGTAGTCTCGAAGTTCAGAGTCTCTACGCATCTTAACGGTAAGAAATACCATCGTAAGGGACTTACCCGACCCTTGGGTATGCCAGATAACACCTGACTTCTCTTTGGGTGTCTCACCCTCTAAAAGTCTCTCTATAGTCTTATGTACTGCACGGAACTGCTGATACCTTGGTATCTTCTTAATAATGCGACCATCAACAGGTTCAAATACTGTGAAGTTTTGAAGAATATCCAAGAAGTTCGCTCTATCAAACAGACCATAGAGCATCACCTCTTGGGCAGTAGGTTCTATCAATACCTCTGGTTGGTATGGGGGTATTAAGGCACCCCGTGGATAATCTAGACCCTCTACCTTTCCTCGGAAGACAAACTCTTTGCCGTTTTTAGATAATGTCGATGGATAAGGGTCTTTCCATTCAAGGTAATGTTCCATACGAGAGGTAATCGTACCGACTCTTGCCTTGTCTCTGTGGGTAGAGACCATCATCAAGTTGTAGTGGAAGAGTTTCTCTGCACCCTCATCGTTTTCAGGTGTTCTGCGGTTTGCATAACGCAGTAATTGGTCAATCCCTGCTTCCATTGGGTTAGTAATGTAGGGAGATTTACACTCAATAACTGCTAGAGGAAGTCCATTCACAAAACAAAGGATATCGGGAATGATGTTCTGATTTACCCCTGACACTTTGAACTGATTGGTGCATAGGAACTCGTTGTTCTCAGGATTCTCAAAATCAATGATATGAACTGTTTGACCTTTGTTACCCTTACCCAAATCCTGCATCACAGAAACGGACTGATTGATTTGAGTCCATATCGCTTGGTTCGCTTCAATAAGGTTTGAATACAGAGTCTTTGTTAATGCACGAATGACCTTGCGAAGGTTCTCATCGTTAATCCAAGGATTGATTCGCTTGAGACCTGTCCTCAGTCGCTTCTCAAGAACCACATCCTTCAAAGAACTACGCTCATCGGATTCATCAGGAGAGAGTTTTGCACCCTCCACGTATGACCAACCCAAAGACTGGAGTTGTTCCAGTGCGGGGAGTTCTACCTTGTCTAGTTCGTCAGATGCCATTAGTTCACCGTCACGCGGACTTTTCCTGTTAGAAGGTCTTGCATCAGGGACTTCTTGAGGGATTGGGTTTGGGAGAGTTTTAATAGTGAGGTTTCAATTAACTTGTCCAAAGACGCAATAACTTTAGAAATGCCTGTTTGCTCTGTCTTGCATGGAACAGGCACTTTGACCGTCCTGAGATTACCCAGTGGTATCTCTTGAAGTGCTGAACCATTAACCCCATCAGCGATTTGTCGCCTAACTACCTGTGACTGAAGTGCGTATAAAAGATAATCAGAAGTTATCTCTTCACTATTCGAAATCAATGCTATTCCTCTGGTAAGGTTTGCTCCTCGAAGGAAGGATTCAACTTTGCGAACAAACCCAATGTTCCCTCGTAGTGCGAACATTATGTCGTTCTCTTGAAGTACCGTTCGACTGTAACTATCGTTGATTTGTTGAGTCGTTCTTATCATTCTTTCTAATATGGGTTTGCCTTGTACAATATCCACCACCCGCACGCAGGGAATACCGTAAGGGATATGTTCTCCAGTCTGAACAATTCCGTAAGTAATTGGTCGAGTTGAGTTGACTAAACTGCTTAATTCAACAACCTCCCAACTCTTCGGAATCCGCCCCAACTCACTGTCCTTGAACTCTGTGTGACCGATGCCTTTGGTCAACAACTCGTTCATGGTTGCCTTCTTGAGGTCTTGGAGTTTGTCGATTTGTTTCTGAGTGTTCTCAATCACCTCATCCACAGAGGTGAGGATAGATGCGATTTTCTTTTGTTCTGGGAGGGGTGGGGTGATAGTAGGTATCGATTCCATCTGACTTTGATTGACAGACGGAACTGCACCACTTTGAACAATGTTTGCGAGGTCTATCCTCTGCATCGAATAGTAAAGAAAATTATGGTCACAAGTATTCGGAATTGCCGCCATCATATTGTTATCTATGGCAGTTTCTCGAACCAGTTGCCTTCGTCTATTGAGTAATAATGCCGCTCCCACCTTGGCAAAAACAACCGAGTCAGATGGGAACAATTTAATTTTCGCTTGTTGTCTGATTTCTTCGCTAACCCAATTATTTGCTTGGACAATGTACCGATTATTTTCGGGCAGATTCATATCGCTAACTTTAATAAATGGATGTTTTCCCGAGTTTTCGCCCTGATACATTTCCTTAAAAGCGCTACCTCCTGAGAAAGTCGCAATATCTCCGAGTTCTTTTGCTTCCCACCCATCAGGAACTACACTACTCATAACCAAGTTCCTTCAGATAACCCCACATCACTTCTTCAGATTCTTTCACCTGTGCATCTATCTCATGCAGTGACACTCGATACTTATCCCACCATCTCTCAAACTGAGTAATCACTGATTGGTCTGCATCACCAAGATGGTCTCGTATCTGCTCCTTAGTCTCAATCTCAGGTTTAAAGTCGTAATACTCATTGTCTCTGCGAGCAAACACACAGGAGACATCCATCCCATCCAAGGTCTCTTGAATATATGCGTCTTCCACTTCTGAGACTGGAATACCGCCTTTAAGGATTGCCTTCACATCAAATTGTTCAGGTGGTGGTGAGGTGTCAGCATATCTGCGGATGTTGAGGTTATAGTCGTTCTCTCGTATCTCATCCATTGAAACGACTTTGGAATATCGTCTTTCATCCTCATAGGCGTCATAGACATCCAAAACGTGCTGAATGTCTTCATCTCGAAGTTTGTTCTGGTTCTTGCCTTCCTGATACTCCAACTCACTGTTGATGAAGAGAACTTTACCCTTACGCTCAGCAGGTTTCTTTTTGTTAATAATCAACAGTGCCGCAGGGATACCTGTGCCATAGAACAATGCAGATGGAAGACCAATCACTGCTTCTAATAGGTCATCCTCAAGAATGCCTTTACGAATATCTTTCTCGCTTGACCCTCTAAACAAAACACCATGAGGAACAACCACACCCATCTTTCCCTCGGCATTAAGAGACGCAATCATATGCTGAATAAATGCAAGGTCACCTGCATCCTTGGGTGGTGTGCCATAGGGGTAACGACCATAAGGGTCACTATCCGCTCCATCCTTGCCCCACTTCTTCAGAGAGAACGGAGGATTGGCAATTACACGGTCAAAGGACATCAACTCACCACCACGAGTGTGTTGTGGGTCTCCTAACGTGTCTCCTTTACGAATATCTGCATTGAACACACCATGCAAGAACATACTCATCTTGCAGATTGCCCATGTATTCAGGTTCATCTCCTGACCATACAGAGACAGATTTTGTGAGTTTTCACCTTGACCAATAAGATAGTTGCGGGTCTGTATCAACATACCGCCTGAACCTACTGTAGGGTCGTATATCTTCATACCTGCAGTTGGTTTCAACAGAGATACCAACAACCATACAACTTCACTAGGTGTATAGAACTCTCCACCTTTTTTGCCTGCAGAATCTGCAAACTGCTTGATAAGATACTCATAGGCATCTCCCAGTAAGTCAGGAGACTCAAAGTCTTCAGTGCGAAGGCGATGCTTAGAGAAGTGAGATAGTAGGTCTTGGAGTTTCTTGTCTGAAAGTTTGTTCTTAATATTAAAGTCGATGGAGACCAACACACCTTCAAGAGACGGGTTGTACTCTTCAATTGTTTCGGTTGCTTTGTTGAGTTCAGAACCAATGTCGTGCTTCAGGTCTTTTAGATTTGACCATCTTGCTCGTTCGGGTACGAAGAAGGTCTTGTCGTACTCATCCTCGTCAAATGCCAGTTTTTCTGCTTCAGACTGAGACTTACCAGTAGAGAGGTAGTATTGAACAACCTGTTCCTGTGCTTCATCAAATGCGTCAGAGAGGCGCTTCAGGAACAACATCCCGAAGATATAGTCCTTGAACTCAGAGGCATCCATCTGACCACGAAGTATGTCTGCGGTCTCCCACAGGAAGGACTCAAGTTGTTGTAGGGTGAGTTTATCGGTCACTTTCTATTCCTTTCATCTTAGTTCTTCTTTAATCCACTAGGATTTAACTATACCCAACGACTATGCATCTATCCATTAGATGATAGATTTAACCACTTAGGTGTCTCATTGCGACTGAGTGCATCACCTGACCTTCGTAATCTCATCTGCAACACTCTCATTGACTAAGTGACCATAAAACTTCATCAACATCTCAACAGATGTACCCATATTTGAGGCAATAAAGTAGTGGGGAACACCATTGATGATTCTCATCGTTGCGTAGGTGTGTCGCAGAGAATAGAGAGTAAACGGATTGCCTTCATCATCTGTGGTCAACCCAATAGACTTCAATAATGTCTTGAATCCCTTCTTATAACTCTGAACAGGTGAACCATTTAGACTGCAAAATACAAATTCATTAGGTACTACTGGTTGACCCAGTTCACTCTCACGATAATCTTTGATGCGTTGAAGATACTTTGCGGTTGATGGTTGCGGAACAACCTGTCTTCGCTTCTTGGTCTTACCACGGACATACATCAACACACCCTTACCGTCCCTACGAGACTCTATATCGTCCCAAGTCAAACCTCTTAACTCACCAATACGAACTCCAGAGTTTGCAAGTATTAACACTAAATGCTGAAGATAGAACCTTGCACGGTAGTGGGCGGGATGACCCTCCCCCTCCCTTACGGACTGTCTCAGACCCCTATACAACCTCTTGTATTGGTCTCTAGTGAACGCAGGTCTTGGGTTGGGTGGCGAACCTACCACTGGAAACTTAAGTCGAGTAGGCAAGTATTCTCTCGTTACTGCATACTCAAATACCTGCTTTATTCCCGATAACTCTCTAGTGATGGTCGTATCTCTTGGTTTTGACCTCACATAGTTTGACCTACGATAATCAACCCACTCTTCCAAGTGGACTTCACGAATCTCGGCAATGCCAGAGAACCGCTTGAAGAACGGAACTGCATACCTCTCCATTTTTTCAATGTAGTCGTCTATCAACTTTGGATTCTTGGTTGATGAGTTGCGAGACGATTTTTCCCATTCTCTCATTACTGCAACGAAAGACTTGTGATGGATGTTTCCAGTCCTATCCTGAAGAAGCAATAACTCTCGGTATTTGTCTTCAGCAAACCTCAGTGCCAATCTAGATTCTGTTTCTCCAGTTGAGAACTTGCGATATCCCGTTGAACCTTTGATTTTTATCCGTGAATAGTATTTTCCACCCTTATGGTCAGAACGGGTGTAAATAGTGATTACCCCATAATCACGCTTGAAAGTCTCTTGATTGGATTCCCATTTACTCATCTCACCAGTGTAGATTATTAAGAGAAAAAAGGGAACAATAAGGGAATGGATATTTAAGGATTTTTATCTGAGTGTATAACTTTAAACGATTGATATTTATCACTTTATATGAATATAGCATCAAGGATAACTGTATTCATAATGCTGGGGTCGGTGGTTCAAGTCCACCCGTAGCTACCATATTAATCAATAGCTTATCTAACCTTACCCCCCTAAACTTTCCTGCACTGCACTGCACATGCACTGCATTTAGCTTTTGCCTGCGACCTAACTACTGTACTAATTTCTCCTGCAGCTAACCTTTAGAGGAGAGCGGGACGGGCCTTTTGTTATTCGGTATTGTTGCTGTACCCCTCCACATACAAAATGAGTCCATTTCAAAAATACTGCTCATTAGCTAGCATCTAGTCACACTTGACTAAACACGCCTGTTCTCCATAGTTGATGCCTCGTGAGACTAATTCTAATCCTTACTGCTTTACTTGCTTATCAGAGTGCTGCTGCATCAGATTATTATCAAACATTAGATAGCGTAGAAATTCGATGATAGACCGAGACTGAGCTGGGATGTTATCTCACATATATAGCAAGAGGGCGGCCGATGAAGAATGGCTAAAGTTAATCCCTCCGCCCCTTGCCGATAATAGCTTGCCAAATTGGAAACAATCGGTATTATCCGCTTCCTATCAAGAGATTTAAATTGTCCGGGCGTTATAAATTTCAATGAATCGGTTCCACACGCTATATAGCATCGTTCTAGCCTTAATAATCGGGTTGGGCTCGGTGACGGCTGTTGCCCACAGCCATGATGATCATCAGGATACCAGTTGCTCGGTCTCTGTCTTACAGAAATCCTCGGCAGCGGTGGCGAGTCAAAGTAGTCTAATTTTTGTCACTAACGCCACAACGCCCTATTCCATCCGTATTACCAAGGCTAAACTCAGCCGTATCAGAAGTTGCCAGCTAGCCCGAGCACCGCCACTTAACCTCTAATCTAAATAGTTTGTATTCCCTTATTGGGACGAATTCGTGCCGGTTATCCGGCGCGTATGTTATTTTTTAGAGGAAGGTGTTATGAAAAAGCTAGTTACTGTTAAGTTGCCCCTGGCAGCTTGCCTTATAGGTTTGTCCTGCAGTGCTTTCACGCAGGAAATGCAAGAAGTTATTGTTACATCATCGTTGATTGATACCTCGTCAGACGAAATCTCAAACCCGCTGCATGTCATCACTGGCGAATCTATTGCTACCGATGCCAGCCAAAGCATTGGCGCGAGTATTGATGGTTTGGTGGGTATATCCTCCAGTGATTATGGTGCCGCCGTTGGCCAACCCATTATCAGAGGTATGTCCGGTAGCCGGGTGAAGCTCCTCAATAACGGCAGCGTAGTTAGAGATGTTTCAGGTCTGGGACCGGATCATGGCAATGATGTTGATCTAAACAATATCCAGCAAATCGAAATTATCAGAGGGCCATCCTCTTTGCTTTATTCCGGCGGAACGATCGGCGGAATAATTAATGTCGTTGATAACACTATTGCTAGAAAAGACTTTGAAGAGTCAATGTTTAAGCTAGGTTTGGAGACTCAGTCTGTCAATGATGGAGACTCCCATGATTTCTCGTACCAAAATAATCTTGGCGGCTTGAATATCAGCCTTGCCTACAAAGACTCGGACTTTGGTAACTTTGAAATTCCAAATGGTGCGGTGATTCATTCTGAGGAAGAGCACGAAGGCGAAGACCATGACGAAGACCATGACGAAGACCATAACGAAGAGGTCCACGATGATGAAGGTCACGAGGAAGATCTAGGTTATTTGCCAAATTCTGATGTTGGATCTACCTCTCAGAGGTTAGGTCTCTCCAAGACCGGAGATTGGGGATATATTGGGCTATCTGTGAGCGATACCGAAAGTCTTTACGGCATTCCTTTTCATGGAGATAGTCACGAAGAGCATGGCGATGAGGATGAAGATGACCATGCGGATGAAGATGACCATGCGGATGAAGCTGGCCATGACGAACATGAGGGCGAAAATGAGCACGAAGGTGAACGAATCTTCTCTAAAACTGAGTCTAACGTCATCAATTTAGAGGGTTCCTTCGTTGTAAATAATGGCTGGTTAACAAAAATTGATTACCACTTCAGAGATTCCGATTACTCATTGACTGAGCAACATGCCGAAGAGGAAGGGCATGATGATGAAGAGCATGGAGATGAAGAGCATGGCGATGAACATCACGAAGAGGGGCCAACAACCTTTAGCAACAATGCCAGAGAATATGGTGCAATTTTTGATATGTCCAATGACTCCCTGTCACAAAAAGTTGCCATAAATTTTGTTGATGAGAATATTTCCGTAATGGGCGATGAGGCCTTTATAAATCCAACGGAAACTAAAGAGTTCACCCTTGGATACTATCTGAGCAAAGACTTGGACTTATTTCATCTCGACTTTGGTATTAGGCGTGACCAAATTTCCAGGAATGGTTCTGTCAGTCATGAAGAAGAGCACGAGGATGAAGATCATGACGAGGATCACGCAGACGAACATGATGAGCATGAAGCGGAACTAGAGTATTTTGATCGAGATATTAACAATACTAGCTATGCCCTGACTTTAAGCAGAGACATTAATGATTCACTAGCGGTAAGTTTAGGACTGTCTTCTGTCGAAAGAGCGCCTTCAGCGGTAGAGCTGTTAATGAACGGCCCTCATCTGGCAACAGGTAGACTAGAAGTTGGCAATATCAACCTCACGTCTGAACAGTCAAAAAATATCGATCTGTCCTTCAATTATAGTAACTCAGGATTTTATGCTGGCTTGACCTTTTTCCAAAATAATGTGGATAACTATATCTACCTTATGGATGAGACTGAAGACGAGCATGATGATCATGGCGACGAAGAGCACCATGAAGGTTTGATTCTTGCCAATTACCTTCAGCAGGATGCCGAGTTTGACGGTTATGAAATGGAAATCGGCAAGACGTTTGAACTGACTCGTGGCGCTCTAACTCTTTCATTGGGAAGAGATTCTGTTTCAGGACAGTTTACAAACGGGGACAATATCCCACGCATAACACCAGATAGAGATATCTATAAGGTTACCTATGTGGAAGATCAGCTTAGGTTTGTGTTGTCGCTCAAGGATGTATCAGCTCAGACTGACACGGCTGAAAATGAAACTGCCACCGACGGATTCCAAATGCTAAATCTGAATCTATCAAAAACAATTGAGACCAGCCCAGGACACGAGTTTACACTTTCAGTATTCGGTAAAAACTTACTCGATGAAGTGGCCAGAAATCACAGCTCATTTGTTAAGGACGAGGTGCCAATGTCCGGTAGAAACTTGGGTATTCGGGCTAGTTACTCTTTCTAGAGAACTAGTCTTTCGCCAATGCTCAGGGGTTGTACTTTTTGATCTGATATTAGCTCGACAAAGTCAACTCTTGAGCCATTGGTGATTGTGAGGAGTTTATTGCCTACAAAAAGGTACTTTTAACGAGTACCTTTTTAAACGGCACAATACCGACCATACGCTCATCATTAGGTGTGGCCGCGCGCGACCAAGGGCATCAAGCATTGTCTCAAACTGGTTTTGAGTATTGGCACCGCGGAGACTATTAATATGCAGTGAAAGCAGCGCGTAGTTTACAAAGCCGTCGAAGAATTCACGCAACAGATACTTTGATGCTGCCAGTTCCCAGCTGATGGCAACCTGATCAGATACAGTTTAGGCTCTAGACATAAAGCAGACAGGAAGCGATAAATTCAATAGGATAGCTCTATTGGCCCGCAAAGATATCTTACCCATGAGGTTAGGTGTAACGAAACTGAGTTATCTATTTACTGGCGATAGGCGAGATTGGGAAAGTGCGGCTTCTTTAGATATATGGCAGCTATCCCACTCAAACTGAGCAGACGTTTGACTGGACAGGATATGGTCAAAATCGTGAGCTAGATTATTCACCACAAAAAGCACAGCCGCCAGAAGCAAGAGTGCAGCACATTTTTTTAACCTATCCTGAAAAACAGTTACAGCCCTTAGAGAACAAGTTCAAGATTTCTTGAGGCCGCAACTTCAAGAGATTGATTTCAAATATCAAACACCTACTCCGCGTGACACTTTGCTTGAAACTCCTCAAGACGGAACCCCAAAATCCTATTCCGTCCTTTCACTCAACAACGTCTTTACCAATGAAATCGCCATTAGCGCCATCACCACTGAGAATGGTAGCGCACCAATAATCATCACCGATCGAAGTGCATCCATTCCCCCAGCGGACAGTAGCGAGCCGATCAAAAGGGCGAAGATCACCCCCCAAATAATTACATGTTTGGCATGCTTTTGGCTCTGATTACCCCCAGAGGCAAGCGTATTAATAATTAAAATCCCCGAGTCTGCAGAGGTCACCAGAAAGGTCATCAGTAGCACAACAATAACCACTGATAGTGCAACTGCCAGTTCAGGGGAGAGAATCAAGTTGATGGTTTTAAATAACTGTGCGGATATATCTGCGTTAACAATCGCCCCCTGAGCAACGCCAGATAATTCTAGATCAATGGCTGTGGCACCTACAAAGGCAAACCAAACAAGACAAATCAAGGAGGGGATAATCATCGCCCCAATAACATATTCACGAATGGTGCGGCCGCGGGATACCCGGGCTAAAAACAGTCCAACAAAGGGCGCAAAGGCTATCCACCAAGCCCAGTAAAAAATACTCCAGGCGCCCTGCCACGCTTGCAGAGCAGAGGCAGGGTCCTCGCCATCACCTGACCACACTGTTGTGGACATGGCTGGCATAGCCACTAGGTAGTCCCAGATAGCATAGAAAAAAGTTTGCAGGGCAAAGAAGGTTGCACCAAAAATAGCAAAAAAGGCGATAACAAATACCGACAGGCCCATATTAATATTGGACAGCCACTTAATCCCTTTTTTCAGCCCCGACATAGCCGATAGACAGGAGGCACTAATAATCAGGATCAATCCAACCAACTGTGCGATCAGGGTCGGCTTGCCGTTATCTCCCACCAGCCATTCGGCGCCACTAATATTGAAAAATCCCGAGGCCAGCTGGGATACACCGTAGCCGATGGTAACACTTAGACCCACGATGGTGGCTAGGATCGCCACTACATCTACCATATGCCCTGCACTGCCCGACATGGCGCGACCAAAAAGCGGTTGCAGTGCACTGCGAATGGTCAGTGGCAAACCATGGTTATAAGAGAAGTAACCCAGTGACATTCCGACTACCCCATAACAGGCCCAGGGAGTTAGGCCATAGTGCAGTAACGCCCATTTGTAAGCATTGCGGACATTGTCTTCATCGAGGCCGTTGGTAAGGCCTTTGATGGTGTCGGGATTATTGGCGAAGTGAAAGATCGGCTCAGCGGTGGAATAGGTGAGCATTCCAATACCAATGCCTGCGCCAAACATCATTGAGAGCCAAGTGAACATAGTAAATTCCGGCTTTTCATCTGCCTTACCCAACTTCACATGGGCTGTGCGCGACCAGATACCCAGCACCAGACAGACAACCGTGTAAAAAGCGGTGACATAGATATACCAACCGGCAAAATTGGCAGTTGTCCAATTCTGCATACTGAGCAATAACTCACCGGCAGCAGATGGCGACATACCCACCCAGACCACCAGTGCGCCAATCAATAGTTTAGGAAACACTGCAACGACCCGATTAAAACCCTTATAGAATCCAGATTGCTCGGTGGTAATTGCAACAGCTGATTGATTATCAATTGATTGTGGCTGGCCCAAAATATGATTTCCCCCTAAATGATTAACGATGCTGCTAATCAGTCTTTTAATTATTTTTTTGTGCAGGCTTTATGCCAAAACCTTAATCGCACTGACAACGTAGCTTATCATGTTATGCCTTGGATGGTTTTCCATTGCCCATATCAGTGGGTAAAGGGACAGATACCCAGACATTCCACTGCTGAACACAGGTTAACCAGCACTCAGCATACGATATTAGCTGACAGGTTCAATAAGGCCTGCATCACATAATTTTATATAAAACCTATTGATAAAATCTCTGCTTTCACTAAAGCCCACCTCTGTATAGGGCTTTTGAAGATCGCAATAAGGACAAGCCAATACAGTTGAAAGAAGGTTTAAAGGGGAAATGTATATCTGGGAAAATCCAGCTGTCCCTTGATTGAAAAAAAGCCACACGCAGCCCATTAAAGGCAGTTAGAATATCGTCCACCGGGGGACTTATAATGAAAAAAAAAACATGTTACAGACTCGTTGCTCTAAGTTTTGTTGTCGCGATTGCCACACTACAGGTGCAGGCTCAGCAGGATCCAATGTTTGATTCCGCGCCCACAGATAAAAAGGGCCGCTTTACCAATTATCAGAGCGACCTATCTCATGGCTCCATAGCCGTCAGGCTACCGTTCTTTTTGCGCCGCTTTGCCACCCTATTCCGCAGTGGCGCCGGTGCGCCCCAACAGGTGGACAACGATGGCGACTTTCTGCGCAACAATAGCAGCATCCCCACCGCCACCTGGATAGGCCATGCCACTCTATTAGTGCAGATGGATGGGGTTAACTTCTTAACCGACCCTATCTGGTCCCAGACCCCTAGTCCGGTGCCTCTTATTGGCCCCAGCCGCTGGGTTGATCCCGGTGTTGCTCTGGAGGATTTACCCGCTATCGACTTTGTTGTGATTTCACACAACCACTACGATCATCTCGATCTACCCTCACTGCGCAAGCTCGCAGCACTCAATTCTGAAACAGTGTTTTTTGTGCCACAGGGCAATGGCGACCTGTTGCGTAAAAATGGCATAGATCAGGTGCAGGAGTTGAACTGGGGTGATACCGCCGACTATAAAGGGATCACTATTCACTGCTTGCCGACCCAACACTGGAGCAAGCGCAGCCTTACCGATACCCGCAAAGCACTCTGGTCATCCTGGGCGGTTATGGGCGCCGAGAGACGCTTTTATTTCGCCGGAGACACCGGCTACTTTGATGGCTTTAAAGAGATTGGGGCCAAACTTGGACCCTTTGATTTAGCCGCTGTCCCTGTGGGAGCCTATGAACCCAGCGCCATGATGAAGGCCTCTCATATGAATCCCGAAGAGGCGGTACAGGCAGCTTTAGATGTGCAGGCTGAGACTGCTGTGGCGATCCACTTCGGCACCTTTGATCTATCGGATGAACCCATATCCGAACCGCCTCTGCGTTTTAAAGCCGCGGCCGAAGAAACGCCCCTTGGGCTGAATAACAGCTGGGTATTGGATATAGGCGAGACCCGGGAGTTTTAATAGACGTCAACAATATTAGGCTGGTACTAGACTACCTAAGCTTGCTACCAGTAAACCTAAGCCGCCAGTCCAAATAGCACAGGCTAATAGGTCAACAAGGCTAAACTTTAGTCTGCTGGTGCCGCTAACTCCGGCTAGCATTGGCACTAGGCTTCTCACTGCCGGCACTAGACGCCCCAGCACTATCGCGCTGGCACCATGCTTGAGAATAAATTTTTCGGCTTTTTCTAGCTGAGCGGCGCGCTTTTTAGCAAATGCGGTGTGATGAAGTTTGTCCTCGAGCCAGCGCCCAAGATAAAAACCTAAGTGATCTGAGAGACAGGCACCGGCAAACGCCAGGGGCAAGATCTGTGTCAAGGTGAGTACCTGCTCGCTGTATAGAAACACTGCCACAGCCAACAGAACCGCGCCAGATATCATAAGGCCTATGCCCGGGCAGGCTTCAAGAAATGCCAACGGAAAAATAAGCATCCAAGCATTGTGCTTATTGGCGGCGAGTAAGTTTACTAATTGATCGTTGATAGGCTTCTTCCAAGTCTGTGTTCCCTGCTGTGAGCTATTAGAACAAATTAGTCCCCACGGAAGTAGTGTTAAAAAAAGAGCTACCTGAGTAGCCCTTTCGTTTTCAAAGATTTAAAGCCAACCCCCTAATAGCCAGTTGGCAATCAATAACTAATTAAGAAAAGTCTGGATCTTCTGGGTTGTAAAAAAGCTTAGCATTGTGCACATCAGGCTTGTCACAGGCCATAACTGCTTCCAGCTGCGCTTTGGTTTCGCCGCCGTTAGCCATCCAAGTTGCATCAGCTAACGCCATGCGCTCGAGACTAGAATGGAAATTACCCCAATAAATATCGACCTCACTTGCATCTGAATTACTGGCATAAATGCCATAGGAGTAGAAACTATTCTCAGTGACTGGTATCGCATCGAGAAACTTATTGTAGGCAGCAATGGCTACATTTAAGTCATCCATTGTTTTACCCTCGTTTAACTGGCATGGCAAAAACGCAGAGACGAATCGTCCAGACTCATCGACATCACCAAAACTGTATGGATCGCGCGGGAAATTAAAATCCCAAGACACTCTGCTAGCGGCGTCGCAAACCATGACATTTTCATATTTGCTGGACCAAGCGTGAGCTACATCACTTTCTGCCCATTGCTGCCAGCCTCTATCTGCAGCTTCTTTAGATGTCCATTGCAATTCCCACCAACCATTGTCAAACCGGTTATCCTCACTAGCCGGCGCATAACCCCAAGCGCCGAGGATCTCTCCCGCAATACCAGAGACACGCCATTCGGCAACCATTTCATCAACTGTGGCCTCGCTGAAATCTGGGCCCGCAGTGCAGGGTATAAATTCATTGTAAAAGACCTGACCTACCATATCGAAGGTCACCGCTGGGGCTGCAGCACTCGCTGCTGGGGCCTCCGGTGTTTGGTCGCTGGAACAACCCGTCAGGGCCAAGACTGTAAAGCTTAATGCTAATAATTTATTCAATTTGATTCCCCTTATTTATTATAATTTTTGTATTATTTGGAGTTGTCTCAAACACTATACCTAAATGAATAAATTAATCATAATCAGCCCACCTATTATGGCTCGCTGGCCATTGCCATAAACTCTGATATTAAAGGCTCGTTGAGCTTTTTCTTAAAGCAACAGAGACCCAGATCAAAGGGCGCAATCCGAGTTCCCGGCAGCAGCTCCACTCGATCTTTCACCGGGCTATTCTCCACCACCACATTGGGTGCAATACCAATACCACAGCCCAGAGCGACCATACTGACCAGCGCTTCTTGTCCCGAAACCTGAGCATAGACATTGGGTCGCACTGAGGTCTTTTGTCGAAACCACTGCTCAAAACGTTTTCGCGCCACACCGTGTTCCGGCAAAATAATTGGCAGATTGGCCCAATCAATAACCTCTGCCTGCAGGGCTTTTTTTACCGCACAGTTAATTGTTGGCGCTGTAATTGCCAGAGGTACGGTGGCAATGGTTTGAAAATGAATACGCGGTGACAGCTCATCAGGGCGCGCCGCAATGGCTAGATCCACTTTCTGATTTTTAATTTGATCAATGCCATCAGCGGCATCACCTGTATCCAGATTAATATCAATATTTGGATGAGCCTGACGAAATTTTTCAAGCAGGGGCGGCAAATAGGAATAAGATGCGGTAACCGAACAGTAGAGCTTTAACGAGCCAGAGAGCTCCTTTTGTGACTGATTAAGCGACTGTTTTAAACTCTCGAACTGGCTGATCTGCTGATCCGCATAGGCGAGTAATTTTTTGCCCTCCTGAGTTAGCACCACAGAGCGATTGTCGCGTATCAATAATTGACTGCCCAGTTGTTCTTCTACGCGCTGAATAGAGCGGCTCAAGGTCGAGGGACTGACATGAAAGGCGGCGGCGGTTTTGCCAAAGTGCAGGCTGGTGGCTAGGTGCTGAAACAATATTAATGATCGAATATCCATGGAAGCAGCTTAACCCTGCCCGCCTCGCATTGCAAAATACGCAACACAAAATCTTTCTCATAGACATTCTCGCAACAGAGTTAAGCCTGCCGAATTATTTTTCAGTCGCAGCCTTTGTAAGCTTCCATGTGCCAAAACGGCCTCCAGGCTGCAGATAGTCCGCACCTAAACCGCGAGCCTCACCTATAATCGAGTCTCCCCGATAAACACCCAAAAAATAACTATTAGAGGTAACATCCATCCAAGATATCTTTCCATCAGAGAGCCATAATGAGTGACGAGCCTTAATCCTGTTACCGTTGTGCAAGCGTATAGTTTGGTCCGCATACCATTGACCCTTTAGTTGTCTTATTTGCAGACTCATTGTCGCAGGGGAATCTCTATAAAACAGCAGTTCTCCCACCCACTCTCCTTCAGTGAATTCCGTATCATCTTCCGGCAGAGGAAGTGTTGGCGGCTCTAAATCCCTCGTCGCGCTATCCTGAACTTGTTTTATAAAAGCGGGCATACCCTTAGTACTTTTCATCGCTAAAGACTGAATTACCTGCGCTTGGTGGCCGGGAATATCCACTAACAATTTCCTGTCTTTACTTCGGGTTATTCCTCTGCGGTCAAAACTATGTGATCGAATAGCTCCAGATACGCCAACTAATTTTTCTCCGAACAAATGAGCATAGAACACGCTTGCGGCCACATAGGTTCCAAAAGTAGAAGGGTGCAGGTTGTCGTCAAGATACAAACCTATATTCGGTAACAACTTACGAACCTGCTGCCATACCGGTCCTACAGGAATTACGGTAGCACCGATATCTGTAGCTATATCGACATAAGCTTTATTCAAGAGCGCTTGATCTGGAGTTTTGTCTTCGTTAGCCCAAGTTAAAAACAATAGGGTTTTTCCGCCATTGCGCTGTATCACTCTATCAAAGAGCTTCACAAACATGTGAAAGGTTTCGGGGTCACTGATTCGGGATGATCCATTTACTAATGTGGAGCCTAATGTGCTGTACTCTTGCAAGACAACGTAGTCCCACTCACCCTGTTCAATAGCGGCCTTTGCTCTACCTTCAAACCAATGTTTTTTTAAAGTGGCGCCACCAATAGTGACCATATCGACCTGTAACTTTTTGCTGCTATAACTTTCATTTACCATCTGCTCCAACATCGCGGGCAGACTGTTGCCATAGGTTAAGCTGTTGCCAATAAACAACATTTTTAAGGGCGAGTTATCTGTTAAACCAAATGATGCAGGAAAAAGTAAGAAACCAAGTAGAAAACTTCGTAAGTTCATCAATTTGGATCCTCTAGAATCTTAGTGGTTTTATCGCTGGCGGTGAAGTCACCATCACTTTCCGCGTGAAATGCAATTTCGGAAACAATTGTCTATGAGCATAGACCATATATTTGACGGCAAAAAATCTCTGAAGCGGCTCTACTAAAGCTGGCAAAAAGAGGTACGGGCTAGTTTGACCTCCATTCAGTTGCATAATACGCAACACAGTGATGAATATATATCGTTTTAAGCAATACAGTAAATCGAGTACACTTGCCGACCTTTTGAAATTTAATAATCCACCGATCCCCGGTGGCCGGAGACTGAAAATGGCTAATTACTTTAATACCCTGAGCTTGCGCGACAAACTTACGCAGCTGGGCAAATGCAGATTTATGGACCGCAGCGAATTTACCGATGGCTGTGACTTTATCAAAGACTGGAACATTGTCATTATCGGCTGTGGCGCCCAGGGCCTTAACCAGGGTCTCAATATGCGCGACTCTGGTCTGAATATCTCCTATGCTCTGCGCGCTCAGGCAATTGCCGAGAAGCGTCAGTCCTTTGTTTGGGCATCAGAGAATGGCTTTACTGTTGGCACCGCTGAAGAGCTAGTTCCAGCTGCCGATCTGGTTCTTAACCTGACTCCCGATAAGCAACACACTGCTGCTGTAACTGCCGTGATGCCATTAATGAAGCAAGGCGCAACTCTGGCCTATTCACATGGCTTTAACATTGTTGAAGAAGGCATGCAGATTCGCCCTGACCTGACCGTTGTTATGGTCGCTCCCAAGTGCCCAGGCACTGAAGTACGTGAAGAGTACAAGCGTGGCTTTGGTGTTCCAACACTGATCGCAGTTCACCCTGAGAACGACCCACAGGGCAATGGTCACGCAATTGCCAAAGCCTATGCCTCGGCTACTGGCGGCGATCGCGCTGGTGTCTTGGAGTCGTCTTTTATCGCTGAAGTTAAGTCTGATCTGATGGGCGAGCAAACTATTCTCTGTGGTATGTTGCAGACCGGTGCAGTTCTGGGTCACCAGCAGCTGATTAACCTTGGTGTCGATGCGGCCTATGCCCGCAAGCTGATCCAGTACGGTTGGGAAACTGTGACTGAGGGACTCAAGCATGGCGGCATCACTAATATGATGGACCGTTTGAGCAACCCAGCGAAGATCAAAGCCTTTGATATGTCAGAGGAACTCAAAGTCACTCTGCGCCCGCTGTTTGAAAAGCATATGGACGATATTATCGAAGGTGAGTTCTCGCGCACTATGATGATTGACTGGGCCAATGATGATGCCAACTTGCTGAAGTGGCGCGCTGAGACTGCCGACTCTTCTTTTGAGCAGGCTGCAGATTGCGATATCGAAATCACTGAGCAAGAGTTCTATGACAAAGGTATCTACCTGGTCGCTATGATTAAAGCCGGTGTGGAGCTGGCCTTTGAGACTATGGTTGCTTCGGGCATTATCGAAGAGTCTGCTTATTACGAGTCACTTCATGAGACACCACTGATCGCCAACTGTATTGCTCGCAATAAGCTTTACGAAATGAATGTAGTGATCTCTGATACAGCGGAATACGGTAACTATCTGTTTACCCATGCTGCTGTGCCACTGCTGCAAGCCCATGCTAGCTCACTGACTCTGGAAGAGTTGGGTGGTGGTTTGGCTGATAGCTCTAACGCCGTCGACAACCTTCGTTTGATCGAAGTGAACGATGCGATTCGCGACCATGATGTTGAAATCATTGGCCACGAACTGCGCGGCTATATGACGGATATGAAGCGTATTGTAGAAGCGGGCTAACGCCTTAGTTCCCAGTGACAAGTTCGCCGGATCAAGCCTGTCTCTCAGTGCTTGGTTCGGTGAATCATTAGACTTTCGTTGATAAGCCCTCTTTAATAAGACCCTCTGATAAGACTCTCTGATACCCCTCTCAAAGCCAATTGCTTCTTAAACGCCACTGTTTAATGGCTGCTGCTTAACGCTGCCCGCAGGAAAACCATAGAACCCTTTTAAGCTATCTGTTCAAAGAAGCTTCATAGGCGTTATCAGAGTGTTTTAAATTGGGATAGAGAAGAGGTCGTGGAAGTACTTAAAGCATCATTGGGCGAGCCTAATGCTGGGCCCGCCCAATGATATTACTGCAGTCTTAAGCTTTTTGAGCACCGTTCAGTGCGTACCAACCGATATAGATATAGCACAGCATAGGAACGATAAAGCTCAGCTGAATACCCATGGTATCCGCCGCAACACCCTGAACCAATGGAATCAGTGCGCCACCAACAATTGCCTGACAGACAAAGCCAGAACCTTTACTGGTCATAGAACCCAGACCTTTAACCGCGAGGGTAAAGATAGTTGGGAACATAATCGAGTTAAAGAAACCAACTGCCAGAATCGACCACATAGCGACACTGCCGCTGGTGTTCATGCTGACCACGATCATAACAATCGCAATCACAGCATTAATCGCCAGATACTTGGTATCGGCAATATAGTTCATCAACACTGCACCGATCAGACGACCGATCATCGCAGCGCCCCAGTAGTAGGCAACCATCTCGCCAGCTTCGGCGGTGGTCAGACCACCAATAGAGCTCTCAGAGAAGTAGTTGACCAGGAAACTACCGATAGACACTTCACCGCCCACATAGAGGAAGATTGCCAATGCACCCAATACTAGGTGACGGTGCTCCCAGACGCTGCCGTCAGCTTTCTCTTCGTTTTCCATATGAGTCAGGACGGGCAGCTTAATATTGCGGAATACCAGTGCTGCAGCAATCAGCAGACCAGCAATCATCAGGTAAGGAATCTGAACCGCCGATGCATCTGCAGCCACAACACCCAGGATCAATGCCGCGCCAACGATTGGCCCTACAGTGGTACCAAAAGAGTTCGCTGCCTGAGCCAGATTGAGACGACTTGCCGCCGTAGTCTCAGGCCCCAGTGCCGCCACGTAGGGGTTAGCGGCAACCTGCAAAATGGTGATACCACTAGCCAGAACAAAGAAACCGAACAGGAATAGTGAATACATGTGCAAGCTCGCCGAGGGGTAGAACAAGCAGCAACCAGCAGCGGTAGTCAGCAGGCCAATCACGATACCCTGTTGATAGCCGACCTTATCAATTAATCTGCCAGCAAAGGGTGAAACGATAAAGTAAGCGCCAAAGAAGCAGAACTGCACCAACATCGCCTGAGTGTAGTTAAGATCAAATGACTCTTTTAGGAATGGAATTAAAATATCATTTAGAACCGTGATAAAGCCCCAAAAGAAAAACAGACATGTCATCGCGATAAACGCAAAGGTTTGCTTTCCCTGTGGTTGACCGCCTGCCACTTGTGCGGATGATGCTTCTGGTGTTGAACCTGCCATGAGACCCCCTTAATAAATAAGTACTAGTTAATTTTTTGTTTTAAAAACATGCTTGGACGGAGAGTAAATCGCAACACCGCTAGGCACAACAACTATTCGTTGAATGGGGCCATCTTTAGGCTTGAATGTCAGTTTATTTGGCTACAATTGGCCGGTGACAGGGAAATAGCTGAGGCCAACCTGTTTTAATCAGTTGAATCGAGAAATTGAGCCCAATCTTGAGGACTGTCTATATCCATCGCCGCCGCGGGCAAATCGATTTCCACCAGCTCAATATCCGTTCGATGCAGAACAGCCTTAGCGCCGCTATCCCCTGATATTGCCATTAGGTCAGCATACAAATAGGACGGAAAAATTGCCGGCACACCGCGGCGGCTAGCATAAAAAGCAGAAACTGTATTGGTGCCATCAAAGGCGTCTAACAGCAGACGCAGATTATCTGTTGTCAGAGCTATTTGATCCGCCAGAAGGATCAATAGACCACTGGACTGAGAGTCAATATTCTCGACACCTAGGGCAATGGAGGCGCCCAAACCCTGATGCCACCGAGGGTTTGAAATAACCCTAGCAGCGGAAATTTGCCCCTCAATCAGCTCCTGATTGGCTCCCAAGACCACAGAAACCTGACCGGGACACAGGGCATTGGCCTTATCGATACAGTGTTGAAGTAGGGGTTTACCCTGATAGCTAATCAACTGTTTGGCAGAACCAAAACGGCTGGCAGCTCCGGCGGCAAGAATCAGCACTGCTATATTCTGGGTCATTATCGGCTTTCCGAAACAGCGGTAAGTACTCCACTCAAAGACTGGCCCGCGGCACCCTGCAACACAGCGTGGCATTCTGCCAAAATCGATAGCGCTATACCCTCAGGCAATTCAGCGCCAAGATTTAATCCGGCTGGCCCAGCAAGGGGAATGCATAACTCTTGTTCATCAAGCTCTGCTAGTATCAAGACCTGCTGTTTGCGAGAGACTGGCCCCAACAATGCCAAATACTCTACGGCGCTGTGTTGCAAGACTTTGATTGCCTCCGCATCCATCTGCAAATTGTGTGACATCACCACCGCAGCATTCCACTGTGCCGATGATTTCTGCTCCATCAATTGATCGAGAGGCTGACGAAGAATCTGATCCGCTGCTAAAAAGTATTCACGCCGACCATTGGCAGGGCGAGAATCCCACAATGTCACAGTCCAACCCAAGGTTTTGGCCAGCTGCACAACGGGCTGAGCATCGACTCCCGCACCAATCACTAAAAGATGGGGCGGCGGACTTAGCACCGTCAGTAGCCACGTTTGACTGCCTTTTTCGATTAATTCTGAGGAGCTCTTTTGAGCAACACAGCCATCGGCATCCCAATCACTCTGGACGGCCCCATCAGTGGCAATAAGCTGAGAATAGAGACCCGTTCCACCGCTGCTTAAATGCTCATAAGCTTCAACTAGATTGAGATAGTTAAGCTCAGCCAAAATCGGTTGCAGCACAATATGTACTGTGCCGCCGCAGCCAATACCCATTTGAAATGTAATATCGTCTTCATCACTGCCATCATAGCTAACAGTAAGTGAACGCTTGCTATGCATAACGCGTGCTGCAAGCCGCTGAATATCGGCCTCTAAACAACCACCGCTAAGCAGACCGTAGTGCTGCCCAAGATCGTTAAACAGCATCATGGCACCGGCTCTGCGATAACAGGGTCCAACCGTTTTATACACCGTCGCCAGTACCCAGAGATGCTCGTCGCGACGTGGATGCCAGTAATTTAAAAGCTCGGTAAGATGATTGTTCATGGCGTTAGGCGCGGCAGCCGAAGCAACTAGCTAAGTCTCAGGGGAAGATCACGCAGGCGCTGCCCACTGGCCTTAAATACAGCATTTGCCACTGCAGGTGCCAGGGGCGGCAAGCCCGGTTCGCCAACACCCTCAGGATGTTCCTGACTCTCGACTATATGCACCTCAACCTTCGGAGCATCAGCCATACGCAACATTGGGTAGCTGTGAAAATTGCTCTGCTGAATCACGCCATCGACTAAGGTTATCTCTCCATGAAGGGCCGCGGTCAGACCAAAAATAATGCCTCCCTCCACCGCATCTCGAACAATTCCTGGATTGACCACCAGGCCGCAATGAATTGCCGCAGTGACTTTGTGCACAACAATTTTTGTCCCTTCAACAGAGACCTCAGCGATTTGCGCTACCGCAGAACCAAAGGAGCTGTGGGTCGCAAGACCATGGAAGTGCCCTTCCGGCAGCGCCTTGCCCCAGCCGGCTTTGGCCGCAACCAGTTCGGTGGCTTCAGTGAGGCGCGGATTGTTTTTCATATTGGCGAGACGGAACTGCAGCTCGTCGATACCGGCGCGCTGAGCCAACTCATCAATAAAGGATTCTTTAAAAAAGGCATTGGACGAATGTCCCACCGAACGCCACAGACCCGTTCGCAGACCTGGATCCTGAGCCACATGACGCACCGCTTTATTGGGCATATCATAATCTGAAAAAATACCATCGGCAGAACTGGGATCGGCAATAAAGCGTTTGAATAGTGGCCGACCTAACTTGCTAAGCCAATCCACAAAACCCTTATTCAGATAGTCTGGGGCCAACACATCCACCCATTGATCAAGTATATGATCCAGTACATTAGGACCCACTCTACGCACTGCCCAGGTTTCAATTAGCCCCTGTTCAGACACACCAGCCTGCATGCGCACCAGCGCCGCAGGACGATAGAAGTCATTGCTCATATCGTCTTCGCGACTCCAAACCAGCTGAATATTGCGACCGGTTTTCTTAGCAATCACCACTGCTTCGGCGACATCGTCGCCGAGACCGCGACGACCAAATCCTCCGCCTAAAAAGGCGGGATGGACTTTGACTTTATCGGCGTCGAAATCACCGTAATAAACAACGGCACCCGCGGAGGCTTCCACATACTGAGTGCCCAGATAAACCGCGCAGTTGTCGCCATCTACTGCAACTGTGCAGTTTAAGGGCTCCATGGTGGCGTGGGCCAAATAGGGTGCATAATAATCGGCGCTAACGACATGTTGCGCCTGATTCAACAGCTTATCGCCCTCCCCTTCATCACAGCATTTCAACCCTTTCTGACTACTGTCATTCAAGGTCTGGGTAAATTTCTGATAAATACTGTCGGAGGACCAGGACGCGAGTTCAGTTTTTTCCCAATCCAACTCAAGAGCCGAGGCGGCTTTGCGCGCTTGCCAGTAGGACTCGGCGACAATCGCAACGCCGGTGCGAATCTCAACCACATCAACCACACCGGGCTGCTTGAGGGCGGCAGTAGCATCGAAGCGCATCAGTGGCGCACCTAATACAGGCGCTCTCACCACCACCGCGCGGTAGAGATTCTCTACCTCAGCATCTATACCGAAGACAGCGGTTCCCGTGGACTTGGCCAGTGCATCCAAACGCGGCCGCTCACGGCCGATTTGGTCAAACTGTGCGGGGCCTCTTAAAGGGGAATTTTCTGGCATCGGCATCAAAGCCGCCAAGGCAACGAACTCGCCAAAGGCATAGCGCCGTCCCTCAGCAGTGACATGGCCATCCGCTAACAATAACTTATGTGCCGGTTGGTTTAGTTGCTTGGCTGCAGCGTTGCGGATGGCAGCCGCAGTGTCAGCCGCCGCCTGTCGAAGGGGTAAGAACTGGGTGCGAGTTGCATTGCTGCCGCCGGTCCCCTGGAAACGCGACTCCGGGTTTTTATAGTCCGAGTGAAGACTGGCATGGCGAACATCAATTGCCATCGGGTCAACCCGCAATTCCTCGGCAATCAATGTGGTTAGGCCATCGAGAATACCCTGCCCCATCTCACTGCTGGGCAGATAAAATATCACCTGATTATCAGGGGTAATTTGAATAAATGAGTTGGGTTCAAAAGCACCGGCAATAGAGGAATAACCTTTGCTTTTAGTCGCTGCCGAAGAGCAACCCACTATTAGTCCAGTAGCCGCTGCGCCGGTGGACAGAAGAAATAGGCGTCTCGTTATGGAGGCTGTTTTCATGAGCTTGCCTCCTTAACTATGGACTTGCCACGGGCCGGATCAAACGTCTCGACTATGCTCTCCTGAGTACGCATCACCTCAGCACCGGACTTAATCGCCGATTTAATTTTGCTGTAAGTGCCGCAGCGACAGATATTGCCATTCATGGCCACATCTATATCGTCATCTGTGGGATTGGGATTTTTCTGCAACAACGCACTGGCTGACATCAGCTGACCGGATTGGCAGTAGCCGCACTGGGGAACGCTGTGCTCAACCCAAGCCTGTTGCAATGGATGTAAATTATCGGGCGTGCCGAGACCTTCGATACTGATAATGGCAGCCCCTTGGACAGCCGCTATAGGCAGTGTGCAAGTGCGCACCGCTTCGCCATTCACATGCATAGTACAGGCTCCGCAGAGGCCCATACCACAGCCAAACTTGCTGCCCTTAAGCTTAAAGTGATCCCGCACCACCCATAGCAACGGGGTATCTGGATCTATATCCACTTGGACGGAAGTATTATTCAGCTGAAAATTAATCATGGCACACCTAGCTCGCTAAACAGAGTTCTCTAGATTGCAGATTAAAGGGACAAACTTCAATATCTGAGGAGCACCAAGAGTGACCACTAAGGTCTCATATCAACCGGTTTTTGAGGCAACCGACTAGCCGCGCAACATACTGTGCATGACCTGCTTAAGGGCTTCATGTAGATTGCGCATTTCATCGAGATTATCCGGATCGGTCATCCAGTGATAGACGATGCCGCTGACGGAAGCAGTAAAGTGATCCGCCAGCATTCCCGCATTCACCGTTGCCGGCACTTCGCCTGCGGCCACAGCCTGATCAATCCAGCTGATAACATCGCCACGACGACGCTGGTGAATCCCTAAAATAACCGCTTTAAGCTGTGAGTCTGGGGCCATAGAATCAAACCAAAGGCGATAGAATGCTTCCACATGCTTTGGCGCATCTTCACAGAATTTAATATGTGCATCAAGAGCCGCGGCTATAGCCTGATAACCAAAACTATTGGCGGTCACCTGAGTGAGTTCACCGAGCCATTCATCGCCAACCGACCTGAGCACAAAATCAAATAGACCCTCCCGATTGCCAAAGCGATACCCAGCTAGCCCGCGAGAGTATCCGGCTTTTTCACCCACATCTTTTAGAGCAACGAGCCCCGCTCCGCGCTCGACAATCAAATCCACCGCCGCCTCAAGCATCTTGGCGTCGGAGATTTCTTTGCGCTCAACCTGAGTGAGCCGGAGGGCCTTGGGCATTTCTTATAGTTCCTAGATTAACGGTTCCTAGATTAACGGTTCCTAGATTAACGATTTCTGGTTTTATTCCACTACCGCGTCATGCGCCGGTAGTTTGCGTCAAAAGTAGGCAAAAATGCACGCAATAAGGGAGCCTATATTAACAAATGACCCAATAAGTACATTTTTAACGCCCTTCTGGCGGAAAATACCAAGCATGATTACATGCTACGTCTGTACTGTCCGCCAACGTCGAACAACGCATTGGTAATCTCGCCCAATGAACAGACTCGCACTGCATCCATCAACACTTCAAAACCATTGCCGCCTTCGCTCACTGTATCCTGCAAGCGTTTAAGCACTTCCGCAGACTCTGCGCTGTGTGTCTCCTGGAAAGCTCTCAGACGTTTAATCTGACTCTGCTTTTCAGCTTCGGTGGAACGAGCCAATTCAATTTCCATGGGCTCTTCTTCAGTCTCGCTTAGGAAAGTATTCACCCCCACAATTGGGAAGGAACCATCGTGCTTCTTGTGCTCATAATAGAGTGACTCTTCCTGAATCTTGCCACGCTGATAACCGGTTTCCATAGCACCCAACACACCGCCACGATCGGAGATTTTCTCAAATTCCTGCAGCACTGCCTCTTCAACCAAATCGGTTAATTCATCGATAATAAACGCGCCCTGACTGGGGTTTTCATTTTTTGCCAGACCCCATTCCTGATTGATAATCAGCTGAATCGCCAGTGCTCTGCGCACTGACTCTTCAGTGGGCGTGGTAATGGCTTCGTCATAGGCATTGGTGTGCAGGCTATTACAGTTATCGTAAATCGCGATTAAGGCTTGCAGAGTAGTACGAATATCATTGAAGTTCATTTCCTGAGCGTGCAAGGAACGGCCAGAGGTTTGAATATGGTATTTGAGCTTCTGGCTGCGCGGATTGGCATCGTAAAGATCGCGCATTGAGGTCGCCCAAATACGGCGCGCCACTCGACCCATTACTGTGTACTCCGGATCCATACCATTGGAGAAGAAGAACGACAGGTTAGGCGCGAAGTCATCAATGTTCATACCCCGAGCCAGATAGGCCTCTACAAAGGTAAAGCCATTAGACAGGGTAAAGGCCAGCTGAGAGATGGGGTTAGCGCCGGCTTCGGCGATATGGTATCCGGAGATCGACACTGAGTAGAAGTTGCGGATCTGCTCGTTAATAAAGTACTGCTGCATATCGCCCATCATGCGCAGGCTAAATTCAGTGGAGAAAATGCAGGTATTCTGCCCCTGATCTTCCTTGAGAATATCCGCCTGTACTGTGCCGCGCACACGCTTCAATGTATTGCTGCGCAGGCTTTGGTATTCATCATCTTTGGGCTGACGACTGTGTTCAGCGACAAACTGATCCACCTGCTGATCAATGGCAGTGTTTAAAAACATTGCCAAGATAGTCGGCGCCGGACCATTGATGGTCATGGAAACCGAGGTGGTTGGATTACACAGGTCAAAGCCATCATAGAGGGCTTTCATATCATCCAGCGTACAAATAGAGACACCGGCATTACCCACCTTGCCGTAAATATCCGGACGCTCATGAGGGTCAAATCCGTAGAGGGTTACGGAATCAAACGCGGTAGAGAGACGCTTGGCATCGGCATGTTCCGACAGCGCCTTAAAGCGGCGGTTAGTTTTGAAGGCATCGCCCTCACCGGCAAACATGCGCGCCGGATCTTCGCCTTCACGTTTAAAGGGAAACACACCAGCAGTGTAGGGGAACTCTCCGGGCAAGTTTTCGCGCATCAGCCACTTTAGCAGTTCGCCGTGATCTTCAAATCGCGGCAGTGACACGCGGGAGATCTTGTTGCCGGCCAGGGAAATAGTATTTAACTTGGTGACAATTTCTTTGCCATTGGGCAATACATCGACTTTGGTATCGCCGCTATAGGCCTCAACTACCGCAGGCCAGTTCTCCAAGAGATTGCTCGCCTTAACATCCATGGCCTGCTTGCGCTCGGCAATCAGGCTATCGATAGTCTCTGGTGCATCGCTGCCATTTTCTAACAACATGGTTTTAGCGGCCGCGAGCTGTTGCTGCTCACGAGCCAGATTGGCCTGCACTACAATCTGCTTGTGATAGTTGCGCACACCGGCGGCAATCTCAGCCAGATAGCGCTGACGGTCTGCTGGTACAACTACGGTTTTCTCCGATGGAGTGCGGCGATCGACTTTGGCCAGATGTTGCTCAAAGCTGCGTAAACCTCGCTGCTGTAACAGACTGACAAGTTCCTGATAGGCGGCGGTGACACCATCATCATTAAAGCGAGAGGCAATGGTACCAAACACTGGCATCTCGTCCGGCATCTGAGTCCACGCTTCGCGGTTGCGCTGTACCTGTTTACACACATCGCGGTAGGCGTCATCACTGCCCTTGCGATCAAATTTATTGATAATCGCCAGCTCGGCATAATCCAGCATATCGATTTTTTCCAGCTGGCTCTGGGCGCCAAATTCTGGCGTCATCACATAGATCGGCACATCCACATAGGGCACGATGCCAGCATCGCCCTGACCAATACCCGGTGTCTCAACAACCACTAGATCGAAACCGCCGAGGCGCATGGCGCAGACAATATCTTTCAGCGCTGCAGGCACTTCGCCGGTGGCACCACGGGTGCCGATGGAACGCATATAGATAGAGGGGTGATAGATGGCATTCATGCGGATACGGTCGCCGAGCAGAGCACCGCCGGTTTTGCGCCGAGTGGGGTCAATGGCCAGCACGGCAATCTTGAGTTCATCGGCACTGTCCTGGCGGAAACGTCGAATCAACTCATCAGTTAGCGAGGACTTACCTGCGCCACCGGTACCGGTAATACCCAATACTGGAACGGTGGAGCTGAGAAACTGTGACTGCTCGCGCAGTGCATTTTGCTGCTCATCATTGAGTTCATCCCGCTCAATAGCGGTGATAAGGCGAGCTAGATTATTGCGTCCATTGTCACCAGAGAGTTCATCGGCGGCCACGGTCACATCACCGTAAGCACCCAGCGAACAGCGCTCAATCATATCGTCAATCATACCAACCAGACCGAGGTTTTGGCCATCATAGGGGGAGTAGATGCGCTCGACACCATAGCTTTCAAGCTCTTTAATCTCTTCCGGCACAATCACACCGCCGCCACCGCCAAAGATTTTAATATGCTCAGCACCGGCCTCTTTAAGCAGGTCCACAGCATATTTAAAGTACTCAACATGACCGCCCTGATAGGAGCTGATAGCGATACCCTGAGCATCCTCCTGAAGTGCAGTCTGCACCACCTCGGCAACCGAGCGATTATGGGCAAGATGAATCACCTCAACACCGGCACCCTGGAGAATGCGACGCATAATATTGATCGCCGCATCGTGGCCGTCAAATAGGCTGGCAGCAGTGACAAACCGCAGGGGTATTCCCTTTTTCTGTGCTGGGGTAGAGGGCGCTGAAGGAGCAGTGCTCGCGGAAACTGTTGAGCTGGTCATGTGATCTTCCATTTAGATTAACAATGTCGAGAGTTTAATTATCTTGCTTGTCGCATGCAAGTAAGTTTTTACACCACAGATAATCTAACTGACCTTTATCGAAAAAGTGAAGGGTACATTGAGCCGCTTTAAGGACGGCTTTTAGGCTGGCTTTTATGAAAGGTTTCAGGAAGCCGATAAATAAAGGGCGCTTAAGAGGAGCGCCCTATTGAGGCATATCAGAGCCATAGCCAAAGTAATCGGCAATCGCCAAACCCGCTGCCACACTGGTAAAGGGATCGTGTTCCACCACTTTACCCGGGAACTGATTCTCGAGAATATCCTTAACCGCGGGGATCAGTGACGAACCACCGGTGCGCAACACCAAGTCGATATCATCCGCCTGTAGGCCGGCTCTATTGAGAATTAAGCTAATCGCCTGCTCGAGCTCGAAGAGCCGATCAGTAATCATCAGCTCAAACTCCCAGCGCTCCAACCGCACTTCGATATCGATCTCGGGAATATCCAATACTGCGGAATCAGCCACTGACAGCTCCGCTTTAAACGCTTTGATCGCCTCAAATACCTGATAACTGTAGTTCTGTTTGATCAGATCGTAGAGACGCTTAAATTTAATCGCCCCCTCATCCGTCTGCACCATTCGCTGCATTACCGAGGCGGTGTATTTATTTTGATTGAGCATATAGCTCACCGGCCAATTGATCAGCAGCTCTTCAAAATCAGCAAAGGGAAATAGTGTATCCACCTCGGAGCCATCGACCATACGCGACCAGCGCTCACCCTTGCCCAGCAGTGGAAACACCAGCTCGCGGAAAATAGTCTGATCGATCTTATCGCCACCCAGCGCAATACCGTGGGTCGCCTCCACAGAGAACTCTGTGCCCTTGCGGCGCAGAATACAGAAATCCAGAGTACCGCCACCGAAATCCACCGTCAGCATCAGCTGATCGCGACTGTGGGGATAGTTATACAGATAACTAATTGCCGCCGCAGTGGGTTCCGGACAAAAACTCTGTTCGAGGATACCGGCATGGCGATAGGATTCACTGAGACGCTGCAGTGCAACATTGTTGCGCCCCTGCTCCATGCCCTCGAAATTCACCGGATGCCCTATACAGGCCTGACTGCTTTGGCCGACACTGCGATTTAAGGCTTTGCGAATACCCACCAAGATCGGCGTAACCAGTGCCACAAGGCGAAACGGCCGACTGAAAATCACAGTTTTGTCACTGGCGGTATTACCCAGCAGACGCTTGGTGCCACGGAATAGCCGTCCGGGGAGACTGGCGTCATTAAATGCCTGACCGTATACCTTGGTGGTCTCAGACTCACTGGCCGGGCCATCGGCGGTCCCGGCACTGGTGCGCGCCTCACCAATCACTTCAACGCTGAGTTCAACTTTGCGACCCTGGTTATCACTAATATAATCGTCAATCGCAGGCTGGCCGATGGTCGAGGCAAAATCTCGATCAATATAGTTTGCCGAGGGCATAATCGGGTTGAGTTCACTGAGCTGCACCAACCTTAACTGCTCGCCATCAAAAACTGCAGCAGCGCTGTTGCTGGTGCCAAAGTCGATACCGATGCCGGTTTTAAGTGGCCTGTCAGAGGTGTTTTTTTGCATGGCTGAAAATCACTGGTAATCAAAATAATGGCAGCATTTTAGACTAATTTTTTGGCTAGCTAAGCTAAAGTTTGATTAATTCAGTTAATAATCAAAAAAAGCCTGCGCTTCGCTGCACAGAGGCGAAAACCTGTAAACTTGAGCCAACTATTAATCGCCGATAATTCTCTATGTATCCACTCGACTATATTCAACCGGTCTTCCGCCCACCCAGTGAGGGCCGCTCGTTGATTTTGCAGGTGACCAATGGCTGCTCCTACAATAAATGCAGCTTTTGTGAAATGTACACTGACCAGCAAAAGCGCTTTAGCCCAAAACCCATCGAGAAGATCGAAGCGGAACTGCGTGGACTTGTGGAGGCCGGCTATCCGGTTAAACGCGTGTTTTTAGCCGATGGCGATGCCATGACCCTGAGCACTCGGCGATTGGTGGATATTCTGCAGATGATCAACAAATACTATCCCGATGTGCAGCGTGTCTCCTCCTACTGCCTGCCGCGCAATCTAAAAAAGAAAAGCGTTGAAGAACTGGCTGATCTCCGTGATCTTGGCTTGAGCCTGATGTATGTGGGTTGTGAAAGCGGCGACAATGAGGTGTTGAGGCTGGTAAACAAAGGGGAGGATTACGACTCCTCTCTGGTGGCACTGCAGAAGATCAAACAGGCGGGTATGAAAAGCTCGGTAATGATTTTAAATGGTCTCGGCGGCCCCGAACTCAGTGAACAGCACGCACTAAATTCCGCCAGACTGATGAATGCGGCGCAGCCAGACTATCTCTCCACTCTGGTGGTGGAATTTCCCGGCGGCAGCGAACGCTTTGAGGAGGCCTTTGAGGGGCGCTGGCGCAAGCTCGGCAAGCTGGAGCTGTTTCACGAGATGCAGACACTGCTGAGCAACCTGGAATTGGAGAAAACCATTTTTAGAAGTGATCACGCTTCAAATTATTTGGTTTTAAAAGGTGTACTCGGCAAAGACAAGCAGCAGTTGCTATCGATTGTCACCACCGCGATTAATCAGCCAGGCATTATCCCCCTGCGCGAGGAGTGGCAGCGCGGCCTTTAGTGATAGCAGCTGACATCCTCTGTGGAAAAAGCTCGATTTAGTGACTAGCTTTAATAGCACAGGGAGGTCACTACTTATGACTAAAAACACACGCAACATACTGATATTTGCCGCTAGCTGTATCTCGGTACCGATTGTTCTCAGCTTGATAATTATTGTTGTTCTCTCATAGATCCCATAGAGTGTTGTTACCCGCTTAAGGCTGACGCCAAAAGCTAATGCTAAAACAATAAAATCAAAGAGGGATATATATGAATTTTTTAGACAATCTATTAGATGGCCGTGAAGAGCAGTCCTACGCACTGTTGAGAATCATCACTGGGTTCTTATTTATCTGGCACGGCACCATGAAATTAGCAAACTATCCCATGGAATTTCCCTACCCCCTCAGCCCATTGATGTACTCCGCTGGCGCCATTGAACTGGTCGGCGGTGTGTTGGTAATGATTGGACTGTTTACTCGACCTGCGGCGTTTATCTGCAGTGGCACAATGGCTGCGGCATACTGGATGGCCCATGGCATGAACAGTCTGTTTCCCATTATGAACAAAGGCGAATTAGCTGCGTTATTCTGCTTTGCCTTTTTGTATATTGCTGTACGCGGCGCAGGGATTTGGAGTCTGGATAAGCGATAAGCCTTTCAAAGGCTGGTTGATCTGGCCTTAGTGGAAGGATCTCCGTAAGTGCCGCTCTGTTATCATGGCAGAGCGGTTTTTTATTGTTATTCCACAGAGCCATCGCCCAAGTATTATTCCGGCAGCGCCCTTTCCCACTGCTATTCCATAGAGTCGTTTCGCGACTTTCATACCACAGAGTCCTTTCCCAATTATCATTCCACAAAGTCCTTTCCCAACTGTCATTCCACAGAGTCCTTTCCCAACTGTCATTCCACAGAGTCCTTTCCCAACTGTCATCCCGACAGAGCGGAGCGACGAGGGATCTCGAGATCTCTCACATGCGTTCGAGATGACAGTGAAAGGCGTTTCTGGATGACAGTGGAGGTCAGTTCGGGGTGACAGTGGAAGGCGGTTCTGGATGACAGTGGAGGGCGGTTCGAGATGACAGTGGAGGGCGGTTCGAGATGACAGTGGAGGGCGGTTCGAGATGACAGTGGAGGGCAGTTCGGGATGACAGTGGAGAACGGTTCGGGATGACAGTCGGAAGACTCGAGGCAACAACCCGTAATTTGCCATAATAGCGGCAAGGCTTTAGATGACAGCTATGGCAAAAAGTGCTCAAATAAAGCTCAGTTAAAAACAATAAGAAGGCACCTATGAAAGTGACCCCTTTCTCCCCCAACTGCGGTGCAGTTGTCAGCGACCTGCAACTGGCTAATATGAGCGATGCCCAGCTAGAGCAACTGCGGGCAGCCTTCACTGAACACGGCCTACTATTTTTCCGCGACCAAGAGCTACCCCCTGAGGAACATCTACGCTTTGCCAATCGCTTCGGCAGTATCGTGGTCAATAAATTCTTTAAAACCACCGCGGAATCGCCACTGATTGCCGAGGTGCGCAAAGAAAAAACCCAACAGACCAATATCGGTGGCGGCTGGCATACAGATCATTCCTATGACGATATTCCAGCCCTCGGCTCCATCTTAGTAGCGCGAATACTGCCTGAAACCGGCGGTAATACTCAGTTCGCCAACTTAGCCGCCGCCTATGATGCGCTGCCAGATAATCTAAAAAAGCGCCTTGAAGGACTCCGTGCAGTTCACTCCAACACTCACCTCTACGGCGAAAATGGCCTCTATCGATTTACTGATTTAAAAGATCAGTTGGGCGGCATGGATCGTGTGGGCGACGCCACCCATCCAGTGGTTATTACTCATCCTCAGAGCGGCCGCAAGGTGCTCTATGTGAATCCCGGCCATACCATTCAGTTTGAGGGCTGGGAGTTTGATAAAAGCCGCGAGCTGCTGGATGAACTCTATGCCCATGTGGCACAGCCAGAGTTCACCTGCAGTTTTAATTGGCTACCGGGATCGGTCACCTTTTGGGATAATCGCTGCACCTGGCATCAGGCCAACAATGACTATCAGGGACAGATGCGACTGATGCATCGAATTACTCTGCAGGGAAGTACATTAGACGCCGCCTAGACGTATAAGTCCGCCAACCAACAGCCAAATCTGCGATAATCCGTCAATGCCCAGTATGCGTAAAAAGTCTGACCTCCCAAGTAAGATCTGTCCGATCTGTGAGCGTCCCTTTGTATGGCGTAAAAAATGGCAGCGCTGCTGGGATGAAGTACGCTTTTGCTCGGTGAAGTGTAAAGCGGCTCGAAGCAAGAACGGCGTCGCTAAGGAATAAGACAGTCACTAAACGACATCTGCTAATAAGATGCTCACTAACAAGACACTCACTAACAAGACACTCACTAACAAGACACTACACCATGACCTCTTCCACCACCTTCGATGTTCTAATTATTGGCGCCGGCCTCGCCGGACTCAGCGCGGCAAATGATCTGCAACAGGCAGGCCTAAATGTGTTGGTGGTCGATAAGGGCCGAGGCCTCGGCGGTCGCCTGGCTGGACGGCGTATCGGCGACGCCACCTTTGATCACGGTGCACAGTTTATGACCGCCCGTGATTCACGCTTTAAGGCCAGTGTTGCGGAGTGGATTAAAGCCGGTGTTGCAGAGGAGTGGTACAGCAGCTACCCAGGTCATCCCAATGGTCACCCACGCTATCGCGGCGTGCCCACCATGACGGCGGTGGCGAAATATCTGGCGACAGATATCAATGTAATGCGTACTACCAGAGTCGAGAGTATTGCTCAGAACAGCACTCAAGATAACAAGCTTTGGTCAGCGGCTTTAGACAATGGCGACACCATCAGCGCCAAAGCACTACTAATTACTTCACCAGTGCCACAGACCATCGACCTGCTCGCCTCGGGTAATATCTCGGTGCCAGCGGACAAGCAGGCACGTCTTGATCGCATTGACTACGAAGCCTGTATTGCCGTGATGGTGGTCTTAGATGGCCCAACCGCTATTCCTTTACCCGGGGCAACGGCCTTTGACGATGGCCCGATTGGCTGGATAAGCGACAACCTGCAAAAAGGTGTCTCAAAGATTCCTGCAGTGACCATTCATGGCAGCGGCACCTTTAGTGCCGAGCATTATGAAAAAGATAAAATGCAGACCGGCCAAACATTAATAGATGCCGCTGCACCTTATCTGGGTGATGCCAAGGTCACCGAATATCAGGTTCATGGCTGGCGCTATAGCAAACCCACAGTAGTGGACCCTGAAGCCTCCATGCTCCTCAGCGAAGCGACTGATTTACCGCCACTGGCTCTAGCCGGCGATGCTTTTGCTGGGCCGCGATTTGAAGGTGCAGTGTTATCCGGCTGGGCAGCGTCAAAGAGCCTGATTGCTGCACTTAGCTAAAGCCGCCTATACTGTGGCCAAATAACTCAATAGTAGCCTGCTCTTATGACCGACCTTCACGCCCGCAGTGGCTCAGCCTGCGAACTCTGTGGTAACAGCGAAAATCTCTCGGCCTATGAGTTGCCTCCGAATAGCGACGGCAGCAGCGACCAGTCATTATTAGCCTGTGACATCTGCCTAGAGCAGATTAATAATCCAGAGAAGGTGGACATCAATCACTGGCGCTGCCTCAACGACAGTATATGGTCACAGGTTCCAGCCGTTCAGGTTATGGCATGGCGCATGCTGACCCGACTCAGTGCTGAGGGCTGGCCTCAAGAATTATTAGATATGATGTATCTAGACGATGAGACCCTAGACTGGGCAAAATCTGCGCTGGCAACTGAAGCGGACGAAGATACCGTTATTCATAAAGATAGTAATGGCGCGGTACTTAGCGCTGGCGATACAGTGACATTAATAAAAGATCTGGATGTTAAGGGAACCAGCTTTACCGCCAAGCGCGGAACAGCAGTGCGCAACATTTCGCTGGTGCAGAGTAATCCTGAGCATATAGAAGGTCGTGTAAACGGCACTCAGATCGTAATCCTAACCAAATTTGTCAAGAGGGCGAACTGATGGGCCAAATATTACAAGAAGTACCACAGCAAACAGAACAAGAACTGCGTGTTCAACTGGCAGCATGCTATCGAATTTTTGATTATCTCGGCTGGTCAGAGATGATTTTTAACCATATCACCATGAAAGTGCCCGGGGATCAGGAACACTTTTTAATCAATCCCTACGGCCTGCATTACAGTGAAGTGACCGCCTCAAATCTGGTCAAGGTGGATATCGAAGGCAATATTGTCGAACCCACTGACTACGCGGTTAATCCTGCCGGCATTATTATTCACACCGCCATTCACGGTGCCAGAGAAGATGTAAAGTGTATTACCCATGTGCATACTGACGCCGGTATGGCCGTGGCCTGCTCTGAAGAAGGCTTGCGTACGGACAATTTCTACTCCGCACTGCTGCAAAATCGGGTCGCCTACCATGACTTTGAAGGCATCACCGTGATGGACGATGAGAAGCCGCGCTTGATAGCCAATATGGGCAATAAGAATATGCTGATATTACGCAATCACGGACTACTGACCTGTGGTCGCACGATTCCTGAAGCCTTTATGAATATGTGGGCGCTGCAGCGCTCCTGTGAAGTGCAGGTAGCCTGTGATGCAACGGGCAAACCACTGATTCCAGTCAGGGATGATGTCTTGGCGCGGACGGAGCAGTTGATGGCAATGCAGAGTATGGGCCAGCCGGCAGGCGAGCTGGAGTTTAAAGCGATGACGCGGATTATTGATAAGGTTGATGCGTCTTATAAGGACTGATATTTTCAGGCATAGAAAGTCGACCGTCTCCAAACTGTCATCTCGAACGCACCTCTACTGTCATCTCAAATGCGTTTCTACTGTCATCTCGAACGCATGTGAGAGATCTCGAGATCTCTCGTCGCTTCGCTCTGTCGAGATGACAGGGTTTGTGTCATCTCGGAAGTACCAATACTGTCATCTCAAACGCACTTCTACTGTCATCTCGAACGCATGTGAGAGATCTCAAGACCCCTCAGCGCTCCAATCTCCTAGAATAATCAGACCTCAACCAAGATCACTTCAGCAAATCACGGGAAATAATCAGCTTCATAATCTCATTGCTGCCCGCATAAATACGCTGCACTCGCGCATCAGCAAAAGCGCGGCACACTGGATACTCCCACATATAACCCCAGCCACCAAACAGCTGCAAACATTCATCGGCGACTTTACATTGCAGATCAGTAGTCAGCAGTTTGAGCTTGGAAGCGGTCACCGTATCCAGCTTGTCTTCAATCAATAGCTCAGTACAGCGATCCAAGTACACCTCAGCACAGCTGACTTCTGCAGATAACTCAGCAAGCTTAAACTGGGTATTCTGAAACGACGCCACATTAGTCCCAAAGGCCTTGCGCTCTTTGACATAGTCAATGGTCGTCTGCATTACCGCCTGACACATACCATTGGCACTGACAGCTACGGAGAGCCTCTCCTGAGGCAGATCCTGCATCAGATAGATAAAGCCCCGACCCTCTTCACCAAGCAGATTATCTTTGGGGATTCTCACATCTTGGAAAAACAGCTCCGAGGTATCCTGAGCCTTTAAGCCCAACTTCTCGAGATTTTTACCTTTGGTGAAACCTGCTGTGCCGGCTTCAACCAAAAACAAACTAATACCTTTAGAGCCAGCATCAACATTGGTCTTGGCCACAACAATCACCAAACCAGATTTTTGGCCGTTGGTAATAAAGGTCTTCGAACCATTAAGAACCCACTCGTCCCCATCCAACACGGCAGTGGTTTTGGTACCCTGCAGATCTGAACCGGCGCTCGGCTCAGTCATCGCAATAGCCGTAATCAACTCACCGGAAACACAGCGCGGCAAGAAGCGCTGCTTTTGCTCTTCGCTGCCATAACGGACAATATAGGGAACCGCAATATCCGAGTGCAGAGTCCAACCTAAACCGGTGCAACCGGCATGACCAATCTCTTCGTTGACAATGCAGTTGTAGCGAAAATCGACACCAACGCCGCCATACTCCTCAGGCACTGTGGGACACAGAAAACCCTGCTCGCCAGCCTTTAACCAGACTTCGTCGCTGACCATGCCATCTTTTTCCCATTGATCATGGTGAGGCACCGCTTCCGCTTGCAGAAATTTACGCACGCTGTCGCGGAACATATCGTGGTCGGAATCATATAGAGTACGTGGAATCATAATCAGCATCTCTCAGTATGTTGAGGCTAGTATTTTAGGCCAGGGCTTTACAATAATTGGTGCAGCCGTTAGAAGTTCCCCGGTCTAGTTTGTCGGTCAGTATGATTTATTACGCGCGGCGAGGAAGTATCCCTAGCGACAAAAGATGGGATTTTGGTGACCACAGCGTTCCCAAACCCACTCAAACTCAGAGGCCGCAGTGCTAGATTAACTGGCCGAATGCAATAAAAGCTAGCATGCCAGCACCAATCGTCCAGTAAACACTGCCGCTTTTATAGGCCGCGAGAATTGCTGCCGCCGCTCCCCAGAGATAGGGGTTAGAGAGGCTCAAAAATAACTGATCGTCACGCACCAGCAGAATCGGCGCAAGAATCGCCGTCAATACCGAGGGGCCGCTGTAACTGAGCAGTAGACGCAGATTCGGCCCGAGCCTAACCGGCAAGCGGCCCTCAAGAAAAAGATAGCGGGTGCCAAAGGTAACAGAGGCCAGCAGCAGGATAGTCAGCAGCGTCATAATCCACCCTCCTTATTGCCCCTGAGCTTATTCACGGAATAGCCCACAGCCATTGCCAGCAGAGCGGCACAGATCAGCCCCAGTTCAAAATGCCACAGCGTAAACAACACTGAGGTGAGCGCGGCGGTGAACACTGCCGCCAGAGTAGCCAGAGATTTAATTCCGGGAACCACCAACGCAATAAAGGTCGCAGCAATGGCAAAGTCGAGACCTAAATCCGTTAGATCGGGCAGAGAGGCTCCAGCGACTATGCCGATAAAGGTCCAGAGATTCCAAGCCAGGTAAAAACTGCCACCGGCCGCCAGAGCATAAAACAGCCGCAACTTACCGAGGTAGGCGCGGCGATGCCCAGACAGGGCAAACAGTTCATCCGTAAGCAAAAAACCGAGACTCAAACGCCAGCGCAGCGGCTGAGGACTGAGCCGCTCGCGCAACGACAGACCATAGAGAAAGTGCCGCGAGCTGATTATAAAGGCGGTAAACAACACCGTCAGCAGTGAGCTGTTATCGGCGATTAATTCCACCGTGACAATCTGCACCGCACCGCCAAATATAATCCCTGAAAACAACTGCGCCTCTAGCCAGCTAAAACCGCGCTGTATCGCCAGGGAACCGAAAAGAATTCCCCAGGGCAATACCGCCAGACTCAGGGGCAGCATATCCAGTACGCCACGCAGGGTGGCTATTTTCAGTGCTCTATTATTACTGCGCATAATCTATTCAGTGGTTTCCTTAGTACAAAGCGCTACTAGTCTTTTAACCTAGCCCAATATAAGCGGGCCTGTTATAAAAGCTTGCGCAGCAGCCAATGAGGCATTAAATCCACCACCATCGCCACATAGCGCCAGCGCTTAGTGATAAAGATATGATTTTTCTTTTTCAATAGGCCGGTGACCATCTGGGAAACACCTTTTTCCACTGGCGCCATCCACAAAGGCTTGCCATGAACCATCGGCGTTTTAACAAAGCCCGGCTCAATGGTAGTAATCGTGATCGGCAGGCCGCTGCGAATAACACGCTGCCGCATACCGGCAAGATAATTGGAAACAAAGGCTTTGGTAGCATGGTAGGTAACAGTCCTGGCGCCAAATACGTGGGCAGCCATTGACGAGATACCGGCCAAGTGGCCTGCTCCGCGCTGAGTAAAGTGCTCCATAGCAACAATCGTCAGCGCCGCAAAGCCGCGCACATTGACATCGATCATCTCTCGTTCAGCAGCCCATTCAAGCTTCTGCTCAAATAGACCCACACCGGAACTCAAAACAATTAGCTCGACATCACCCATGCGCATAATCATCTCTTGCAGCTCAGTCTGTGACTGCTCAGCGTTTGTGACATCAGTGGTTTGGATAAAGTGGCTGCCTGGGAGCTTGTCCAGCAATTCATTGAGAAGACCTTCGCGACGTGCCATAAGTCCTAGTTGATAACCTTTGTCCGCTAGCTGAATGGCCAACTCGCAACCCAGCCCAGAGCTTGCGCCAACGATAATTGCCTGTTTCATAGATCTCCCCTTCTGCCGCTTTTAGAGCGGTTATTATAGTTTTATGGCTGTGCCGCTGGCAGCGGAACAGCAAAAGATTGGCGCTGCTCTTTAGTCGAGCCTTTTAGCAGGCCTTTTTTAATAGAGCTTTTTATTAGAGCTTGGATAGGACGGCGGAGTGTAACGAAATAATTCCTAGCTGGCGCTTAGAAAATCGGTTTTTTTACTCGCACTGAATCATTGCATCGAGTAATCAGATATTCCACCCGGCCATCAGACATTAGGCGGCTTTTATTGATTTCGAAATAATCTAGAAAGGTATTGAGATCTCGCTGGGAGTGGGGGTAGACCGGCCGCTGTTCGTCACTGCGTGGGCACTGAGTCAGGGTATTTTCACTCATCAGGCCATAACAGGAGTTTGGCAATTGGCAGCGCGAGTTCAGCGCACCCAGACCAAAACCGCGGCTGTGGTCTGCCAGATAAGGCTGTAAAGCTTCGATAAATGCCTTTATCAGCGTGCCATCGAGATAGTTAAAGAAATCCCAAAATAGGCAGATATCAATAATGCAGTTATCGTCGATGGCCAGAGCCTGACGAAACTGATCCACCAGATGCTGATGGCTGACCTCTTCACTGATTTCAGCAACAAAGGCTTCTGAGTAAAGATCGACGAATATGAGTTTGCTCTTAAACTGACTGAAATAATCCACCGTGGCGGCCATAGCCATGCCCATATCGAGCACCACAAGGCGTTTATCAGTCTGCAGGGAGTCAAAGGTGGCAGCTGCAAGATTACTGTGCAGCATGGTGCACAGGGCGTAGTCCTGAGATGTGGCAGATGGAGCCCTAATCTTTTCGACCTGCGCCCTAAACACGATTAGCTAATCGCTATTTTGAGGCGCTGGATTTGTCGGCACTCGCAGTAGCTCCTGGAAACAGATCTGCCTTACCGCTTGGCACCGCTTTAATTGCCGGTTGCTCATCGGGATCCATTTCAATGCTACCTTTAAACTTCGCACCGTCTTCCAAGGTGACACGTGGAGCGTCTATATTGCCCAGCACATTGCCCGTTTTTGAGATAATGACTTTTTCGCCACCGGAAATATCTCCTTCAACGCGACCTTCTATACGCACAATTTTAGCGCTGATACTGGCCTTTAACTGACCTGCCTGACCCACTGTAACTTCATGTCCAGTGGCGGTAATAGTGCCGGAGACTTTGCCTTCAATAATTAAATCTTCAGCACTGGTAATATTTCCATCAATAACAACGGTTGAACCAATCATAGTTTTACCTCCAATAGATACCGCCCCTCTCTTGGCGATTTCGTTTAAGCCACGAGACGGTTTATTCACTGCAGAGCCACTTGTATCAGTGTCTTTTTTAAAATTAAACATCGAAAATCCCAATCATTAATTTTACAGGGTCGCTCACCTTACCAACTTAAGAGCCATTCATCCAGTTTAAATGGCCAGCATTAATGGTCTGACCACTCAAAACACTTAACCTAAGTTGAACTGCTCGACTTGCTGCTGAAGATCAAACCACTGTTCTTCGTTATCAGAAATTGATTTTTTAATCTCCGCCTGCAATTCCAACTGTTGTTTCAAAGTCTTTTTATTTTCATCTAAATAGATATCAGTATCCGAAAGATGGATTTCTATTTCCTTTAGCTGCCCCTGTAATTTTTCAATCACTTTTTCCAACTGTGAAGACTTTTTGGTTAAGGGTGCAAGATTTTTTCGCGCTTCAGCAGACTGTTGGCGGAGAAATTTTTTTTCGGCTGAACTAAGACTTTCTACGACCGTAACTTCTTCAATTACCGAATCCGCTTTAGTGTCTTCTTTTGGATCATTACCAGTGGGGACGCGATTAAAATTTTTCAACCACAGCTGATAATCTTTGAGATCACCTTCAAACTCTTTGACTGCGCCATCTGCCACCAAATAAAACTCATCCACTGTGTTGCGCAGTAAATGTCGATCGTGAGAGATAACGACTAGCGCTCCCTCATAACTTTGCAATGCAAGTGTCAATGCATGGCGCATTTCCAAATCCAAATGGTTAGTCGGTTCATCAAGTAATAGTAGATTGGGTTTTTGCCAAACAATTAAGGCCAGAGCAACACGCGCTTTTTCGCCGCCAGAAAATGACTTAATCGGCTCCAGTGCTTTGTCTCCATGAAAATCAAATCCGCCGAGAAAATTTCGCAATTCTTGATCAGTGGATTTTGGACTAATGCGCTGAAGATGCAAAAATGCGCTGGCTTGTAAGTCTAAAACTTCTAACTGGTGCTGAGCGAAATATCCGATTTTGACATTTTCCCCATAGACCCTTTCGCCTTTTAATAAATTTAGATCGCCGGTAAGACTAGAAATCAAAGTTGATTTACCGGCACCATTTGGCCCCAACAGACCAATCCGAGTACCGGGATGCAAATCAAAATTTACATTGGATAAAATCGTTTTCTTGTCATAACCCAAATTACCCTGACTAATGTTGGCCAGTGCGCTGTGCGCTTTTTTGCCCTGCGCAAAACTAAAATAAAACGGTGAGTCAATATGTGCCGGTGCGATATCTTCCATACGCGCCAACTCTTTGACACGACTCTGGGCCTGCTTTGCCTTTGAGGCTTTGGCTTTAAAGCGCGTAATAAATTCTTCAACTTCTTTACGGCGCTTTTGCTGCTTTTCAAAACTCGCCTGTTGCAGAGCTAAACGCTCGGCGCGCACCCGCTCAAAGGTTGAATAATTACCTTTGTAGGCATTGGTTTTGCAGTGCTCCACATGGACAATGCGATCCACGACATTATCAATAAAGTCGCGATCGTGAGAAATAATTAACAAAGTGCCGGTGTAATTTTTCAGCCATTGCTCTAACCAAAGGGTCGCATCCAAATCCAAGTGGTTGGTGGGCTCATCCAGCAGCATCAAGTCCGATGGACTCATTAGTGCCTGAGCAAGATTCAAACGAATACGCCAGCCACCAGAAAAACTGTTTACTCGCCGATCTAATTCCGACTGGTCAAAACCCAGACCGTGGAGCAACTGCTCAGCGCGATAATGGGCGTCAAAGCCGTTGGCGTTATCTAACTTTTCATATTCTAGAGCCAGTCGATCGTGATCTTCATCGGCCAAGGCTTTTTCGATAGCCCGCTCTATTTGACGAATTTGCGGATCCCCATCGAGTACAAAGTCCACAACACTGCTTTCGGAGTTTGCTAACTCCTGAGCCATATGCGCAACACGCCAGTCCTGTGGAATAAACAGCTCCCCCGCATCGGCAGAAATTTTACCCATCAACAATTTAAACAGGCTCGACTTACCGCTACCATTGGCGCCGATAATGCCAACATGTTGACCCGGGTGGACGACGAGTTCAGCGTCTTGCAGCAGCACTTTGGTGCCGCGACGCAGCTCGATGTCAGTTAATGTAATCATAAAAAAGTTATTACCAGTAAATTATTCAAGACCGAGGAAGCCACCGGATTGGTGACTCCAGAGATTGGAATAGAGGCCGTTGGCAGCCAGTAATTCATGATGAGTGCCCTGCTCAACAATCACCCCCTGATCAAACACAATAAGCCTGTCCATAGCGGCGATGGTGGAGAGACGGTGGGCAATAGCGATGACCGTTTTGCCCTGCATCAGTTGATTGAGGCTGTGCTGGATTGTCGCTTCAACCTCAGAGTCCAGTGCCGAAGTGGCCTCATCGAGAACCAGTATCGGCGCATCTTTTAACAGTACCCGTGCAATAGCCACACGCTGGCGCTGGCCGCCGGAGAGGGTTACACCTCGCTCGCCCACATGAGCATCGTAGCCACGGCGTCCGGTGTTATCGCGCAGACCAAGAATAAATTCATGGGCCTGAGCCTGTTTGGCCGCTTCAAGCATCTGCTCTTCGCTGGCGTCCGGGCGACCAAACATTATATTTTCCCGCACCGAGCGATGCAGCAGCGAGGTGTCCTGAGTGACCATTGCAATATTGGCGCGCAAGCTGTCCTGAGTTATGTTGCGAAGATCCTGCTGATCAATGGTCAGTTGACCGCTCTGGGGATCAAAGAAGCGTAGCATCAGGTTAACCAGACTCGACTTGCCGGCGCCACTGCGACCGACGATACCGACTTTTTCCCCGGCGGCAATGGTTAGGTTTAGATTATCAAAGACTCGTTCATCATCGTTGTAGGCAAAATTAAGGTCTTTAAATTGGATCTCTCCGCGACTCACCTGCAGCTGGGAGGCTGAAGTCGAGTCGGTTATCGTCTGAGGAATGGAGATGGTATTGATACCGTCCTGAACCGTGCCGATATTTTCAAACAGGCTACTGATCTCCCACATAATCCAGTGGGACATGCCGGTGAGGCGAATTGCCAGACTCATCACAATGGCAATGGCACCCGGAGTAATTGCGCCATTCACCCAGAGGTAGATACCCAGTGCCGCAGTGCTAAACACCAGACACATATTGAGCGTCCAGAGAGTCATATTAAGCTTGGTGACGAGTCGCATCTGTGGGTGCACTGTGTCGAGAAATTCACTCATACCCTCTTTCACATATGCCGACTCTCGAGTGCTGTGGGAGAACAGCTTTAAGGTCACGATATTGGTGTAACTGTCAACAATCCGCCCAGTCATCAGAGAGCGGGCATCCGCCTGCAGTGTGGCGATATTTTTCATTCGCGGCACAAAGTAGCGCTGCACCGCGATATAGAACAGCAGCCAAATCAGCAACGGCAGTGCTAGACGCGGATCGGCATTGGCTACCAGAATCAGGGTGGTGACCACATAGATGATCACAAACAGGATGACATCGAGCAGTTTCATCACTGTGTCGCGCACTGCCAGAGAGGTCTGCATTACCTTGGTGGCGATGCGACCACTAAATTCGTTCTGAAAAAAGCCATAGCTCTGATTCAACAGATAGCGGTGGGCTTGCCAGCGCACCGCCATCGGCAGGTTACCCATTAGAGTCTGATGCACTACCAGGGAGCGCGCGGCGTTAGCCAGGGGAATTACCAGCAACATAAACACCGACATGGCCACCAGCGTTGGCCAGGTGTCAGCGAAGAAAGTTTCGGGCTTGCTGCTTGCCAGCCAATCGACAATCTGCCCCAAGATGCCAATCAACATGGCCTCAGAAATCGCGGTAATGGCGGTCAACGTGGCCATTAACAGCAACCAGCGTTCCATACCCCGCACATGGTGACGGCAGAATTGGTAAATTCCACGGGGCGGTTGCTGTGGGGTTGAGCCCGGAAACGGGTCGACCAGACGCTCAAAAAAACCGAACATTTAAGATCCTATACTAAAGCAGTGGGGTTGATACTCGTCAGACGATGTTGCGGTGGGCATAATAACAATTTACACAGGCCGTCAGGAGAAACAAATGGTATTTCAGCGTTCTATTTACGTGCAGGTCCTCTGCTTTGCGTTTATTTTCGCAGCAACCCCGGCTACAGCCATCGATCTCGATGCGGAACGGATGATTGATTCCCTCGCCGAGCTGCAGTTTGACCAGCTTGGCAGTCCTCAGATTAAGACCGATTCGATCAAACCAGTGCTGGCGGATATGGACCATCCCCAGCGCCTGTTAGTGATCGCGGTTGAATTTCCAGAGTTGGGTTATCAGCGCTTTGCCGGGGACAAAAAACAGAACAAGAAAAACCGCAGCTATCTGCAAAAGCTATTGTTTGGCGGCTCTGTTAAGCGGCCTAAGCCCGGCACTCTATCCCACTACTACCGTCACCAGTCAAAGGGACTTTATAACGTCACCGGCAATGTTTTGCCCATCGCCAAGGTCAGCAAGCCGCTGGCCTATTATGGCCGCCCATTACAAAATTCCGATGGCAGTTGGCGCAACGATGATCATACGGATGAACTGGTGATTGAAGCACTGCAGGCCGCTCACAGAGATAACCCCAAGTTTCCTTGGAAAGATTACGATATCTGGGATCCCCAAGACTTTGATGGCGACGGCAATCGCGCCGAGGCCGATGGCTATCTTGATCATCTAGTAATTGTCTATGCCGGCAAAGCTCAGTCGTCCTGTCAGGGTCTCTATAAACTCAATGAAAAATTTACCGTCAACGCCGAGGCCAATGTGTTTGATAGCCTTCCGGCTCAGGAGCAGGACTGTGCGGATCGTATCTGGCCCCACCGCAGTTCGCTCAATCGTGGACTCGGCCAAGGACCCGTTCTCGAGGGCATGGTCAATGGTCGTGGCGGATATGAGATCGAAGAGGGCCTGTGGCTCTATGACTACAATATGCAGTCGGAGTACACCGAGGTATCGACCTTTATTCACGAGTTTGGCCATTCATTGGGGCTGCCCGATATCTATGCCCGCTCAACCAACAATTCCACAGCCTCGTGGGAAGCCATGTCATCAACGGTATCGCCAGAGCCACAGGAGCTCAGCGCTTGGTCGCGAATGGTACTCGGCTGGCTCAATCCCTGTATCGTTCGGCCACCGGCTTTTGGTGGCAACAAGCGCAGCTCGATGTATTTAAAAACCATGAATGATTGGTCCGACAAAGCGGGCACTAAAAACAGCCGCGGCGTCTGCGATGCGACAATGATTATGCTGCCGCCAAAAATACGCGAACTGCAGCTCGGGCCACTGGGTAATGAGCAGGGTCAATATGCTGCCTACACAGGTCAGGGTAATGACCTGCACCACTTTCTCAGCCGCAGCTTTGACCTGCGCCAAGTGGATGCGGATCAGCAGCTGATACTGAACTTTGATACCTGGTTCAAAATTGAATCGGACTGGGATTATCTCTATATAGAAGCCTCTGTTGATGGAGAGAAATACCAGCGCCTATTGCCCACAGATAAGATCAATGCCGCCGATACCAATAGCACCATGCCGTCCAAGAAAGGTCATGAGGGTGAGGGTTCCCTGCCTGGCTTTAGTGGCCGTTCCGGGGATATGGACGGTGATGGCAAAGTCGAAATCGCCACTGGCTGTGACCCTTCGGTAGGCAAAGTGCTGGCCGAGGATCGGGTTGGCGAAGTAGTGGTGGATGCCTGTGAAACCGCCCAGTGGATCGCCGCAGAATTTGACCTTGAAGCCTATCGCGGCAAACAGCTATCGATTCGCCTGCACTATTTTGCTGATGGTGCCGCGGTGGAAGATGGCGCGCTGATCGACAATATTCGCCTCGATGCGCTAGGTTACAGCGAAGATTTTGAGTCTGGCGCCCTAACCGGCTGGAGCAGCGATGGCTTTACTCTGAGCGGCGGAGAGCACCGTATTGCGGTGCCGCATTATTATCTGCTTGAATATCGCGACCCCTATGCCCGCTTTGATCGGATGAAAAACTATGATGCAGGGCTTGCCAAACCGGGCTTTTCCTTCTTTAAAGATGGCGACGGTGAGATGAAGGCCTTTAATGCCAACTACCGCCCCGGTGTCTTGGCTTGGTATTACAACGGCGAGTATCTTTGGAGCCAGAATGAGCCGGCGCAGTTTGGGCCCGGCAATGGCTTTTTACTGCTAGTCGATGCCAACCCTCAGGAATTTAATCTGCCTGCCGTGCCTGAGCAATATTTTGTCGATGAGCAGGGCTGGACTTCCTATCAATTTGACGAGACTGCACAGCCCTGGCTGCAACAGAACTATGTGGATGTAATGTGTCATCAGCGCCGCGCCGCGTTTTATTCCAGTGATGTCAGTGGCGCCGATCGTCAGCGCTGCCAGCAGTCTCTGATCGCTGACCTGCCACCGGTGGAGTCACTGAACTGGGAGGGCCGCCAACTAATGTATGGCTACACCCTAATCAATGAACTGCTGCCCGGTGCGGAGCGCTTGAAATACAAAGGGGTAACCAGCCTCTTTGATCTGCGTATTCGCAAGGGCAAAACCGAGTATCGCCTCTATGATCGCGCCCTGAGAAATCGCCACTCCGGCGATGCACCCTTTGCCCTAGAAAGCTTTGCCAAGGGCACGTCTGTGTATTCGATTGAGGGTGATCGCTTGGTTGAACAGAGTTCTAATGCTTATCCGCCGATCAGTTCATTTTCCGATGCTCGGCCAAATCGCTATCAAAACCCAAAGCTGCCCTTTGGCGGCGCCAATATTCCAGAGTTGGGTTTGCGCTTTAAACTGGGGCAGCCATCCTCAGAAGCGCCCAGTGAGGCACGTGTAAAGGTCGTAATTGATTGGGATTGATTGTGACTTGTAGCCGTCCTAGAGAATCATCACAGAGTCACCGTCCTGCCAGGGCGGTGACTTTTTCATGGCTGCGAGAAATAGCGGGGACTCCAGCAATTGATTCAGCCAGGCACGGAGCTTGGGATAAGGGGACTGATCAAACCAGTCCCTATCCACCGAGGCAAACTGACGAATAAAGGGGAACAGGGCGATATCCGCAAGGGTGATTCGCTCTGCTAGCAGATAGGGCTGCTTAGCTAACAGCAGCTCCAGTTCCGCGAGAAACCGTTCACCGCGAGTGCGATACTGCTCTTGGGATTCCGCGGGAAAGCGCTGCCAATACTTATAGTGATCGAGATCAGTCTTAAACTGATCGTCATTGCGGCTGATTAAATCGTCAATGGCGGCGGCCAGATCGGCACTCCACCAATGCTCTGGATCGCTCTTCTCAAGTGCCCAGCGAATAATCTCATAACTCTCGTCGAGCACCCTCCCATCGGGCAGTTTTAGCACCGGCACTGTACCCTTGCCTGAAATAGCCAACATTTTTTCAGGTTTGGCTTTCAACAGGACTTCCCGCAGCTCTGGGTTTATACTCGCATATAACAGAGCCATTCGCGCCCGCATTGCATAAGGGCAGCGACGAAAAGAATATAATATGGGTAGCTTTGTGGGCACAGCCGCTCCGCGAACTAACGTTAAAATAACCTTATCCAACTATAAGAATAATAACCTATGTCTACTACCGAAGTATCCAGCAAACCCTATGATCTGATCGTTTTCGGCGCTACCAGTTTTGTCGGACAAATCCTAAGCAACTATCTAGTCGAGACCATCGGTGTCAACGGCGATATTTCCTGGGCTATCGCCTCTCGTTCAGAATCAAAACTGGCAACCTTAAAAGATTCCCTCGGCACCGTCGCCAGCGAGCTGCCGGTAATAATTGCCGACTCTCAAGACGAAGCCTCACTGCAGGCACTGTGCAGCCAAACTCGAGTGGTTATCTCCACTGTTGGGCCCTACGCCCTGTACGGTGAGTTGCTAATCAAAACCTGCGCTGAAACTGGCACCGACTATGCCGACCTTACGGGTGAAGCACATTGGATCGGGCAGATGAAAGACAAATACAATCAGGCTGCAGAGGCCAGTGGCGCCCGTATCGTCAATTGCTGTGGCTTTGATTCGATTCCCTCAGATATGGGTGTCTTCGCCATGCAACAGCGCGCTCAGGCACAATTTGGCCACCCACTGCCCCATGCCAAGCTGCGTGTTAAAGCCATGAAGGGCGGCGCGTCCGGCGGCACCATTGCAAGTATGATTGAGGCTCTGAAAGCTGCCAAAGCGGACCCTAAAGTGCGCAAAGACATGGGCAACCCCTATCTTTTATGCGGCAGCGATCATCAGTACAGCATTCGCGCTAAAAGCGTTTCAGGCCCGCAGTTTGATCCTGACTTTGACTGCTGGATTGCGCCATTTGTAATGGAAGCGATCAACTCCCGGGTTGTCCTGCACTCCAATGCCCTGCTCCAAATGGCCTATGGCCGCGACTTCTCATATAGCGAAGGCATGCTAAGTGGCAAAGGATTAAAGGGCCGCCTGATGGCGAATGTTTCAGCCCTCGGCTTTGGACTCTTGGCCCTCGGACTCTACTTCAGCCCCACCAGAGCACTAATGGAAAAATTTGTTCTGCCAGCCCCGGGTGAAGGCCCCAGCCCAGAGGCACAGTTGCATGGCTATTTTGATGTGCGCGTTCACGGCCGCGATGATCAGGGTAATCAGCTCACCGTTAAAGTGACGGGTGATCGCGATCCCGGATACGGCTCTACCGCGAAGATGCTTGGGCAGGCAGGACTTTGCTTGGCTGAGGATATTGCCAAAGAAGATCGAGCCGGCGGTTTCCTCACCCCCTCCGTGGCAATGGGTGATGCCTTATTAAAACGACTGGAAGCGCATTCAGGTCTGGCCTTTGAGACCTGTGAATAAGGGTTAGAGATCCCTCGTCGCTGCGCTCAGTCGGGATGCCAATTGAAAAGTCGATAGCACCGCGATAGTCCAAATAGACTCTTAATATATCCTTTGGATCAATCAGGGCCCGTTTATGGGTGCCATTATTTTCAGAAAAAGAGAGCACTTGTCTGAGCGTGAGCGAGTTGTGCGAACGCTGAAAATAATAGCACTCATGGGACCGATCCCAAGGGTATATTTAGGGTCTATGGGCACTCAACCTGTCGGAAAACACAAGCAAGAGATCCCTCGTCGCTGCGCTCTGTCG
>Ga0208971_1000160_pt1 | contig 50223 bp, 41 predicted proteins | sample AOAMet1_18_M0_10_2_FD_188229 | JGI IMG/M metagenome (GOLD analysis project Ga0208971, IMG submission 188229) | Ammonia-oxidizing marine microbial communities from Monterey Bay, California, USA - CAN11_18_M0_10 (SPAdes) | ecosystem: Environmental > Aquatic > Marine > Intertidal zone | place...
ATGGCGCCTCCAATGGACAAACCAAAGGAGCGGCTGATCATGTAGTAAGCCCCTCCGCCTTCCACTTTCTGGTTGGTCGCAATCTCCGCTACCGCCAAGGCTGTGGGAATCGTCACCAAATGACCCAGGACGATGATGGCCATCGTCCAAAGCAACCCGACGTGCGCCACTGCGAATCCAAAACGCAGAAACAAAATGGCGCCAAGGATGGTCGAGATGGCCGTCATGAAAACGGCAAACGTCCCAAGTCCCTTTTCCTGCATTCCGTGAAAATAGTCCCCGGCGCGTTTGTGTCCGGCGAAGAAGGGTTCATTGGCGCCATCAGTTTTCACGAATTCCCCACCATTCTTGCTCCATGAGGGATTACACCATCCACATAACGGTACAGCGCGGAGCAGGGAGAGCCCGTAAAAACGTGCCTTATGAATCTTTCCTACACCCTATCGCCCCTTCGCTTTTTTCTGGCCGCCCTTGCGGTGTTGCCCCAAGCCTTATTTGGACAATCCTGTCCTGTTCCCGACCCCTTAACGCCTCCTTGGTTGTCCTATCCCGCCTTGCCTTTTCGGCATGTCGCCCTCACAGAATCAGGTGCACGCGCAGCCAACGTCTACATGATGGACCTGGGTACAGAGTTGGGTAGGCCCTTTGTCTTTGTTGAAGGCATTGACTTTGGTCTCAGCGGCGCCAATTCAGAGTTTCAATTGGGTGATTTTGGCTGGGCTGCCTTTAACGGCTGCTCCCCAGATCAATACCCCATGATGGCCCAAATGCCGGTCCTTCTGGATTCGTTGTTACAGAGGGGATTTCATCCCATTCTCATTGACTTCGAGTTGGGTGCTGGCGATATTTTTGCCAATGCGGAACTCCTGGCCGATATCCTCGTTCACATCAATGGACACAAAAGCGACGACCGGCCCATCGCACTGAGTGGGGCCAGCATGGGTGGGCAAATTGCCCGGATCGCCTTGCGCATGATGGAAAATGAGGGCGTGCCGCATTGCGCCCAACTCTATCTCAGTTTGGACAGTCCGCACCGCGGTGCCAATATTCCCATTGGCCTGCAGCAGATCATAGGCGCCCTGAACTCCAGCGACGGCAACGTGGAAACGCTCTTTGATGCTTTGTCTCAGCCTGCCGCGCGTCAACTGCTTTTGAAGCAAACCCTTCCGCTTTATCCAAGGGCGCATTACCAAGACAGCTTGGATGCATTGGGATGGCCACAATGGTGCCGGAACGTCGGCATTGCCAATGGCGCCCTTGGACCTGTAGCCAATTCAAATCAACCCCTCTTGGATTTCGAGTACGCCATCCTGTCTTCTGAGGTGGTGGGCGACATTGGTGGGCTTTTGGACCTCGAAATCCATGCTGACCCGGGGTCCTTGACGCACCCATTGTCGGCTCCTTCATACCCCGTTACCAGTTTGCTTGAGGTGCCTTCGGGCAGCGGGTGGCCGTGGCCACTCGATTTGAGCGTGGGCCATGACCAGAATGGCATGGAGCCCTGGGGAGGCTCCTTGGATGTATTGCCTGGCGGGACCCGCCCTTCATTGCGTCAATTTGTAGAGGCCTTTAACGTTGCGTTGGAGGACATGACCCTGCCCTGGCCCTTACAAATCCCTGCCATAGAACCCAATGATTACCAACCCTTGCACAGTTTTATCCCGACCGGTAGCGCCTTGGGGATTGCCCCCCCTTGGGCTGGCCTTACAGCCGAGCAATTGGCCACAAACTCGCCATTCGATGGTGTTCACTTCGGTGAAGTCAATGAACCACACAGTGAAGTCAATCCGGGCAATATCGCATTCGTCCTGGATCAGCTGGACTTCACTGAGTGTCCGCTTTCACCAGGTGACCTCGTAGGAGAAACGGCACTCAATGCCGATGGCGATTGGTTCCTGCCAGCCCTTCATGTTCTGGACAGGCTCTGCTTGCAATCGGCCGACCCGTCATTCGGCGCATCTGCGGCTGCGCCGAATTCGCACGGCATTTTTGAACTCCAACGCTGTCCAGGCTTTCTCTCAGTTGCCCCCAATGCCAGCCTAGAATTGGGCGGAGGAGTGGCATCCGACATGTCTACAGCACAGCTTATCGTGCGGTCGGGAAGCACCCTCATGATCAGCGGACAACTGACCTTGCATCCAGAGAGTGAACTCGTTATTGAGGCAGGAGCTACACTGCAGATTTCTGGCGGCATTGTGGACCAAAGGCCCCACTCCATCATCCGGGCCCTGCCAGGCAGCTTTATCCAAGCTGACGGGCAGACCACCTGGGCCCAAGGTGCCTCAAGCCAGCTCTACCTCGATGCCAACATTGTCCTCGCAGCGCATGGTCAATGGCAGCACCAATTCTTTCCACAGGCTCGAATTTGGACCACCAACGAATGCCACTTTGAATTGCTCGAAGACGCGGCAATGTTCATGCAAGCCCTTGAAGCCGAGACGCATTGGGTCATTCAGCCCAGCGCTGCGGTCCGCATTGAGGGCCTGGGCACTTGGCACCAAGACCACACGGGACTGCGTCTCTTGGGTGAGGCGTTGTGGGCGTCCACCCTGTCTGAGCTGGTGCGGTTTGATGATGCGCAATGGACAGGCACCGAAGGAGATTCCGTCCATGTCTTTGGACCGATGTGGCTCCGAGAGCATCACGGTTCGTCCATTGACCTGAAGCATGTTCAAGGCGAGTGCAGGTTGGAGCACAGCACTTTTCACGGAGGCTCAACCCAACTTGCTCAAAACAAAGTGCGTTGGCGGTCATGTGCTTTTGTGCACCACCCCGTAGTGCACACCGCCTTGGGAGAAGAGCCTGCTCACCTCATCGAAAACTGCAGGTTCGAAGGCGCTGAAACCGGCTTGAGCGCCGATGGACCTGGAAGACTGAGGTTAGAGGAGTGTGTGTTTGAAGGACATGTGACGGGATTGAAATCCAACGCTGCACGGCTGGAGTTGGCGTGCAATACTTTCATCTCCAATGACATTGGCTTGGCGTCGAACAAGGCCCTCCTCGTCATGCGGCCCGAAGGAGGCGGAGGTTGGAACCTCTTCGAGGACAACGGTGTGCACTTGAAGTTCCTGCAGGCTCCCTTTCCGGAGTTGGTAGGAGGCGCCAATCATTTTGGTCACCCCTATTCAGGTTGGGCCACCGGCTCCATTGATACGCCCTGCAACGGAGGCGGTTTGGACTGGTTGATCAGTGGGCAAAGTTGGGATTGGCCCACCGGTTGGCCTCAAATCCAAAGCGGGCTTTGGGCTTGGAATTCCTCAGGCGCACAGAACTGCCCTATAGCTGCTGTCGACATGGCGCCCATCTCGCCCAAACAATGCGGAGAAGGATGGAAGGAACGCAAGGAATGAAACCGCTTAGTCCGCAATTTCGAAGGTTTCCAAAATCCAAATGTCTTGGGTAATGGAACGGTCGTTTTTGAAGTAGTACACCCCGTGTTTGGCCACAGTCTTGCGGTAGACGTTGACTTCATTTTCGACGCGAACAGTTCGCTCTATGATGAGGGCATTGCCCTCTTCATAGCTGCGTTCTTCGACGCCTTGACGGATGCCTTCTTTGGCGGGGACCTCTTTGTAGTCCGCTGCCGTTGGTTCGCTTCCTGACTCTTTGCTCTGGGCCTTTCGGAGGGCGGCGGCAGAACGTATTGAAGCCTCTCCAGCGGCGAAGACTTTGGCTTGTTCATCTTCCCTTTCGACAGTTTGGATCTCTGACCAGCGTCCCAAGCGTCGAATGGCCTCGCCTTCGCCGACTCTTCTGTGCTCGGCGGCCCTTCGTTCGATGTCCTCGAAGCGCATGATTCTCGCATCTACCGAGGCCAATCGAAGGTCCTTGTTGAAATCTGCGTAGGCACTGAGCATGCGGTCCAAAGAATCCACAAATACGGCATATCGCTTGGTGCGGTCCGCCAAGTTCATGCGGTTCTTCTCGTCCTTTCTCGTGAGTGAAATGAAGCGGTCACGTCGACCGGCATTGCCCATCGCTTTCCAGTCCATCCCCTGCTCACTGTAGCGTGTCGACCGCATCTCCAAATCAGACACCCTGTCTGTGCGGTAACCAGAGGCAGTCACCTCCAGGCCCACCTGGGTTTCTGTCTTCTCTACCACAGCTGCATAGGAGGATTGACGTCGGGTGTCGCTGTTGCTTAACCACACTTGACTCAGTTCTTCTTGGCGCTCGGCTCGGGCGTAGACCGCGAGTCCCCTCGCCCGAATCTCAGACTCCAACGCGTCGCGGTAGTAGGCTTCGGCATCGTCTTTCTCCACGCTTTGAAGGGCCAAGACGTAATTCCGGCTCCTGTCTCGGCCTGCTTCTGCCGCTGCTTTTTGCTGCTCATTCTTGCGCGATTCAGACTCCAAAGCGGCGAGCCTTTCTTCTTCCAAGATGAGCTCCTGCTCTTTTCCCATGGCAGCTGTGGCTTCAGCCAAAGCCTGGGCATTGGCCTCGTTTTCGGCAAGCAAGGCGTCGCGGTCCATCTCCAAGTTCATCTCCACTGGGGCATCTTCTTCCTGCATCGAGGCCAAGCGGCGCAATCTGTTTTTGGGATAACGCTCATCGGGACGCAGTTCCAATGCCGCAGAATAAGCCGCTTCGGAAGTTGCCCAATCCTCAGCATCAAAGGCCTCATCCCCTTGTCGGATTTTATCCTCGTATTCGCGGTCCAAGCTCTCGCCGTCATCGTTTGCGCTTTCGGCCACCTCTTCAGCTTCTTCCAGCCCTATTTCAACAATCAGACCTTCCGACTCCGCTGATCTCATGCGGGGATACACCTCATCGGGCATGACGTCGGAAGCTTGATCATAAAGGGTCTTGGCGCGCACAAAATCCTGGCTGTCAAAGTTGCGGTCGGCGCGTTCAATCAGCTCCTCATACTGTTTCATGCGCCGGTCGTCTTCGGCCGATGCAGCATCCTCGGACTTTCTAGAACGGCGTATCTCGGCGAGCCGGTCTTTGGGTTCACGCTCGGCCGGCTTGAGGTCAGATGCCGTTTCAAATGCTGCTGTTGCTTCGTCCCAAGCCTGCTGATCAAAAGCCGCTTGACCCTCTGCCATGGCCGCCTCATAGGCGTCGTCTTCTCCAGAATCTTCTGTTGCGGCAGTGGCTGTGGCAGCTTCAATCTCGGCCAACAAATCCTTGGGTTCTTGCTCGTTCGGAAACAATGCACCCGCGGATTCAAAAGCTCCAGAGGCCACGGCCCAGTCTTCTTTACGTAGGGCCATTTTTCCTTCGCGCATTTGCGCCTCGTACTCCCTTCTGGCCTCCGCTTCCTCTTCTGCCGCTGCCATTTTTTCCTGGGCTTCCGCGAGCATACTTTCAGCACGCGCATCCCCAGGCAAAACAGTCAAAGCCCTGTCTATCCAATTGATGCTTTGGGCCCAGCGCTCTCTTCCGAATTCAACTTCGGCCTTGCGCATGTGCTCGTCGTATTCTTTGTTGGAAGATTCAGCCCCTCCGCCATCGGCTGCCGCTTCGAGCGCATCGTCAATGGCAGACTGCATCTGTGCGGTGTAAGGCAAGTCCCATGAAAGCTGTTCTTTGGCCGGGTCAAAGGCCACTTTACCAATGGGCTCCTCGAGCAGGCTTTCGTCAAATCCAGGGGGGATTTCGAACATGCTCATTTCTACCGACAGATAAAAAGGACGTTCTCTAAATGCTTCTGGAATGCTCGATGTTTGAAGCTCAACCCTACGGGGACTCAATTCTCCGAAGGTGAAACTCAGCTCATAATCTGCACCATGGTCCAATGAGATGGTGTACTTGCCACTGGCCAAGGTGGACACCGCATCGTAAGGCTGACCATTGCGCGTCACTTCGACCTGGACCCCGGCCAATTTGCGGTTGGTGTCTTTGTCTCGCACCGTACCATCGACTTCGATGCTTCCCTGCGAAAACAACAGGAAAGGCAACATCAACGACACCAGTGAATACCACCGTTGCGCATGAATTCTGAGGATACTGGGCTTCTTCGCCATCTTTGTTGCTTACCGGTCTGCCTGCTTCGAAGTACGGAAAAACCAACCGACTACTGAAGCATTGAACAGACTGTCTTACGCAAAAGTATGCCCATAGGATACTGGGAAAGTGAACATTTGCTCGCTCCGGCTGACTTGACCGTCATAGGCTCGGGCATTGTCGGCATGAGTACAGCGCTTCATTACAAGGCCATACACCCGGCCCGTCGGGTGCGGATTTTGGAGCGTGATGTACTTGGAGAAGGCGGTACCACGCGCAATGCAGGCTTTGCCTGTTTCGGCGGTCCCGGCGAATGGCTCGATGACCTTGAATGCCTGGGCCAAACCCGATGGTTGAACTTGATCCGCATGCGGGCCGAAGGACTCCGCGCCCTGATCGAATTGCTCGGCGTTGAAGCCTTGGGATTGGAGTGGTCAGGGGGCTGGGAACTGTTTGACCGCACTGAAGCGGGCATGGCGCGCGCCGAAAAAGTGCATGACGCCCTTCCCCATTTAAACGGCGCGGTGCAGCCTTTGATGGCTTCCGTTCTGGGCCATTTGGCGCCGCACCCCACTTCAACCCCGGCATTGGTTTACAGTCCGGAACGGGCCGCACATTTCGGTGCACATGCTTCGGTCCATTTGCCTTGGGAAGGCATGTTGCACACGGGACGCATGGTGTCCGCTTTTCACAAAGCAATGCAGGTTGCGGATGTTCAATGTTTGAATGGGTGCACTGCATCTGCTGTGGATGCCACTGACCGGCCATTTGGCCCATGGAGCATTGACACGCCACGCGGTCCCATGCTGAGCACAAACGTTGCCATCTGCACCAATGGTTTTGCCCAGGGCCTCTTGCCGGAGGCCAAAGTGAACCCTGCGCCCAACCGCGTTTTGGTGGTAAGGCCGCGCACAGCTCCTCCGAAAGGCGCTTACCACATCGAGGACGGCTACCTGTACTTCCGAACCTTGCCAGACGGACAGGTTTTGTTTGGCGGCGGTCGGCATTTCGGGGTTGAGCTGCCCCATTTTCCGGACCGGGACCCGCAAGCGGAGGCCCGCTGGGATTCACTGCTGGAGTCGGCGGCTGAGCGTTGGCTCGGGACCATCGAAACGGTATCTCACCGCTGGACCGGGTGGCTTGGCGTGGGTGAAGACCGGGAACCCCTTTTGGGGACCACTGCCCCTGGTCTCCACCATGCCGTCAGAATGGGAGGCATGGGGGTGGCCATGGGATGTGGCATCGGGCTAAAGCTGGCGCAGACCATCGCCTCAGAGGCACACCGAGAACCGCTTCGGTAACCTTTTGAGGCTGCGCAGCGTAAGGGGCGTCAATACCGCCTCATGTTTATCCTTTCCTCCCTCCCCTCCCTTGGATTCAGGAACCGCCTCCTGCTGGTAGTTCTTGTCGCAGCAGCAATGTTGCCTGAACAGGCGATGGGCCAATCCGCCGCTCATTCGCATGGAAACGAGCCGAGTGCGGGGGTGCACGCCGGATGGCAAATGGGCCCTGTAGCCTTGCACACCGAGCGGCACCAGTCCTATGGCACACACAATTTGGGCAATACTGGATACGGGCAAGCTTTGACCATTCAAACCGCCCTTCGCGGTCCTTGGGAAATCGAAATGAAAGCAAGCCGCAGTAGCATTGTCATGGACGATGGCGCCATGCGCGGTTGGCAGACCGAAGTGCAATCTGGAACCGTTATGGTGAACTGGGTGTGGGAAGCTGCAGGATCTAGGCGAGACGCGCACACGAGATTTGCCACCATTTCCAAAGGGTTTCAGCCTTTTATTGGCTTGGGATTGTCCCATGTGGACCATGTGATGAAACAGGATTTGGAAGATGCGTTCGGTCGCCGTTACCACCTGTGGTCGGATGGAACATTGCGGGATGTTGATGAAGCTGGTGACCATGGCGGCAATGCGTCTATTCTGAGGCGCGACTACACCTACGAGAGCGACATACCCCATGCAGACGGCGTTCGCGGTCCTGGCCGTTCTGTGGCCATCCCCGCTCAAATCGGTGTCCGCTTGGACGTCAGTCCGAGGGTCCGCGCGCGCATGGGCATCGGCGGATGGCTGGGGCTTACAGACGCATTGGACGATCAGATTTCGGGCCGCGTGCTCTCCGGTGATGCTTTGGCCAGCGGCTTCTTTGGACTCGGCATTCGGTTGGGACGGTTGAAGTCCAAACCCGCCGCCTACCCTACGACTCCTGGAGTTTCCATGGAAGACGCCGCTTTGTTGGCGTCCATGGACACTGACCGAGACGGCATCAGCAACCTCCACGATCGGTGTCCTGGAACAGAAGGTGGTGTCGAAGTGGACGCTTCCGGCTGCCCCATCGATTCCGATGGCGATGGTTATGCCGATTACAAAGACGAGGAAATTCACTCTCCGCACATTGACGTAGACGGACGTGGCGTGGCCATCGCATGGAAGGACGGTGCTGATGACCAGAAGCGAACCGACAAATCGGGCTGGGACGTGGTCACGGGACAGGTCACCTCTGATGACCGCACGCAATACACGCTGAATATCCCCACGCCTCAAGAAGGATGGACCCTTGCTGAGCAGCAAACGCTGCTGGCTTTTGAGCATTTGACAGAAACCGACCAAGGGATGAAGGTGGAGGTCAGCGCCGACCCCGAAAAGGCAGGACGGGCAGCCCATGCCGTTCGCGCAGCGGGATTGCAAGTTGAGCTTGTCGCCCCTGAAGTTGAATCCACTGTCGAATTGAAGGACCTCCAGCCGGAAAATCCTGCAGCCGGGCCTGTGCACTTCCGTGTTCAGCTGGGTGCCTTTCGTGCGCCTGATCCGTCGGCACTGGACGCCATGTTTGATGGCATCGAGGTGCTGCGCTTTAAAGGCGAAGACGGATTGCTGAGGATTGTAAGCCCCACATTTGACGACCGCTCGACAGCATTGGCCTACCAAGTGCAACTCGCGGCCCAAGGCTTCACTGGCGCTTTTGTTACAGAACATGCTGCCCCAGAAAGCACCCCAACAGGCGCAGACCGCTCAGCAACACGACCCGAGGATGAGAAAGTGACAAGCCCTCAGTTTGACGTTTCCAAAATCGCATTCCGCATCCAATTGGGCGCTTTGAAAGCGAAAATGGGAGTCGATGCCATGGACGGATTGCTCGAACTCGGCGACATTGAGCACCGCAGCACCACAGGTTGGCACCGCTATTTGCACGGGCGCTTCTCGAGTGCCGAAGAGGCGCGAGATGCATTGCCCATGCTGCAAAAATCAGGATTTGAAGACGCCTTTGTTGTGGGTGATGTATCGGGCCGCATCATACCGCTTGCTGAGGCAGAAATCCTGCTCAACCAAGATTGACCGCTTCGCGGGCAGCGATGGCTTCTGCTACACGAATGCCATCCATGGCTGCAGATGCAATGCCCCCGGCATAGCCAGCACCTTCGCCGCACGGGTATAGCCCTGGTGCGTCTTCCATCTGAAGGGAGGCTCTGTCGCGCGGCATGCGAACAGGACTAGAGGTCCGGCTTTCAGGTGCCACCACAATGGCATCAGGATGAATGTATCCGGGCATTTTCCGGTCGAAATCAAGGATTCCTGCAATGAGCCGATCGACCACAAAGGCTGGCAACAATGTGGTCAGGTCGACGGAGGTCAACCCCGACAGATAACTGCATGGCGGAAGGTCGCGGGATGGCCTGCGCGCCACAAAGTCCGTCAACCGTTGGGCTGGCGCACGTTGGTTGCCACCAGCAGCCTGGCTGCATGCCCGTTCCACCATCCGCTGGAAATCAAGGGCGCCCAAGGCGCCGCTGTGTCCTTGGGCATCCAAGTCCTCCTCACTTACCGTGGTAACGATGCCGCTGTTGGCCCAGGGGTTGTTGCGCTTTGAGGGACTCCAACCATTGGTGACCACCTCACCGTTCTCAGTGGCGCACGGGGCGATCACGCCGCCTGGGCACATGCAAAATGAGAATACCCCGCCACCTTCGGTTTGGGTCACGAGCGCGTAAGCTGCCGGAGGAAGCCCGAGCTCATCGGCTGCTGCACCATCCCGCAACTTGTACTGCCGGGCATTGACCCAAGATTGGGGATGCTCAATCCGCACGCCAAGGGCAAAGGGTTTCCGCTCCACCTTTAAACCGGTTTGGTGCATCCACTCAAAGACATCCCGGGCTCCGTGTCCCGTTGCCACGACCACGGCCACACCCTCGACCTTGCCATCGGTTGTGTGCACGCCGTGCACACCGGCTTCGGCACTTCTTTCCACGCCAACCACTTTGCACTTGAAGCGCACCTCTCCTCCACAAGCGATGATGCGTTCTCGCATATCAGCGATGATGGCGGGCAACTTGTTGGTGCCAATGTGGGGATGGGTCTCGACCAGAATTTCCCGGTCTGCACCGTGCTCGACCAACCAGCCCAGCACCTTGCGCCAACTGCCTCTTTTTTTGGCGCGCGTGTAGAGTTTCCCATCTGAATATGTGCCCGCTCCACCTTCTCCAAAACAATAATTGGAGTCTGGGTCAACCTTGCCCTGCCTGATCAATTGAACGAGGTCCCGCCTGCGCTCACGGACTTCTTTGCCGCGCTCGAGCACAATGGGCTTCAACCCGAGCTCAATCAGCCTGAGGGCGCAATACAATCCGGCCGGACCAGCACCCACAATGACCACCGGTTGTGCATCTGCTACATTTTGCCATTCCCCTTTGACGCACTGCACTTCATCCACACCAAGCCCCACAATGAGCTCAACCACAGCAGGCTTTCGCCGGGCATCTAAACTTCGTTTTAGAACAACAAACTGCTCAAAATCAATACCCTGACTCCGCAACGCTGCAGCAATGGCTTCGTGATTTCTGGACGCCTTTGGAGAGAGGCGGACCATAGCAGTCGGCGCTGGGTTGGGGTCTTTGGACGGTCCGGATGTAGCGCTGTTCATTTCCAACGGCAAAATACGTCCGACAGCCACTGCGAGGCGGACAAAGGGGCAGTTAGATTTGTGGCAATGGCCCCCACGAAGGTTCCCGAATTGCACATCGAAGACCGCGGCATTGCCCCCGATGTCATGCTTCAACTGCTCGACCAAATCCTGTTGCCCAGGCTGATTGAGGAGAAAATGCTCAGTCTGCTCCGCCAAGGGCGCATTAGCAAATGGTTCTCTGGCATGGGACAAGAAGCCATATCAGTGGGATGCGCCGCTGCATTGGACACCGATGAAGTGATCCTTCCCATGCACCGGAATCTGGGTGTTTTTACCACGCGCAATGTGAGCCTCACGCAACTCTTCGCCCAATTTCAGGGCAAGGCATCAGGTTTTACCCAAGGACACGACCGCAGCTTTCACTTTGGCACAATGGACCACCACATTGTGGGCATGATCAGCCATTTGGGACCGCAATTGGGCATCGCAGACGGCATTGCCCTGGCTTCTAAAAACCGCGGGAGCGGCAAAGCGACGCTGGTCTTTACCGGCGATGGAGGCACCAGTGAAGGCGACTTTCACGAAGCCCTCAACGTCGCCAGTGTTTGGGAGCTCCCTGTCCTGTTTTGCATTGAAAGCAACCACTGGGGATTGTCTACTCCGAGCAGCCAGCAATTCAAATGCGCACAATTCATAGACAAGGCCGCCGGCTATGGTATCCCGGAAGAAGATGCCATCCGGGTGAATGGCAACGACATTCTAGAAGTCTATGACACCGTCAGCAAAGCCGCAGCCTCCATCCGTGAAAGGCCGCGTCCCATCATGCTGGAATTCGATACATTCCGTCGAAGGGGGCACGAAGAAGCCAGCGGCACCAAGTACTATCCCGAAGGCATCATTGAAGCTTGGGAGCAGCGTGACCCCGTTGACCGTTATGTGGAATTCCTGATCGATGCAGGTCACATTACCTCGGAAGAAATCGAAGGGAGAAAGACAGACATTCAAAAGGCCATTGCCACGGCGCTGAAAGCCGCTGAATCTGAGCCCGACGTGGTCGCCGATGCCGCCCACGAGGAGGAGCGCCTTTTCTGTCGGGACGCGCCAGCATTGCGCGCGCCAAGTTCTGAGACCAAAGAATTGAGGTTCATTGATGCCATTACCGAAGGGCTTTCCTCGGCAATGGACCGTCACGATGACCTCGTCCTCATGGGGCAAGACATTGGGCACTACGGCGGAGTCTTCAAGGTGACGGATGGTTTTGTTGACCGATTTGGCGAAGACCGTGTGCGCAATACGCCGCTGTGCGAAAGCGCCATTATCGGTTCTGGACTCGGCCTTTCTATTGCCGGAATGAAGGCCATGGTCGAGATGCAATTCGCTGACTTTGTGACGTGTGGCTTCAATCAAATCGTCAACAACCTGGCCAAACTGCATTGGCGTTGGGGACAGAAAGCAGATGTGGTGGTGCGCATGCCCACCGGCGGGGGAGTCGCTGCAGGCCCCTTTCACAGCCAATCCAACGAAGCTTGGTTTTTCCATGTGCCCGGCCTGATGATCGCATACCCCGCTTTCCCTTCGGATGCCAAGGGCTTGCTGGCCACGGCCTTCGACACACCCAACCCCGTGCTGTTCTTTGAGCACAAGGCCCTTTACCGCAGCTTAAGCGGTGAAGTTCCGACCAACGATTACAGCCTTCCCTTTGGCCAAGCCCGCCTTATTGGGGCTGCACAAGACGCGCTGATCGTCACCTATGGGATGGGCGTTCATTGGGCACTCGAAGAGGCCAAACGTTGCCGCGAAGAGGGATTGGGCGAAATTGGCGTACTGGATTTGAGAACCCTTGCCCCTCTTGATTGGGACACCGTTTTTGAAGCGTCAACCCAAGCCGGTCGCGTGTTGGTTTTGCATGAAGACAACCTGACGGGCGGCATTGGCGCTGAGATTGCGGCAAGGGTTCAGGAATCTTGCTTTGTCCACCTCGATGCCCCCGTTTCGAGGGTGGCTTCTTTGGACACCCCCATCCCTTTTGCACCCAACCTCGAAGCCGAGTACCTGCCCCGTCAGCGGCTGACCCATGCCCTCGAAGCGCTGTTGGCGTATTGACGCCTTCTTTTCCACAAGACGCGCACATCCCTCAATTGCATTGAACTCCATGCTACTTTGACGGCATGGCAAGGGGCGAAACAGAGCGTGCGATTCGTAGTGTACTGTTCGATGTGCTCGAAAAGTGCGCCCGGCAGATGGACATTTCTCCAGACAAGCGTGCATTCCAGCCTGTCGCTTATGCCGTGCACGCCGCCATGGAAGACTTTGAACGGCAATTCGCGAAACCCAGCTTCGACGACAAGCACCACCAACGGTTGTTTCAGCGTGCCCAGGATATGGCCCTCGAGTGGCTGCTCACCATCCAAGATCTCCAACGTGAGGCCCCTCTTGCTGAAGGGCTTGAAACCTTGCCAACGTGGGATGTCAGCAGGCAGACCAATGCCCTGACCTCAAACCCTTGATCAACGGCGGCGCATCACCTGCTGAGGGTTCTTGATCGCCTGCTCGATGGTCCGAATATCGGCCTTCAACATGCCCTTCTTGTCCAGACGCTTGGCCTGAACGATGAGTGCCTTCGCCTCCTTGGTGCGGCGCTTTGAGCTCTGGATGGCAGCGAGGTTGAGCATGACCGCGGCCTTTTCCTCATCCCTCTTGAGGCCCACTTCTAGGGCCGTGCGAAAAGCCTTCTCGGCTTCTGTAAGGCTGGATTCCAACAACAAGTTTCCTTGGAGGAACCAATACTGACCGCGGTTGCGCGGCCACAAATGCTTGGGGTTGATTCCCGCCAACACCTCTCGCGCTTTGTCCATCTTCTGCTGCTGGATTCGAAAAGCGACCATCACCATCCGCAAACTGCGCGCGGCACTCAACCCAAAAACAACGGCCAGTAAAATCATGCCAATGCCGCTTCCGGTGTAGCCGGTCATGAAGCACTGGATGGCGTAAGCAAGTGCTCCTGCGGCGAGGGCAATTTTGAGAATACGGGAGTCGAATGGGATGCGCATGATGGACAGAGGGCTTACAGCGGTGATGACCGGTTGCGAAACTAACGCGCCGGCCGCATAGATGGCATAAATTTGCAGCTTAGGAGTGCACCAAAAATGAACCTCATCCGTTTCCGTGTGATCATCGACATCGAAGAAGACGTCTTTCGGGACATCCTCATCGGAAAGTCAGCTCCGCTCGAGGACCTGCACCGTGGCATCCTTGCTGCCTTTGACTTTGGTGAAGGTGAAATGGCGTCGTTTTTTAAATCTGACGAAGATTGGGGCCGAGGACGCGAAGTTCCGCTCATGGACATGGGCACCAACGACGCTGGAGACCCCTACCCTTCTATGCGCTCGGTCGAGGTGGGCGAGATGGTGGCTGCGGACAACGACCGCATGGTCTACGTTTATGACTTTCTAAGGATGTGGTGCTTTTATGTTGAAGTGGTGGGCATGGAGGAAGGCGAGGTCCCCGAATACCCTATGCTTGCTGAGGAATTTGGCAAGGCACCAGATCAATTCTCAAAGGAGGTGGACCTGCTGGAAGGCATCGATGAGCCAGCCCCTGAGGACGATGGCCCCTTGCGAACAGGTGATCCAGAATTGGATGCTTACCTGAACGAGGGTGAGGAAGACGAGGACGATGGCCCCAGTTTCACTTCGCTGGACGATTTGGACGAAGCAGCGTATTGAATCCCCTCCAAGGCCACATCCAACCGCGGGGCGATGCGCCTCTGCTCATTTCGATTGTGGGCCCAACTGCAGTGGGTAAAACTGGTTTGTCCATCGCCCTTGCCAAGGCGTTGAACGCAGAGATTGTTTCGGCCGATAGCCGGCAGTTTTATCGCGGCATTTCTATCGGCACAGCCCAGCCTACTGCTGACGAGCGCGCCGAAGCACCACACCACTTTGTCGACTTTTTGTCCCTCGATGAGGAATACAGCGCCGGTCGGTTTGCCTCAGAAGCCGTGGCTTGGCTCAAAGGCCACTTCGAATCACGCGCTGCACAGGGCCTCCCAAAGGTGGCCATCATGGTGGGTGGAAGCGGACTTTATACCCAAGCGGTCCAAGAAGGGTTCGACGACATACCGGCAGATCCAGATGTAAGGGCTGCCCTCAATGCACAACATGCCTCAGAGGGTCTGCCCCCGCTTTTGGAGGAGCTCCAAAAGCTCGACCCAGAGCACCGGAAAATCGTGGACCCCGCCAACCCTCACAGGGTGATTCGCGCGCTGGAAGTCTGTCGCATTTCTGGCCAAACCTATACCGCTATGAGGAAACAGCACGCCGCTCGGCGGCAATGCCATGCGGGCGGGTGGACGCGCTCCGCGGGGAGGCCCTGGGACACCCTCACCATCGGTTTGGGAGCGCCGCGTGGGTTCTTGCACAACCGCATCAATGCGCGGGCCTTACACATGGTCGAGGCAGGATGGCTGGAAGAGGCGCGACAGGTCGCAGACATGCGGCATGTGAACGCCCTGAGAACCGTTGGCTACCCTCCGCTGTTTGAAGTACTCGAGGGGACAATGGATATGGATACAGCAGTGCGCAGAATACAGGAGACAACCCGTCAATTTGCCCGTAGACAACTGACTTGGTTTCACCGTCAAGCAGGCGTTCACTGGGTGGATGCCCGGCAACCGGAACAGGCCGTGGCGCTGGTCCAGAACTTCATGCGACATGGCAGCATCTAAGGCTCCCGCGGGACCACAAAAGGGCCTAGTGGGGTTCGATGATCAGACCATCGAGGACCTGGAATTTGGCACCATTAGGCAGCTGCTCGAAGACCACTGCACTTCGGATGCTGCCCGAAGAAAAGCCCAAACGTTGGTGCCCAGTGCTCACCGACCTTCGGTGACGTCCGCACTGCAGTCTACCGATGAATTGCGGAGGATACGGGTGGAAGGATATGCCTTTCCTACCCTCGTTTTCGAGGAGATTCGCGGCGAAATCAAACTGCTCGAAGTCTCGGGTTCAGCCTTGACAGAGGCTGGCTTCATGCGCGTGCTTCAGTGCACCAGACTGGTCAATGACATTGTAGGGGCACTTCAAGGCCGGGAACGCGGCTTTCCTCACCTCTGCGGCATGTTGGGAACGGTGAGCGAGAACAAGGAAATTGTCAAAGAAATCGAGGCTGTTTTCGATCCCAAAGGAGGGGTTAGAAGTCAAGCCTCCCCTGACCTCGGGCGCATCCGCATCAGCATGCAGACTGCGCGGCGACAGGTGAACCGCTTGTTTGACAAAGCCATGCGGTCGTGCGCCAAGCAGGGATGGCTGGCCGACACGGCCGAGGGCTATATCAACGAACGCCGGGTACTGGCGGTGGCCAGCACCCACAAAAGGAAGGTGCGCGGCTCTGCCATGGGCACCTCCAAAACGGGATCCGTCACCTTCATTGAGCCCACAGACTGTCACCAAGTCAACCATGAACTGGAGATGTTGCGGGACGATGAGCGTCGAGAAATCGTCCGCATTCTGCGGGATTTGACACAGCGCATTCGCAAACACACGCCATTGATCAAGGCCCAGCAGCGACTGCTCGTGCGCCTGGACTTCATACAGGCCAAGGTCAAACTGGCCCTGTCCATGGACGCCAGTATGCCCCACATCGTAAAGGACCTGCGCATAGACCTGCTCAAGGCGCACCACCCTTTGCTCCTGCTCGCCCACCGCAACAAAGAACTGCCCGTCGAACCGCAGCACCTCACCCTCCATCAGGGCCGCAGAATGCTCATCATCAGCGGTCCGAATGCAGGCGGAAAATCCATCACACTCAAGATGGTGGGAATGCTGCAGGCCATGGTTCAAAGTGGGCTTTTGGTTCCGGTGCATCCCGACAGTGCATTTGGCTTGTTCAAGCAAATCCTGACGGATATAGGAGACAATCAAAGCATTGAGAACCAACTGTCCACCTACAGCTATCGCCTCAACAGAATGAGAGGCTTCCTTCAAGGGGCCAACAGAAACAGCCTGTTGCTTTTGGATGAGTTTGGAACCGGAAGTGATCCAGAACTCGGCGGCGCATTGGCTGAGGTCTTTTTCGAAGAGCTCTACGAACAAGGCGTCTTTGGAGTGATTACCACCCATTACGCGAACATCAAAACGCGTGCCACCCAGATGTCTGAGGCGATCAATGGAAGCATGTTGTTTGATGCCGACACCCTCTCGCCCACCTACCACTTGGACCTGGGGCAACCCGGAAGCTCGTTCACCTTTGAGGTGGCCGAACTCAATGGCATCCCCGCGGAGATCATTGACCGCGCCAAAGCGAAACTCGACCCGCGCAAAGTGAAGCTGGACGGCTTGATTGCATCCTTGCAGAAAGAGAAAACGAGGCACGTCAAGATGACGGACCGCCAGCTCAAAGCCGAGCATGCTGCTGCAGAATCCAAACGTGCGTTCGATGAGCGTACAGCTCGGCTGGAAGAACGTCAAGAGTCGGTACAGCGGGTGGGCAAAGACCAGAATGACGCCCTCGTTCGCGGCAAAAAGTTGCAGCAGTTCATCGATCGGTTTACTTCCGGACAGGCCAACAAACCACTCCTAGAAGACATTCGAAAATACTTGTCGGTGGAGGCCACCAAGCAGACCGAAAAAGCAGAGGCCGCAAAGCGCAAAAAAGAGGCAGCACAAGCACGCAAAAAATCAAAGCGCCCCAAGCAAAATACCGACCGCATCTCGGTGGGCAGCACTGTGAGGCTCAAAGAAGGCCGCCAACGGGGTGAGGTTTTGGCAGTCAAGGGCCAAAAAGCCACCGTCGCATTCGGTGATTTCCGGACGCGCGTTGAATTAGAGGACCTCGTTTGGGTGAGGTAATCAGTCCAAGATGACCCGCCGGGTCACCTGTGCACCATCGGCCATCAGAACGGTCACCAGGACCATGCCCCTCGGCCAATCTCCGACCTCCAACGTGGTCGCCCCTCCCCACCAAGAAGCGGTGCTCAGCAGACGTCCAGACGCATCCCGCGCCACGACAGTGGCTGCTCCCGTCCATTCTCCCCTCGGCCAGCGAAGGTGCAGCACGTCGCGTGCAGGATTTGGCTGCAGGCGCAAGTCTCGGGCCAAGGACATCTGGGCCACATCGACCACGTTTTCGCAGGCTTGCGCAGGACCGCAAGGCACGGCTGCGTCATCGTCGGGATATGCCCCGTGAAGCAGCGTCGCACCACTTTGTGTCGGGTCCAACCACAGGTTGAGCTTCTCGTCATTGGGATTGGGGTTGTCGTCCCAGTGGTAGGACATCTTCCCATAGTAATCCGGCTCATCAGGGCCCGTTCCCTGTCCTACCCCGTTGTTGGTGCATGCCGACAAACCGGCAGAAAGTGTGCCAATGGACAAGCCTTCTTCGTTGAAAAGGTGTGACCCAGATGACCCGCCTTCAGTGACGCCGTGGTTGGTGATTGTCTCGACCCAATAAACCCTCCAGTGGGAGCCAAATGAGCCTAAACTGATGCTTGAAGTATTTTGGGTAAAGGTGCTCACCTTCTTCACGTCACCGGAAGGATGGTGGATTCCCACCCCGCTGTTGGCCCCTGAGCCGCTGGCATCCCAGCCTGCGTAATACACGTCCCAGCTGGAAGGGATTTCGTCCTCCACTTCCACCAAGAGAAAATCCGATCCGTCAAAATTGTTGCCTTGGATGTCGTCCGAATCGGCCAAGCGAATGACGCCAGTTCTGCGTCGGTTGAGAAAGCCATTTCCTTCGCCACACTCCGGGCGTTCATAGTTGTAGTACACCTTCAACAATGCAAATTCATCGTCGGTCACTTCGCTGGCACAGTGCAGCGCCGTCAACATATACTGGCGACAATCCAAAGCTGTCGTGTTCACCATGGCGCCCGAGCAGAGGTAAGATCCACCGCTTTCGATGATCGACAGACGGACGGACGCATCCCTTTGGCACTCCCATCCTACAATTTCTGGACAAGCGACGTCCACTTCACAGGGCTGACTGCCGCCGCGCGCGCCGTTGACATCTCGGAACAGGCCCGCAGCTCCTTCCATGTGCAAATGAACTTCGGCTGCCAATTCTGAGGGCATGGTCAAACGAAGCACCGCTGCTTCTCCGGGAACGTCACCCGTAGCCAAGCGTCCGTGTTCGTCGTTGTCTCTGAAATCATAGGGTCCCTCTTGCCATGACCCGTCTTCATTGGTCACCCACATTTGGGCACCCACAGGCAAATGGAAATCATCAAAATGAACCGCGACTCCCAACGCTCCGGGGACGCGCACCGTTACCACATGCGCGCTCGACCACGCAACCGGGTCCAAAGCCGCTGCCCAGGGCTTCACGACTCCATAGAGGTGCTTGCCCAGCGTTTGCTCTTCTTTTTCGGCGCGGTCCCAGGCTTGGTCCAAGTCCAAAGCTGGCAAAACCACTTCGTCACTTGCTGTTGTCAAGAGGTGCCCTGGACAAGGATGGGAGTCTGTTTGACCAAAAACCATGGCGCCAAACAGGACCATTGGTGCAGCAAGCATGCCGCGCAAAACGTGTGAATCAAACATCGTGTAGCAGGTTTTGAAATGCGGACGTCCCGCAGGCTTCGGCAAGCAAGATAATGGTGTCCATGGATGCTGCCCATTTTTTTGGCAATTCGAACCACACTGAAGGACTGAGCCGCAAAAGCGCACACCTATCTTGCGCGTATGAGGATAAACGCCACGAAATCGGCATTGGCCCCATGGATGATGATCGGCTTTTTGTTGCTGGCCATTGCCCCACTTTCGGCCCAGAAGACGGTTCAAGATCAAGGAGAGAAATTCAATACCCTCCTGTACTATATGAACCGGATGTATGTGGACTCCGTGGACCTTGACGGCCTCGTTGAAACTGCCATCCGTGGCATGCTAGAAGAACTGGACCCCCACTCTGTATACATTCCTTCCGAAGACCTACAGCAGGCCGATGAGCCGCTCAACGGCAAGTTCGAAGGCATTGGTGTGCGGTTCAATATCATGAAGGATACCATCATGGTCGTCTCTACCATCGCCGGCGGACCAAGCGAACGATTGGGCATTCTATCCGGAGACCGCATCGTGGAAGTAGATGGCGAAACCGTAGCCGGAGTGGGCATCCGCAACAAAGGCGTGATGGAAAAGCTCAAAGGCCCCAAGGGTACCCACGTTGACGTTGGCGTCAAGCGCAGCAAGGTGGACGGCCTCATTTACTTCGACATCGAACGCGACAAAATCCCCATTTACAGCGTGGATGCTTCCTATATGGTCGACAACCGCATCGGATACATCAAGGTCAACCGGTTCTCCAAGGAGACCATGACCGAACTCAACAGCGCCTTGGATGCCTTGCAATCCGATGGCATGAAAGATTTGATCCTCGATCTCCAAGGCAATGGCGGAGGCATGCTCAATACAGCCATTGCCATGGGCGATGAATTTCTCTCTGATGACCGGTTGATCGTGTACACCGATGGCCGATCGTTTCCCAGAGAGGACCGGATAGCGCAAGAGACAGGCCGTTTCGAAAAAGGCCGATTGGTGGTCCTCGTGGATGAATCCAGTGCTTCTGCCAGCGAAATCGTGAGCGGCGCTGTTCAAGACTGGGACCGCGGGCTCATTGTGGGCCGAAGAACTTTTGGAAAGGGGCTCGTTCAGCGGCCCGTGCGGCTGCCCGATGGCAGCGCTGTTCGGTTGACGGTTCAACAGTACTTCACCCCTTCTGGACGTTGCATCCAAAAGCCTTACGAAGATGGTGTTGACGCTTATCGAAGAGAGAAATACGAACGGTATGAGAGCGGAGAATTGATGTCCTTGGACAGCCTGGATCTTCCCGACAGCTTGCGTTTTACCACATTGGTGATGAACCGCACAGTGTATGGTGGCGGAGGGATTCTGCCCGATGTGTTTGTTCCGATTGACACCTCCATGAACAGCACGTATTTCACCGACTTGCTGCGCAAAGGCTTGTTTAATCGCGCAGTCTTAGAGTTTGTAGATGCCGACCGAAAAGGCTTGGAGCGTGAGTTGTCGGATCAAAAAGCCTATGTAGAGAACTATGAGGTGAGTCAAGTTCTGCTCGACAAGTTGATCGCCTTGGGCGAGGCAGAGGACATTGCTTTTGTAGAGGAGGATTGGAACACGAGCCTTCCCGCCATATCCCTCCGACTCAAGGCCATATTGGGGCGCAACATGTTTGAAACAGCGACTTTTTATGAAGTCTTCAACCCCATTAATCCGGTATATCGCCGTGGCATTGAGGTCCTCAGGGACGGCACTTACAAGGACTCAGGCATCGGCAATCGTTAATTCACGTTTGGGTATGGAACAACCTGTGCCCATTGTGTACGGCCTTGCGCGTGAGGCGTTAATTTTACAGCATACGACAACCCACACCATGAACATCCAACGTACCCTGGCCTTGTTTGCCATCCCCATGCTGCTCGTCGCCTGTTCAAGCGAGAATGGAGGCGCGGGCGAAGAAATGGCGCCAGCCAACAACGAAGTGGCCACCGAAAAAGCTGCTCCTGAAGCCAAAATGGATCCCGCTGCTGATGCAGCAGAGGCGCCTGTTGAAACAGGCCCAACGACTTCCATGACATTTGCCGAAAATGCTTGGGATTTCGGAACCATCGACGAAGGTGACGCTGTCACTCACATCTTCAAATTCACCAACACCGGTGACACCCCCCTGGTCATTGACCGTTGCAAAGGCTCATGCGGCTGCACCGTTCCACAATGTCCCAAAGAGCCCATCGCTCCTGGAGAAATCGGTGAGATTGAAGTGAAGTTCAATTCCAAAGGCAAGAAGAACAAGCAGACCAAAACGGTCACGATCAATGCCAACACTGTGCCAGAACAGACCCGGATCACCATTTCTGCCAACGTTACCCCCGCTCCAGCAACGGACGGTGCCGGCAAGTAATCGGATTCAATCTCTTTCAACAAAAAAGGCCCTCTTCACGAGGGCCTTTTTTTGTGGGACAGCTTTCCATCAGGTGCGTAACCCGATACCGAGGGCTCACCCGCAGCATCACTGCAGGAGACCGTCAATGGCATCGGCCAAATGGCGGTCTTTGTCTGTCACAACCCGGCCTGCGTCGTGGGTGTGCAGCTCAATGCGCACATAGCTGTACTCATTGTGAAAAGTGGGGTGATGCTCATGTTTCTCGGCTAGAAAAGCCACACGTGTCATGAACGTGAATGCTTCTTGAAAGTCCTTGAACCGAAATTCTCTGACCAAGCGGTTGTCCTTCTCGAGCCACATTTGTCGCGCTTTATTTCGTGAAAGTAGTCCCGAGAGCCGGGAATTGAGCGCGTTCAACGAATTTCGCACCCATGCCATTACCAAGTGCCACCTCGCACCGTCCCTCTCCCATCGGTTTTGCGCCGCCTTTCATTGATGAGGCCACCATTGAAGCAGTCGAACGGGTATTGCGCTCAGGTTGGATCACAACGGGTCCGGAAACCGCTGCATTCGAAAAAGAACTCGCGGAATTTGTAGGCGCACCGCATGTGGTCTGCGGGGGATCTTGGACTGGACTTGCTGGCGTTGTTCTGGACTGGTTCGGCGTCGGGCCAGGCGACGAAGTGATCTTGCCAGCCTACACCTATTGCGCCACAGCCAACGTGGTTCTGCACAGGGGCGCGACGCCCGTGCTCATTGACCTGCCCCAACACGGGCATCGGGATGGATTGAACATCACTTGGGCGCAATTGGCTCCCCTGCTCAGCCCACGCACGAAAGTGGTGATGCCCGTGGACATCGGAGGATGGCCCGTCCCCTGTGGATCATGGAAGACCGCGCTCACGCATTGGGTGAGCAAGCACGGATTTCAAGGAGACCACCCCATGCAAACTGCTTTGGGCCGTCCCTTGCTCTTGTCCGATGCTGCGCATTCCTTGGGAGGCCGATCCGATGGTCACTCTGTGGGGGCTGAAGCCGACATCACCGTCTTCTCTTTTCATGCGGTCAAAAACATCACCACTGCGGAAGGAGGCGCAGCTGCACTGACCCTTCCACCCCCATTGGACAATGCCGAGGTCTACCGCACATTGAGGTCTCACTGTCTTCATGGCCAATCCAAGGACGCAGCCAGCAAATACAACAGCAAAGGCAAAGGACAATGGCGTTATGATGTCACCCATCCTGGGTTTAAATGCAACATGACCGACATCCAAGCGGCCATGGGTAGGGTGGCATTAAAGCGGTACCCCGCTGACCTTCAACACCGCGCCCAACTGGCCGCACGATACGCAGAGAGGCTTTCGGAGCTTTCGGGTCTCTCCGCTGTGGATTTGCCCCCGCGCAGCGATGAAAACCGCCACACGGCCGACCACCTTTTCATCATTCAATTGCAAGAAGGGATGGCGGCACATCGAGACGCCATTATCGAAGCATTGGCATCTCAAGACATCGCCACCAACGTCCACTTCCCGCCCCTCCCCGCGCTCACGGCATACCGCGAACGGGGATTCAAAACTGCAGACTTTCCAGAAGCCATGCGGGCCTTTGATCGGGCCATCAGCCTGCCCATTCACCGGCACATGTCCCTGGGAGATGTAGACCGAGTGGTGGACGCGCTGGCCGATGCCATGACAAACCTCCAAGACCAAGCGGTTTGATAAAACGCGCTTTTGACCTCTTGGCAGCTGCAGGAATGACGGCCATTCTCGGTGTGCCGATCATCGCAATAGCTGTGGCACTGCGGCTCAAGCAAGGTCCGGACGTATTGTTTAAACAACAACGCATTGGGCGATTCGGGCATCCGTTTGACATCCTGAAGTTCAGAACCATGCGCCCTGTGATGCCTGGCGACCCTGCCATCACTGCAGGTGAAGGCGACCTGCGGGTAACGCCGTTGGGCGCCGTGCTGCGGCGCTTTCGAATCGACGAATGGCCACAGTTGTGGAATGTACTCAGAGGCGACATGAGCCTGGTCGGCCCTCGGCCCGAGGTGCCCGAATTCGTAGACCTGTCTTTACCCGAATGGCAACTGATTCTGCAAGTACGGCCGGGCATAACTGGACCCGACGCTCTGGCATTCAAGGATGAAGGCCTCCTGCTCGAGGCGGCTGCCGACCCCACATCCTGTTACCGGAATGACATCTTACCCAAGAAAATGGCGCTGCAGTCCGACTATGCCCAAAAGCACAGTTTAGCGGGAGACATCAAGGTCTTATTCCGCACGCTCGGCGCGCTGTGGGGATGAACATCCCTCCACAAAAAACAACAGCTCCCGCATCCGTTCTGCTTGCTCTAACTGCTCCTCGCGTTCGAACGCATAAGCGAGGTTTCCGATCAGCCGTCTGACCACGTCTATGGGGTGACAAGGACCGCAGCTTTGCTGGTCTACAGGCAAATCCAAGTGTCCCAAAAAGGCATTGACCTCATCGGGATGAATGATGCCGCCTTTGTTGAATGGATTGATGTAGAACAATACGCCTCCTGGCCCTCCGTCTTCATTGAACTCGCCCAAATGACCACCATCGCAATACGCCAAGATGAAGTGATTCGGAAGGTTGACACCGTGAATGGGCAGTGCCAGTTCCTGTGCCAATGAGAGGTACAACGCCCCCAAGGCCAGGGAATTCCCCTTGCGCTGGGACAGCACTTCTCTGGGCAAAGCGTGTGCCGGCTTGGCTGCACCACCGCGGGTGCCCTCAAACCCATGGTGCTCAAAGAAAATGCGGTTGAACACCTTGACCTGCTCCAACGCGGTCATGTCATCGTTGAGCTCCAGCCAAATGTCTTGCCTGACCCGGTCCACAGTTTCCTTGAGCTCCTGAACGGAACGCGTAGGGTCGATGTAGCGGTCCAGCAGCATCAAAGCCTCAGACACATGGTGGTCTTCTGAACCGATCCAATCGGCGAATCCACTTCTGACCTCGCCGGTCCCGAGGTGATCCAAGAGGGCTTTGGCCCGGCTCAAGAACACATCGCCATGGCCCTCTTCAGAGATGGCCGTGCGCAATGGCCGCAGAGCGGGTTCACCAATCTGCTCCAATTCTTGAAGCACGGTGTGGTAGATGCCCTCATCGGGATCTTCCAATAGAGAAATCAAAGCGGTGAGTTCTGTGACGCTCATTGTCTTTCAGGTTCGCAGTGGCAAAGTAGTTCCGTGATTTGCGGCCTAATTTCGAAGCGTGGGTTCTTTTCCAAACGATCATGTGGATGCCACGCCGAATCCCAAATTCGGCGGCACTTCTAGCACCAGTTCCAGCATTGGAGGGGGTGACCAGAAACCCAGTGGCACCGCTCAAAACACGCCGCCCATTGCGCCTGGGACTGGCCCTATATCGCCAATTGCGCGCCCTTGGCGCTCCCACCGCAGACCGGGCATGCGGTTCAACGGGCCTCCGCCTGAGCATGTCAAAAGAGAATTGGAAGCCGACCGGCGGCGCATCCAGCAGTCGTTGATCGTGACCATTGGCTGCCTGGTTCTCGTCTGGGGGGCCTTTCTCATCAACCTGCAATTCAACCTCGGCCTCAACCGTTTTGGCAACCGCCCACTGCGCACGGAAGGATTGGTCGGCATCCTCTCCATGGCCTTTTTACACGGTGGCTGGGAGCACATTTGGGGCAATACGGTGTCGTTTTTCACGCTCTCCTCCATGCTGCTCTACTTCTACCGGGGAATAGGTATGAAAGTGCTGTTTTGGACGTGGTTGGGCAGCGGCGTACTGTTGTGGACGAGTGGAGCCAGCGGCAACCACATCGGACTCAGCGGAGTGGTGTATGCCCTTGCCGCCTTTCTCTTTTTGAGTGGCGTCATCCGACGTCATACGGTGTTAATGAGGGTCGCCCTCGTGGTCGTCTTCCTTTACGGCAGCATCGTTTGGGGAGTATTCCCCATTGAAGTGGGCGTGAGTTGGCAAGGCCACCTGGCGGGCGCTTTCATGGGGGGATTGTTGGCCATAGTCTGGCGCAAAGAAGGCCCACAACCGCCTCCACTGCCTCCCGAAGAAGAACTGGAATCGGATGAACTCCAAGATGATGACGGCGACGACAGTGGGCAGACGCTCACTGACGTGGACGACATTCTCCCTCGAGAGGAACAACCTAATGAAGGGGAGTAATCCCAGGTTGGGCGTCTAGGCCGCCCTGTTGTGCTGAATTGGCTCCGCTTACGCGTTGAGCATGACCGGCATCACCAACATCAGGATGTCCTCACCGTTGTTCTCACCGTCGTGTTGCGGACGGATGATGCCCGCGCGGTTTGGCGCGCTGAGCTCCAAGGTGATCTGCTGCGCATCGAGGTTGTTCAACATGTCGAGCAAAAAGCGGCTGTTGAAACCGATCTCCATGTCATCACCGGCATAGCTGCAGGCCAAGGTCTCGTGGGCTTCATTGGCGAAATCCACATCCTCAGCACTGATTTTGAGGCTGCTTCCCGCCAAGGACAGGCGCACCTGGTGCGTGGTCTTATTGGCAAAAATGGACACCCTGCGGATGCTGCGTTGGAAGTCCTTCCTGTCAATGGTCATGCAGTTCGGATTCTCCTTTGGAATCACCGCTTCATAGTTCGGGTATTTGCCCTCGATCAAGCGACACACCAGGTCCATTTCCCCGTATTTGAAGTGGGCATTGGCTTCGTTGAATGAAACCACCACTTCGTCGGTCATGGGCAAGGTCCCTTTCAAGAGGTTCAAGGGCTTCTTGGGGACGATCATCTCCGCATTCTCAGGCGCAGACGCGTCGTTTCTGGCATACCGCACCAAACGGTGGGCATCCGTTGCGACAAAACTCAAATGATCATTGCGCAGCTCAAAGAAGATGCCACTCATGACAGGGCGAAGGTCATCGCTGCCCGCAGCAAAAAGTGTGCGAGAAACCGCTTCGGCGAGGGTGTCGGAGTTCAAGGTGACCGATGTGGCATCCTCGAGTTCTGGTGTTCGTGGGAATTCATCCGCATGGGCACCGGCCAATTTGTACTTGCCCGCTTCGCTGGTCAGTTCGACACCACAGGTCTTGGCGTCCACTTTGAAAGTCAAAGGGAGGTCCTCAAACGTCTTCAAGATGTCGAGCAACATTTTGGCGGGGATCGCAATGGCGCCCTCCTCTTCCGAAGTCACCTCAACCGCAGTGGTCATGGTGGTCTCGAGGTCGCTGGCGCTGATGGAGGCCCTGCCCGGTTTGATGTCGAACAGGAAGTTGTCCAAGATGGGCAACGTGTTGCTGCTGTTGAGCACGCCACTGATGGCCTGAAGCTGCCGGAGTAGGGCGGTGCTGGATACGATAAACTGCATGCGTTTGATATAGGACATCGAAAATACCCTCGCTGCTATCCCCTTTCGCCGCTCTGAGGCTTCACTTTTTCACAACGGATGCACCGGTAGCCTGTCCGAGGGGTACTTTGATGGACATCGCGGTGCACCGTACATTGGAGCTATGAAGTTTCTAGCCAAGTCCCCACTGATCGCAACCTGCCTGATTGCCTTTTTGAGCGCGCCTTTTTCTTCTGATGCTCAGACAGATGCACCTTCTGAGCCAGAGACTGTATTGGGTATACTCGAGGGGGCCATGAGCCGCGAAGTGCTCAATGAAGTGCGACTGGCACTTGCCGACCAAGGGGTTCGCCTGAATTATGGCAACTTTCAATTTCATCCCCAAACTCAAGAGATGATCGGTGCGGAGCTGTCAATGGTGGTAGATGGAGTGGCTTTCAAGGACTACGTTGAATTCGTATCGCCCACGTGCATTTTGCGCATCACCAAAGAGTCGGGCTTCAACCTCGAGGGCTGCTGACCGACCTCATGGCCGCGATGACGCGGTCCACCTCGATTTCATTTCCACACCTGAAATGCTGCTTAGGACAGACGTTGTGTCCATGCAGTCCGCAGGGCTTGCATTCCAATGCGTCCTCCCCAACTTCAACTTCTGTTGCACTTCCTGCCACCTTCATGGCGGGCAAGACGCCAAAGCCAAACCGGGGTGTCGTGCTGCAGAATACTCCCACCACCGGTGTGCCAACTGCGCCAGCCATGTGAAGCGGCGCACTGTCGTTGCTGACCACGAGGTCTGCCTTTGCCATCAACGCTGCGGCTCCCAGCAAATTCAAGTCTCCTGCACATGTTAAAGGGCGCACGTGTGTGCACGCCTGAGCAATGCGGTCGAGCATGGCCTTGTCCCCCTTGCCCCCCAGCAAAACGATGGGTTGACCACTGTGATGTTGCGCCCAGCGGTCTGCCAAACCGGCCCAGTGGGATTCGGGCCATCGCTTTGTAGCCCACACACTGGCCGGCGCGAGGATCAAAGCGCCGGACGGCCAAGCCTCTGCCGCATCGCGATGCTGCCGGCTCGGGTGCAGCGCGGGACGGTCAATTGTCGGGTCCCATTCACCAAGGTATCGCGCGACTTGGGAATGGTTGCGCTCTGTTTCGTGCCGTCCATCGCCGATTCCATGTCCGACCAAATGCGCGCGTTTTGATTGCCATTTTCCTGGATTTAAGAAGCCCGTCACATGGGGGGCACCAGACCTTTGGGCCAGCAAGGCCATGCTTGAAAAACGGTGCAAATTGACCACCACTTCGGGGCGGCGGGAGCGCACATCTTGTGCCGCCTTCATCAACCGCGGATATTTCAGCCAACCCGACCTGTTCCAAACGTGTACCGCATCCAAAAAGGGGTGGTTTTGGAACAATCCAGCCGCAGCATCCCGCACCACTATGGAAAGCACATGGTTTGGAAAAGCTCGGTGCCAAGACTCGAGAATGGCGGTCGACAAGACCGCATCGCCCAAAAAGGCCGGCTGAAGCAGCACCACCCGGGCTTTGTCGTCGAGGCCGTGGTCCTCCGTCCCCTTCATCATACCGCGACCGCGTGGGTGCGCAAAGCGTCGTTGAGTGACGTTTTTCGGTCCGTGCTCTCTTTTCGGTGGCCTACAATCAAGGCACATGGAACGCCGTATTCTCCAGCAGGGAAGCTTTTTTGGCGCGTTCCAGGAATGACTACTGCACGCGCGGGCACGGAGCCCCTGTATTCTACCGGTTCGGGTCCGGAAACGTCGATGATGGGCGTACTCGCCGTCAACACCACTCCAGCTCCGAGTACAGCTTCGCGACCGACGCGAACCCCTTCCACCACAATGGCCCTCGAACCGATAAAAGCACCATCCTCTATGATCACAGGTGCCGCTTGTAAAGGCTCCAAAACCCCGCCGATGCCTACTCCCCCACTGAGGTGTACATCGGCTCCAATCTGGGCACAGGAACCCACTGTGGCCCAGGTGTCCACCATTGTGCCTCCACCAACGTATGCACCAATATTGACATAGCTGGGCATCATCACCACTCCTCTGCCCAAGAATGCGCCGTAGCGTGCGATCGCATGGGGGACCACGCGAACCCCTGCTTCTGCGTGGTTGCGCTTCAAAGCCATCTTGTCGTGAAACTGGAATGGTCCTACTTCCTGAATTTCCATCTTGCGCATGGGGAAATAGAGCACGACGGCCTTTTTCACCCACTCATTGACCTGCCAGTCTCCGTTCACCGGCTCGGCGCAACGCAATTCACCGGCATCCAACGCAGCCACGACCGCTTCTACGGCGTCTTGCGTTTCCCTCTGACCACACAGACTCCTGTCCTCCCATGCCGATTCCACGGCTTGGCGCACCGACATCCAATGCGCTGCTGTTGTGCCTAAGGCATCCATCGCTTGTTCCATGAGGCGAAGATACCGGGACACCAAGGTACCTTCGCACCGTGGCCCGCTACATCGCATTTGATTTTGGAAACCGGCGCATCGGAATCGCCATCACGGACAGTGGGGCCATGATCGCTGCACCGGAATGTACCTGCAGCCCCCAAGAATGGCCGCGCGTCGTGGACGCCCTGGTCCGCGCCGAACCTTGCGCCGGCCTGGTGGTGGGCAAGCCTGGACTCATCTCTGGGGATACGACCCACAGCTCTCAAGACATTGATGCTTTTGCAGAGGCGCTGCGCAAGCGCTATCCCGATACCCCCGTTCACTTTGTGGACGAGGATTACAGCAGCCGTGAGGCATCAGCCGCCATGGTCATGGGGGGCATGCGAAAGTCCAAACGGCGAGAAAAAGGCAACCTGGACAAGGTCGCTGCCGCCATCATTCTCCAGCGCTTTCTAGACAGCAAGCCTTGAAGTCCCCGCTTATTCTGGGGAAGACTCGTTGCCCTTGAAAACTTCGATTTCACGGGTCGTCTTGACCAACTGGGTGAACCTGTCGACATATCGGGTGGCCCGCACTACATGGTTGTCGATCCAGTGGTAATTGCCTCCGCGCGGCTTGCCCATGAGCAACCCATGGTAAAGAAAGCCGTGCTGTTGAAGCCAAGCTTCGGTCACCTCGCGGTGGTCTTCGGTACGGCTGGTAAAAAAAGTGATGATGTGGCCTTCATCGTACCATCCGTTCAACGTGGCCAAAGCGTCGGGGAAGGGGGCGCAGGTGGCCATGCGCTCCGGCTGCTCATTGGGCACATCTTCGGTAATCGTGCCGTCGATGTCAATCAGGAAATTCTTGACTTCTTCAGATAACTGAGGGGAAGCGGCGCGGCCATCGGCATCTTGCGCTGCATGAAGGGAATGCTCGTTGTTGTCTTTCATGGTGTTGGGCATGGGAACAGGATCAACACAGAAAGGAACATTGCCTCTCGTATAGGAGGACCAAGTTAATGAGGTCCGCTTCGAATCACATGGACAAGCGGACTCCAATCCGCAGCCTCATGCCCTCGGAGGCTGGCTTGTGCAAGCACCTTATCGAGGGTTTCCCCCTCCTCAGCCTGCTGCTGCCATTCTGATGCGAGGTGAAAAAAGCTACAAATGCGCTCTTGTGGCTTTCCATTTGGCCGCACCCAACCGTCCAAGCGGTCGAGTCTCGACATGGCTTCCGCCTCCTTCCTTTTGATCGCCTTGACCGTTTGTTGTTCGAGCCGATCCAAGAGGTTCTCCATTTTGGCCAAAGTCGCATTCACGCTGCCCTCCAGTGAACGGTCCACATGGACCAGCGCTTCGGAGGCCTTGGCGGCTTGCTCTTGCACAGAGAGGCGCCAATCCTCTGCATTTGGAGCCTCAGCCTGATTCACTACGCCTTGGATCCATGTTGCCTTGGACTCGAGCAGCGCGGCATCGGTTACACCGGCTTTGGTGGTGGCATTCGACCACCGTTTTGACAACACCACCACACTGTCGCGTGGCACCAAGACGGGTTGCTCCATTCCAAGCCGCGCAAAAACACCGGGCAGCTGCATCCCGTAGGCGACCTCCGCCAACCCTCCTACCATGGCCACATCAGGTAGCAGCTGGGCTTGATACACGGGACGAAGCAGGGCATTGGGCGAGAATTCCTCCGGATGGGCTGCGATGTTTTGGCACAGGGCCTCGGCCCCCTCCCATTTCGCGCCTCCAAGGGATTGCCACATCTGACCCGAACTGGTCAACCGATGGCGTCCACCGGGAACCAAGTGAAACAAGTTGCATGGCCGGACGTGCACCTGCGGTTTAAACCCGGCAGCTTCCAGAACGCTGTTGCACGATGAAACCGCCTGATCAGTGAGCGATTCACGGACTTCACGCTGCATGGTCTCGATGAAGGTGGCTTTCAATCCTGCATCATCACCATCGATTACCACCACATGCTCTGGACCAAACATGGCGTGCACCCAATGCCGCATGGCCTGGGACATCGTACTGTCTTCGGGAAACTTGAGGCCATCGGCTCCTGAACCGGACAATTCAAGTGCACTGGCCCAAGTCTGCAGCTCCCCTGCCAATCCTCTTGTGGACATCCTTCCGACCGCTCCACCCTCTTGAGGTTCGGGATGCCAAGTCTGCCATTGAGCGCCGTTCCAGAGGCTGCGTACCTCATCGAAGTCGTGGTCTTCCGATGCCAACCAAAAAACAGGCACAACCGGAGTTTTCCAACGTTCTTGGAGCCGCTGGGCCAGTGTTATGGCCGTTTGAATTTTGTAGAAGGTAAATGCCGGACCTCCTGCCAAGCACAATTGATGGCCCGTTGTCACCGTGCGCGATTGTGGATCGCTTAAATCTCGAAGCCTGATTGGATGTGCCAACTGGGCCTCGGCGTATTGGGCCTTCAACCGGTTAACCAAAAGTGGTCCGTGGTGAATTTCCCGCCCCACGGCATTCCGTTTGGCATCAAAATTACCTGCAGTTGGAATTTGGGGCCAGTCGCCATCTGATGACAGTGCAGGCAGCCGCCCCTCCCACCAGCACCTTGCGATGTGATCTTCGGGCAAGCCGTCCATCAATGGAAAATGTGTCGCGTGCGCCAACTGCTGTGCGTTACGGCTAAACGGTTAAATCGTCAACTTGCTCAATCAAGCAACAAAACAGGACCCTGCTGATTCCTGAGCGCACTCGGTGCGCTTCTGGGCCACTCCAGCATCCATACATACATGCCCGGCTCCAAAAGTTTGCCATTGCCATCCTTGCCATCCCAAACAGGACGACCCGGATCTAAATCTGCAATCAAGCCACCCCAACGGGAGTACACCTTAAATGAAACCGGCAAAATCGAGCCGACCTGAGGCTCGAAAAAATCGTTGAGGCCATCGCCATTTGGAGAGAACGCATTGGGCACAAACGTGCCAAATTCGGCCTCCTCGAAATCGAGGGAGGGTTCGGGACCTTTGACTTGGTCCTGAGCTGGATTGGGATCTCCTGGTGCCGGAATAGGCTCGAGGGAAAAAGCGTCGAAAAAGTAATAAGCCAAGCTGGGGTTGACGCCTGCGCTGATCACGGCCTCCACATCATCGTCTGGAAGGAAAACACCCACCGTCAAAAACCGGTGTGGGGCATCTGCTTGAAAGGTGAAGCTCACTTCGTTCCAATCCTCTTCATACCGGGCATAGGAAAAAGCAAACACCGGAGGCAAATCCAAGATGCCGTCTCCAAACTGTGAAGGCTGATCAGTGCTGAGCGCCACACCTACTCCTTTCACCGACAATCCCGACCAAGACGTCTCAATGCGTTCGCCGTTGGTAAACGCAAAGGTCATCCGGTAGTGTTGACCCACAGTCAATGGCTGTGAGAAGCTTTGAACCAGGTACTCTCTCGACAAGGGGTGTCCCGCACCATTCCTCTTGATGACAGCAAGGCCGGCGACCCCTCGGCCCTCAAATGGGTTTACCAGCGCAATGGGGGTTTCGGGCAAATCACCGCCCAATGTCCCGTCTACATGGAAAAAATCGGGCGAGGACAAGCCGCTCAAAGCATTGTTCCATCCGGGCATCAAATGCCACATCCCAGGGGCCGATGGCAATGATGTGGAATTCTCAAAACCTGGATTGACCAACTGTGCGCAAGCGCTGTACCCTTGGGAGACCAACAGCATCACCAACAGCCTATAGACTGCAGTTCGTTGTCGGTTCAAGCCTCTTAATTCCTGGTCCATGTCTGCAAATTAACCAATTGAAGCCAGTATAAACGAGAAGGAGCCCCGCGTTCGGAGCTCCTTCACCTTAACCAAAACAACTTGAACCAAATCATCGCTGTGTCTGCAGTGCGTCTTCGCCTGCATGTATATGACGCAGCGAAGGCAGAAAATGTTGTTTATGCGCTTGCCAAAAGGTGTCAACGCTTGTTAACCCAGCGCTTTTGCACACCAAAGCTGATTCCCAGCCTTGGGGCCGTTCCTCCAAACCAGCATCCATTGACTGTGCCCTCCCAGCCCAGCCGGCCAATGGGAACAGATGCTCCCCATTGGACTCCCAAAGACCACAATTCGGTGGACTCCCAATCGTTGCGCGCTTCGGCAAGGACGTTCGAAGGCGAAGGCAGCATTGTATTCACCAACCTGTTGACTTCCCAGCCTTGCCTTTTGGATCGCATCCTGCTTCCCGAGATCCCTAACCACCAGCGAGAGGGCAAGCTCCTTCCGACCGGACTTTTTCCAATAAACCCACCAAATACAAGTCCAAGGGATAACATTTGAACCGCATGGAGCGATGTGGGCAGAGACAAAGTGTCAAACTCAACACCCAAATCGGGATACGTAAAGCGGATCAATTGCTCCATGCCGCCCTGCCCATCCGTCTGAATTCCGTAGATACTGTCGTTCAAAAACGAAGTGTCAAAGGACCAATTGTTCGATACACCAAAGCTGGCATCGCTTCTTAAAAAGCGACGCTCCGTCCCCCACTCCAAGCCAGCACGGATTGTGGCTAACGGACGCATTGGCTTGCCAATAAACCGAGAAACGTGTGGTCCCAAGGTGCTGTTGGAGTTCCAAGAAAACCCTGAACCCATGCCGACCAAAACGGCGGGGCCTTTGCGCGACAAATTGCGGGCCTTCTTGCCTGAATACTCAAAAGCTTCGGGTGCCTGTGACAACTCCAGTTGAAGTTCTAGCGGAGCACCATCGATGGTAATGGTATCCCGATCAAATCTTTCTGCAGCAACAATGTGCAGGGTGCTTTGCAACAGCAGAATAACACAGGACAACTTACCGAAGGCAAGCAGTGTGTGAGGGGTTGGACAGGCACTGCCCAAGGCCCCTACATCATTTGTGAATCGCAGGAAGCGGTGCACGAGACTCAACGCTGTCCTCCGCCCGAGGGCATTGTCAAAGGCAAGGTGAGTTTCGGGCTTGTCTCTGGGGCTTCTTCCGGTGCCGCCTCAATTTCGGAGTTGGTTTCCGCTTCCGACATCGGCATTTCCACCGGAATGGCACTGGCCCCGTTGTTGGGCTCACCCGGCTTTTCAGTCACCATTTCTGCGTTTGCGTCAGCCTCCGAATTCTCCATCGGGGGATTGCCCGGTGCAGAAGTAGCTACCGTCCCTTCCACTTCGGGCTCTATGGACCGAGATGCCGGTGCGCTCGGCGCTGAGGAGGTCGCTACTGAGGAGGTCGGTGCAGATGAAGCCGTTGATGGGCTCACGGAGGATGGTGTTGTGGGGCCTTCAATTTCTGAAGCCGGCTGCTCTACCGCGGCGGTTTCTTCTAATGGATTTGCCATCAACACGGGCTCTGCTGCTGACTCTGCCTCAACGGGAATGTTGATCGGCGCCTCCTGTCCCGCGTTTTGAACCGGTTGAGAGGACCCTGCATCCGAATCGGAATGTGTTGCCCAAAGGGCTGCCCCAGCCAAAACAACAGCGGCGGCTCCCCATTTGACCCAGCCCATTCCCGCTGCTTTGGGAGCAGCATCGGCAAACAGATCTGCCCTTGGCTCCGGAGCCACTGCCTCGCTGGCTTTCAGCATGGTGCGGCAACGGGCATCAAAGTCTGCATCCGTCATTGTTGTATTGAAGTTGTTCTCCTTCATGGTGCTGTACCGGCTATTCCGGTTGCTGTGCTTGTGGTAGACTGCGCTCGGGCGGAAAGGGTTGCAAGAACACGTTGCAAATATTTCCGAGCCCGGCTCAATTGGCTCTTGGACGTGTTGACATCGATGTCCAATTTCTCCGCGATTTCATGGTGCTTAAACCCTTCGACCACATACATGCAGAATACTGTGCGGTATCCCAGTGGCAACTGAGCGATGGCCAAATCCAACTCTTCTGCGGTGAATTCAGGGTCGCTGAAATTCTCCAAATCCCGAGGCGTTGCCGGAACATCCTGGATGTCCTTGTGGTGGCTGTGCTTCAAGTTTTTTCGGTAATGGGTAATGGCCGTGTTTACTACGATGCGCCGTATCCAACCTTCGAATGAAAAATCTTGGCGGTAACTGTTGATGTGATTGAAAATCTTGACAAAACTGTCTTGAAGCACATCTTCTGCATCCTCTCTGCAATTGGTGTGGCGAATGGCGGTAGCAAAGAGCTGTCCACTGAAGCGCGCATAAAGCTTGCGCTGGGCAGAGGGCTTTTGCCCCTTGCACCCTTCAATCAATTCTATGAGTTCCTCTGAGGACGCCATGTATTAATGAACGGTTAAATGGAATGAAGAGTTGCGCGAAACCACGGAGATGTAAGTCATTTCCATTCTTAATTCGCTCAATCGAATTGACCTTTATCGAGGTTGAGCCAATTCAAGGCAGCGCCATGAAAAATGGCCTCATGCTCCGACTCGCTGAGGTTCATGTCGGTCTCGATGTACCGCCCAAACTCCAAGTCCCCGAGTGGGAATGGATAGTCGGACCCCATCACGATGCGGTCTGCGCCTTGCATTTCGAGCACGTATTGCATCAAGCGCGCATCGTGGGTGATGCTGTCTACCCAGAATTTCCCCAAGTATTCCCTGGGATTGTTGGGGTTGTCGACGGCCACCAAATCAGGCCGGCAGCGCCAACCGTGCTCTATCCGTCCAAGCGTGGCAAGAAAAGCCCCGGAGGCGTGGCTGAACATCACACGCAATTTTGGATAACGGTCAAAAACCCCTGCAAACACCATTGAGCATGCCGCACGGGAAGTCTCTGCAGGCATCCCCACCAGCCAAGGCAACCAATATTTGGTCATCATTTCCTTGCCCATCATGTCCCAGGGATGGATCATCACGGCCATGCCCAGCCTTTCGCAGGCCTCCCAGATGGCGTTGAACCGAGGCTCAGACAAGTTGTATCCATTGATGTTGGATCCAATTTGAATGCCCGCAAAGCCCAGTTTTGCGCAGCGCTCCAATTCTATGATGCTCAAGTCAACGTCCTGCATCGGCAGCGTTGCCAGCCCCACATAGTGACGCGGATGGTCCTGAATAGTGCGGACGAGGTCGTCGTTTAAGAAGCGCGCGATGTCAGCCGTATCCTCTGGTTTGGCCCAATAGGCGAACAATACTGGAATCGTGCACACCACTTGGACCTGAACGCCCGATTTGGCATATTCTTCGATGCGAACGACCGGATCCCAGCAGTTGGCCATCACCTCCCTGAAAAACCGATCCCCTTGCATCATGCGGGCAGCCCCTTCCCTGTGGTGCTCCAGATGAATGAATGACCCGTACCCCAACTTCGAACTCCAATTTGGGAGCTGCTTGGGCATGATGTGCGTGTGGGTATCAATCTTTAGCATGGGCGAACAAGTTAGGGCGATGTAGCATCGGTTTTTCGCACGCGGCGCAGGTCCAAACGGTTGGTTGGACTCACCTGCCAGCCCTCCCATTGACGGGACAGCAAATGCACCACTTGATCGTGCCACAGCGGAATGACGGGCATTTGCCGTAACATTTTTGATTCTGCAGCGCGCAAGACAGCTTGACGCTCCTGTCCCCCAACCATGGTGGCCGCCCGCGAAAGCAGCTCCGTCACTTCAGCGTTGGCATAGTGGGTGTAGTTGGGACCATTGGGGCTCCAGCGGTCCGGCATGAAGAGGCCTAGGAAATTTTCGGCGTCGGGATAATCGGCCAACCAGGATTTCCGGAACAAGGGCACTTGGCTGCGCGCCACGCGCTCGGCATCAATGGCACTGGGCGCAATGTCAATGTCCACATCAATGCCGTGTCCGGCCCAAATGTGCTGCAGTACTCCGGCCAAGTCCGCCATGTCAGGCTTGGTGCCCAAGGTGCCCACCCTGAGGCGGCGCAACGGAGGCTCTGCGCCGATTCCGCGGGCAGCCAGAATGCTGTCTGTTGCCTCGGGCCGCCAGCTTAAATCGGGACTCACGGTCCGCTGCCAGTGGTCAAACCCCGGCATTCCTGGCGGCACAAACCCTTGGGCTGGCACGGCCTCATCGGCCCTCAATTCGCGCACCAAAGCCTCGCGGTTCAATGCCATGCTCATGGCCCGCCTCAAATCGGCATCCAAGGCAGGAAAGCCGCCTGCTTCTAGCGCTGATGAGTCGACCAGAAATCCGATATAGTCTGTTTTGAGATAGGGCACTTGGTGGACCTCAAACTTGTCTTTCCATTCCGTTTTCCACGACCCATCCTCCTCGCGCAAGGCCTGAATCCACTCGGGATCCAACGCCGAAACAAAGTCGTAATCCCCTTTTCTAAACCCCAAAAACTCAGCACCTGGCTCACGGTTAAATTCTATCCGCAATCCATCGAGGTAGGGCAACGGGATACCTGTTGTATCCCGCATCCAATACAACGGGTTTCGGTGCAACACCATCGCCGTCTCCGGAATCCATCCCTTGAGCACGAAGGGTCCGCTGCCCATGTCTTGGGTATCAGGGGGGCCTTCGCGGCCTCCGCGGTGAAGGATGCTCGCATGGGAGGTGGCCAGCAACCCCGGAAAGACCGGTTGGGGGCGGCTCAGAAGCAAATGCAAGCTGTCTTCACCCAGAACCTGTATGCCGTCGGGCCGTAAATCTTGGAGCACCCAGCGGCCAGGGAGGGCCTCATCTGGATCCAGCAACCTCTCGAAACTCGCCGCTACATCCGAAGCTGTGACCGGTGCACCATTGTGAAAAGCGGCTCCTGACCGGAGGCGAAAAGCATACTTGAGCCCGTCCTCTGAGACGCTCCACGTCTCCGCCAATGCCGGTTGGACGTTCAATTGAGCGTCCAGTTCCAACAAGCCTTCGTAGAGCTGATCGACCACCCACATCGATTCTAAATCCGTGGCCTTTCCAGGATCCAAGGAGCGCACGCCATCTGAAGCATTGTAGGCAAACAACTCCAAATCAGGCCCGGGGCCATTCACACCGCACGCCCCCCACAAAAGTGGCATGCTCACCCACAAAATCAGGCGCCATGGCCAGTAGCAACCCAGGTTTTTCGATCCAAAATCCATCACATGCATGCGGTACTCCAAAAGGATTCGGCGAGAAGTTAAACCTCAACGCCTTTCTGTGGTTCTACCTTCGAAATTCAAGCATGATTTACACCCCTTCCTCCCTCCGTTGGTCCACGCTCTTGCTGGTGCTGTTGAGCGCTTTGGGATCAAGGGGGCAAGCGACCACCCTCACCGGTCGCGTTGTGGATCAAACCACCGGTGAATACATCTTGGGCGCCACGGTCACGGTGGACGGCACAACGACGGGAACAGCGACCAACATTTATGGCTTCTACAGCCTCTCCTTGCCGCCGGGGAGCTACGACCTCACCTGGTCATTCATTGGCTACACGCCTTTCAAGAAAACCGCTGTTCTCCAAGAAAGCACCACCCTAGACGTTGAATTGACACCTTCAGTGGTCGCGGTGGCAGCGGCAGAAGTTGAGGCCAACAGGACAGACCACACGCAAAGCACCGACATGGGAAAGGCTGCTGTAGGCGTGGAGACCATCAAGTCACTGCCTGCCCTTCTGGGGGAAGTGGACGTGCTCAAGGTCATTCAATTTCTGCCGGGCATCCAGAGTGCCGGAGAAGGCAACAGCGGTTTTTATGTGCGTGGCGGTGGGCCAGACCAGAACCTCGTTTTGGTAGACGATGCCGTGGTCTACAACGCGTCGCATTTGTTTGGGTTTTTCAGCGTTTTCAACCCTGATGCCGTCAAAGACATTGAAGTCACCAAAGGCACCATGCCCGCCCGATACGGTGGCCGGGTAAGCTCGGTTCTGGACATTGGTCTGAAGGAGGGGAATGCCAGAAAAACCACACTAAGCGGAGGTCTTGGGTTGATCAGCTCGAGGTTAACACTGGAGGGGCCCATCAAGGAGGACACCATCAGCTACATCATCAGTGGCCGCCGGACCTACATCGATGTGTTGACCCGACCATTTGTAAACCCCGAGGGTGCCTTTGCTGGATCGGGATACTACTTCTACGACCTCAACGCCAAAGTCAACTGGCGGGCATCGCGGCGTGACCAGTTTTACCTGAGCGGTTACTTCGGACGCGACGTGTTCGATTTCAAGTCCCAATCGGCTGACTTTGGGAGCCGCATTCCTTGGGGAAACTCCACCTTCACCGCCCGCTGGAACCACCTCATCAGCGACAAGGCTTTCATCACAACAACGGCAACATACAGCGACTATGAGTTTGCATTTGAAGCCCAGCAAGACAGCTTCACCTTTGGATTCAGGAGCGGCATTGACGACCGTGGAATAAAGTCAAGACTGACCCTTTACCCCAACCCCAGACACACCGTCAGGGCCGGCATCGAATACACCTACCACACTTTTTTGCCTACTGAATTCTACGCCACTTCAAATGGGGTGGACTTTGACTTGGGCGAAGCTGTTCGAACGCGCAGCCACGAAATATCTGCGTACATCGAGGACGAATTTGACATCACAGACGCCTTGAGACTGCAGGCTGGCTTGCGCTACAGCGGATTCATTCAGACGGGACCATTTACACGCTATATGCTTCCCTCCGGAACCGACCCCTTGAGTGCCAGTACCGCACCAACTGAGGTCCGATATAACAAAGGAGAGATGGTTTCCAACCACGGAGGCTGGGAGCCGCGTGTCTCCATGCGTCTGACGACAGGCCCGCGCAGTTCCTTCAAAGCAGGCATTGGCCGGAACCTTCAATACATCCACCTCGCCTCACTTTCTCCCACGTCGCTTCCCGGGGACATCTGGCTTCCGAGCTCTGACGTGGTCAAACCACAGGACGGAACGCAGGTCAGTGCCGGCTGGTTCCGCGATTTCGGAGCCGACCGCAACATTGAAGCTTCGGTGGAAGTCTACTACAAATGGTTGTCTAACCTCGTGGCTTACGCCGAAGGCAGCCAGCCCGACGACAACATCCGCAACAACGTCGACAACAACTTGGTATTCGGTTCGGGAACGAGCTATGGCATGGAGCTTTTTGTGAAGCGCAAGCGAGGGGTCTGGACAGGTTGGCTGGGATACACTTGGAGCAAGACCGACCGCTTGTTTGCCGACCTCAACAATGGAAACCCCTTCCCGGCCCGTTATGACCGGCGGCACGACTTGAGTGCCATTTTGGAGTGGACCATTGATGACCGTTGGAAACTGGGCAGCACATTTATCTATGGTACCGGAAATGCCATCACGGTGCCCTCCCAGCGCTATTTCGTGGACGGGAACCTCCTGGACGTTTATGGGCCTCGCAATGGTTTCCGCATGCCCGCCTACCACCGGGCAGACATCGGGGCCACCCACACACCAAGGGCCAAGGAAAAGAACCAGAAACGCAAGGAACGTTACGGCCAATGGGTATTCTCGGTGTACAACGTCTACAACAGGTTGAACCCCTACTTCATCTACTTCGGCAACGAGGGAGCCATTGAAGAAGGCACTTTGGACATCCAGGCCTATCAAATCAGCTTGTTCCCGATTTTACCTTCGGTGACCTGGAACTTCAAGTTCTAACTTCGCCCCATGGGCACACTCGCGGCACTCAACCCTTTTTTCTGGAAGTACCGTGGCAGGCTGGCGTTGGGATTCCTGTTCGTCTTTTTGACCAACGCCTTCTCTGTATTTGCCCCTGTCGTCATCGGCGAAGGAATCAACCTTTTGGAAGAAGCCTATTCGGGATTTTTAGCCCCAATGGACGATGGCGTTAGTGCGGAAGAAGTGTTTTCGGCCGAACCGTTAAAGGCGCCCCCAACCCTCACGGCGCTGGCCCGCTGGATCGGTCAAGACAAGGACCTCTTCGGTGCTCCGAAAAACCGGGATGAACTGATCCGGTTTGTGTCCTTTATCGCCGGGCTACAAGCCTTGCTTTACATGCTGGCCTATCTGATGAAAGGCGTGTTTTCATTCATGACGCGCCAAACGATCATCGTCATGAGCCGGTTGATTGAATATGACCTCAAGGAGGCGATTTACGACCAATACCAAAAGCTACCTGCCGCCTTTTACAAGCAGAACGCTACGGGAGACCTGATGAACCGCATCTCAGAAGACGTTTCCAAAGTGCGCATGTACCTCGGGCCTGCTGTGATGTACGGCCTCACCTTGGTGACCATGATGTTTCTCACGGTCGGGGTCATGCTGCGCATCGACGTTACGCTCACGTTGTGCTCATTGGCACCGTTGCCGTTGATGAGTTTCGGGGTGTACAAAATCAGCGCACGCATTCACCGCAAAAGCGACGCTGTTCAGTCCCAACAGAGCCTGCTGAGCGCCAAGGTTCAACAGGACTTTTCAGGCATCCGGATTTTGGCTGCTCACAGGCGCGAAGAGCGGGCATATGAGCGGTTCCAAAAGGCAGCGGACGAATACAAGTTCAGAACACTCGACCTGATCAAGGTGGACGCCATGTTCATGCCCATCATCGTCATGCTCGTGGGTTTGAGTACCATACTCACCATTTATGTCGGAGGATTGCGTGTCTTTTCCGGCGACTTGCAGTTGGGCCATATTTTCCAGTTTGTGTTCTATGTCAACCTGCTGACCTGGCCGTTTGCATCTGTGGGATGGGTGACTTCACTGGTGCAAAAAGCATCCGCAAGCCAAGCCCGGATCAATGCTTTTTTGGACGTGGAGCCCGACATCGACAACACTGTAGAAGAGCCCTGCAATATCCAAGGGCGCATCACCTTCAAGGGCGTGGGGCTCACCTATCCCGATTCGGGAATTCGCGCCTTGGACAAAGTAGACTTTGACCTTCAACCTGGAAAGACGCTGGCGGTTATTGGCAGAACAGGCAGCGGCAAAACCTCTCTGGCCCAACTCGTTGCACGGCTGTACGATCCGTCAGATGGGGTCGTCGAAGTCGATGGCACGCCCCTCTCCAAACTGCACCTGCCCAGCCTGAGAGCGGCCATTGGCTATGTACCGCAGGACGTCTTCCTCTTTTCGGACACCATCGCATCCAACATTGCGTTTGGGGTGGATGATGCCCCATCCGAGGACATTGAACAAGCCGCCAAAGACGCCCACGTCCACCAAAACATCGCGGCTTTTCCCGAGGGCTATGAGACCCTTTTGGGCGAGCGGGGTGTCAACTTAAGTGGAGGGCAAAAGCAGCGCATTTCGATTGCACGTGCCGTTTTGCGCAAGCCCAGGATCCTGATTTTTGATGACTGTCTGAGCGCTGTCGACACGGAGACCGAAGCCATTATTCTCGGCAACTTGCGCCGAATCATGGAAGGACGCACCTCCATCATCGTGTCCCACAGGGTGTCCACTGTCCGGGATGCCGATCTGATTCTGGTGCTCGATGAAGGACAGGTATTGGAACGCGGAACGCACACCGAGTTGATGGCGCAAAACGGACTGTACGCAGAGCTTCACAGCAAGCAAGAAGGCACTGCCTCCAAAGAAGACTGAGCAAAGGCCGTCAGCAATCGGTGCCCAAAAGGCCCAGCATAAGCAACAGGTCGGACGAGCCTACGTGCTGGTCGAAGTTGAGGTCGGTCTGCAAAAAACCTGTGCTTCCGAAATCATTGAGGAAGCTCAGAAGGTCCTGGATGTTGACGTAATCGTCTCCATTGAAGTCACCTGCACAGCCGCCGTCGAGCTGCTCTAAGCCCAAAATGTATCCATTGCAATCGTTGTCGACCCCCATCAATGTGGGAGGGGCGCCGGGATACATGGTCGCGTCCAAATCGTTGCAGTCTTGGCCCGGTTCTGAGAATGCATTGTCCGGGATGGTGCACGAAGAGTATACCGTGACCCCTGCGAGTCCATCACCGTCAATGTCAAAATAGAAGGGCAGAGATACCCCATCCTCATCCAGTCCCTGATCGCAGTCGTTGTCCACCCCATCGCACGGATCATCTAAACCCGGATGAACGTTGGCGTTCGCGTCGTCGCAATCACCGCCAACGTGAGCGAAATTCGGTCCCGTGCTGCATCCTTGGATGGCACCATCAAAGGTTCCATATCCATCCCCGTCTATGTCGGGATAGTGCATCGCATCCTCGGTAACGTTTACGAAAATCCGGCACGCGTGCACCATTTCCTCTCCTGACAAACGGAGGGTAACACCGCTCATGTTGGCCCAATCAAATCCAGCGAATTCTACGGGCCATATTCCAGGTCCAGGCAAACTGTCCGTTGAGGACCATTCAATGCCTTCGGGCAATTGAAGAGACACGGGACCCGCTACGCAAGGGTCAATGGTCACCAAAATCCGCATGGTATCCGAAGGACACACCGACAACAACTCGGGCCAAGCGCTGGTAAACGTCGTCCGCAGCAAAAACAAGCCTTCTGATTGATCAGAGACAGCGATGGTACCTGAGTCGAAATAAGGGTAATTGCTCCAAGTCCCAGAAAAACCAGGGTCTGCGGACGCTGGCTGGGTATCAAAAAACGCTTTTTCCTCCAACAAGGGCCCACCAGACTCAGGATCAAACACCTGCATCCTGAAGCCATCGTTGTAATTGCTCTGACACAAGAAATCACCACGGGCATACATGTTGTGGTCGGTGCCTTCCGTACCCAGCCCCACTGCATCTACCAAGATGGGGTTTTCCAAGTCGGTCACATCCCAGACATAAGTCGTAGTCTGGTCCACCAGTCCTCCCGTCTCATCGGTTTCATCACCCAAGAAAAAGTAGCGGTGATCGGGTGAAAACCAACCCTGATGAATGTATCCATGCGGCTGATGTGTGGCACTCGATATCACCTCTATATCTTGAGGATCAGTGAGGTCTACCAGTTTGAAATCCGCCGCACAACTCAGTGCTGCGATCAGGCTTTGTTGGTGGGATGAATCAGGCCCATGGTACCGAACCACATGGGCATCGTGCACATATGCTTCGTCCCAGCTGCCCGCAATCACAGGTGCCTCTGCATCGCTAAAATCATAAGCGAGCAAGCCACCCAGTCCATTTGCTCCGCACACGTAGGCCATTGGCACATCTGGAGCAGTGGCCAAGTTGTGGGCTTTGGAAAAACCCAGCAGCATGGTGTCGGTTGAAAATGTGATGGCAGGACCTGGCGAAGTATGGTCGCGCAAACGGGATAAATCGAACACTTGGAGCCGTGAATTGATCACTTCACTGACCACCAACATGAAGTTCCCCACCACTTTGATATCGCGCCACAAACTGTTTGCTAAACCGAGGGTGGACACATGTCCCACGACCCTTGGCACCGAGGGCTGAGTGATGTCAATCATCCAAGTGCCATCTCGTTTTCCAAGCAAAACATATTCACGACCATCCACAGGATCGGTCCATCCCCAGAGATCATTCGCCGCAACGTCACCCGTCATCACATTGGGCACGTGGGCCAACATTTCCACTTGATGGCAGGGCCAAGTCTCATTGACCAAACCCGAAATACACTTTCCCTGACCAGCCAGCTCCGCAGAGGGAAGGCTTACCAGCCATAGGGCCATGCCCAAGAAGCGTATATGTTTAATTGCCGGCAGCACGGAATTCACCTATCCTATAAAAATAATCATTCATCTACATAAAACAGCGATTTAATTGAACTATCTCCACTTTTGTCAATTTGTAGGGCCGTTGCACTTTGAACCAAAACCGGGGGCATTGGTTCCCTTGGGGACCCTTGTTATACTTGAACTTTGGCTGACAACACTCCCATTTTGATCACCGGCGCCTCGGGCTTGGTAGGTACCGCCTTGATCCAAAGGCTGCAACAGACCCACCCCGGCAGACCCGTTCACGTATTGAGTCGACGGCCAGATGAGGTTGAACGTTCCATCGGAGGCACTGTTCGGGCTTTCGGCTGGTCACCATCCGAGGGAACCTTGGACCACGAAGCCCTCGAAGGCGTTGGTCACATTGTTCACCTTGCCGGAGAACCTGTGGCACAGCGATGGTCGGCAGAAACCAAGCAGCGCATTAGGGACAGCAGAACGGGCGCCTTGCACCTGCTGAAAACAGCTTGTGTTGGCGCATCCTTTTGTCCTCGAATCATCTCGGCCAGTGCTGTTGGACTCTATGGCTCGGCTGCAGATATCAAAACAGAAGCCTCACCTGCGGGCCGAGGGTTCCTTGCTGATGTTGTTCAAGAATGGGAAGATGCCGCTGTCGGCCTGGGAAACCTTGGAGGGGGCCACGTAGCACTTCGCATCGGACTGGTAATTAGTGCCAATGGCGGCGTACTCAAGCGACTGCTTCCCATTTACCGCATGGGCTTGGGAGCGCCTCTCGCATCTGGATCCCAATTTCAAAGCTGGATCCACATCGATGACCTTGTGAACCTGTTCATCACGGCCCTGGACCGTCAAGATTGGAGCGGGGCCTACAATGCCGTAGCTCCAAAGGCTGTTTCTCAGCAGGAGTTCAGCCAAACTTTGGCAGAAGTGCTCCGCCGGCCACACTTCTTCCCCAACGTTCCTGCGTCAGCGTTGCGTTTGTGGTTTGGCGATGCCGCCGAAGCCCTGCTCGCTTCACACAATGTGCACCCGAAGCGTTTGCTTGAGGCCGGTTTTAAATTCCAATTCCCCCTTTTGAACGCGGCCCTAAAAAATGCCGTTTCGCACTGATTTGCGCGATTCTGGCCCAAAACAGCATTTTTTTCAAGGAAAAACGCATGTGTCCTGAACTTTTTCAGACTTCCATGGTTCTTCTTTCAATCCCGAACGAGGGACTCATGATCAGTAAGGTGTTTATGATCACGTTTGATTTGCTGGCGGCCTGGGGGAAACCCCAGGCCTCCTCATTTTACCCCATTCAATATGCCTGATATATCGCTTTTCTGGCACCGCCGGGACCTTCGCATTCAAGACAATATAGGACTGGCTTCGGCACGCAAATCCGGCGTTCCTGTGGTTGGTTTTTTCTGCTTTGACCGACACATCCTTGATCGTCTACCGGCCCTTGACCGCCGTCTGGGCTTCATCCACCACCACCTCAAGTCTGTTCAACACGAATACTCCCAATCAGGAGGTGGCCTGATAGCGGCATCGGGACAGCCACTGCAGGCCTTGAAAGCCACCGTTGCAGAACTCCGTGAATCGGGCTACAATGTTGCAGCAGTGCATGCCAACCGTGACTATGCGCCCTACCCCGTTCAACGCGATGCAGATGTGGCCACCTGGTGCAAGTCAGAGGGAATCGCCTTTGAGTTGCATGAAGACCATGTCATCATGCCGCCTGAAAGCGTCCTCAAGGACGATGGAACACCGTATACGGTATTTACACCCTACAGTAAAAAGTGGCACAAGGCTTTAGAAGCCATGACCACCTCTCCCCTCTCTTCTGTCGACCCCATGGCTTCAGGCTCATGGGCTGGCGTCCAGTCCAACGAGATTCCATCGCTTGAAAGCCTGGGCTTCGACCCTGAAAGTGGAAACCCCGAAGGTTGGGCAGCATTTGACCACCCCTTGAAGGCGGTAACAGTTCAGGAATATGCCGAGATGCGCGACACGCCCTCTGCCAAAGGCACCACCCGAATGAGCCTCCACCTGAGGTTTGGTACGGTGTCGGTCAGATCACTGACCCGGTTTGGGATGAAGCACAGCAACAAATGGCTCACGGAACTGATCTGGCGGGAGTTCTATCAGGCCATCCTCCATCATTTTCCACACAGCGCCAGCGACGCCTTCAGGGCCAAATACGACCGGATTCCATGGAGGCACGACGAAGCTGGATTTGCAGCATGGTGCGAAGGCAAGACGGGATACCCCATGGTCGATGCGGGAATGCGCGAGTTGAATGCCACCGGATTCATGCACAACCGGGTGCGGATGGTGGTGGCCAGTTTTTTGTGCAAGCACCTGCTCATTGACTGGCGTTGGGGAGAGCGGTATTTCGCCGAAAAACTCCTCGACTACGAGCTGGCTTCCAACGTTGGTGGATGGCAGTGGGCATCGGGCAGTGGTTGTGATGCCGCGCCCTATTTCAGGGTGTTCAATCCAGAAAGCCAGATGAAAAAATTCGACCCAAAGGGCGTTTATGTGAAGCGCTGGGTTCCGGAGTGGGGAACGCCGTACTATGCCGCTCCAATTGTAGAGCACAAAATGGCGCGTCAGCGGGCCATTGACACCTACAAGTCTGCCTTGGCCGGGGCTTAACTTGTCGGCATGGAACACCGTGCCACCTCCCCCCTTGGAATGGAACGCCCGCTCGAAGGCTTGAGGGTGATTGAGCTGGCATCCGTTTTGGCAGGGCCCTTGGCAGGCAGCTTTTTTGCCGAGCTCGGAGCAGAAGTCATCAAAGTCGAAAACCCAACAACCGGCGGAGATGTGACCCGGCAGTGGCGGTCCACCAGCGAGCCCCTCGACCGTCCAAGCGCATACTATGTTGCGGCCAATGGCCCCAAAGAGGTGCGCATGCTCGACCTGAAACAGGATGGGGACCGGGCTGAACTGGACCGGTTGTTAGCGGATGCCGACATTGTACTGCAGAACTACAAGCCCAGCGGATTGGACCGGTTAGGGCTCCAACCAGAAGCATTGGCCGCGCGCCACCCCCACTTGATCCACGTTCACCTCAAGGGGTTCTTGTCAGACGACAACCGCCCTGGTTACGACATGGTGGTTCAAGCTGAAACCGGCTTCATGTCGATGAATGGTCAAGGCGATGGCCCAATCTTCCGCATGCCCGTGGCCCTCATGGATGTGCTCGCTGCGCACCAAATGCGGTCCGCTGCCTTGCTTGCCCTGTGGCAGCGGGAGCAGGACGGCCTGGGCAGTTACCTCGAAGTTTGGCTGGATGCCTCAGGCTTGAGTGCTTTGGCTAACCGGGCGACCGAGCACCTCGTGGGGGGAAAAGAGCCCCAAGCCTTGGGGGCACTGCACCCCCAAATCGCCCCTTATGGCGAGACATTCAGGTGCCGCTGCGGAAGTCAAATTGTTACCGCAGTGGGGAACGACCCTCAATTTGTTGCGCTGTGCGGTTTGCTTGGACATCCAGAATGGGCGAAAGACGACCGTTTTGTCTCGAACCCTCTGAGGGTCCAACACCGCGAGGCCATGTCCCAATTCTTGGCCCCTGCCTTTTTGGAGCGGCGGGCCGACATGCTGCTGGCAGAAGCACGAAAGCGCAACATCCCCCTCGGAAAGGTGAATAGGGTTTCAGAAGCTTTGGGCAGCGACTCAGGCAGGGCGATGACAGCCACATTTGAAACCGAAGGGCACACAGTTCAGCACGTGCGCCAAGTGGCGTTCAGCATTCACCGCAACGGCAAGCGCAGCACATAATACTGGTCTTCGGCGATGGGCAGTTTGCCGGATCTCAACCAAGGATTGAGGGTTTTCAGGGCATTGTAGCTCACTCCCATTGTTTGGGACAGGGCCGCCAAATCGTTGACACCGTCCACCAAGACTGTATCGCGTGTTTCCAATGGAGCGTACCAGTCTTCGGCTTGGAGTACGAAGCCATGTGCCTCCGGATTCTCCATCACCTGCTTGGTGGCATAGAGCCGGTAGACATAACGGGCGGTTTCATCGTTGAGCATCAAGTCCCAATAGGCGGTGCCGCCCTGGTCCTCCATGCGTCGGGAGAGCCCCGACATGCCCATATTGTAGCTGGCTGCGGCCAAAATCCAGTCTCCGTAACGCCGGTGGGCCTTGTTGAGATAGGCGCAAGCGGCGCGGGTTGCCTTGACGACGTGATAGCGTTCGTCTACATCGCGGTCCACCCGCAATCCAAACTCTTCTGCAGCGGGCTTCATGAACTGCCAAAATCCCCGGGCGTCAGAAGGGGAAACCGCATTGGCAAGGCCAGACTCAATAACGCTTAAGTATTTGAAATCGGGGGGAATGCCGGAATCCACCAAGATGGGCTCAATCACCGGAAACCACCTTCCAGAGCGCTTGAGGGTCAGCAAACTGCTGCTGTGTCGGAAGGTCCCGATCAGCAGCTCCTTTTCCATGCGCTCTCGGACGCCAACGCGCTCAAGCGGCAACGTTGAGCCCGCAAAACTCAAGCCTTCTTGGATGCGGGGTGGACTCACCTGTTGGGGTTGACGGTCTTGCGCCGTTTCAGCAGCGATCAATGCCCCCGGTGTGTCGGCACTGTTCAAGGCGGCGGCCACGATAGACGCAATGGCAACGCCTCCCCAGGCCATGGACTTCCATAGGTTCAAGGCCATCAGTCAAAAGGCGATTGGAACGCCGCGAAAGCCGGTGCAACTTCATCTTTAGCGGAAAGCAAAGGAGACCCTGTTCCCCAATCGATGGCAAGGTCAGCATCGTTCCAAAGCAAGGACCTTTCGTGCTCTGGGCTGTAGACTTCTGTGCATTTGTAACAAAAGACCGTATCCGGTTCCAAGGTCAAAAATCCGTGGGCAAAACCCTCCGGAACCCAAAACTGCCATCGGTTTTCTTCAGTGAGCAGTGCTTTCTGGTGCTGGCCAAAAGTTGGGGAGCCCTTTCGTAAATCCACGGCCACATCCAGCGCCGCGCCGCGCGCGACCCGCACCAATTTGCCTTGGGCACGGTCTGGAATCTGAAAATGCAGACCGCGCAGCACGTTGGTACCCGATACCGACTCGTTGTCTTGCACAAAGTGAACCTTTCGGCCGAGCGCCTCTTCGAAATGTGCTTGACGCCAAGTCTCCGAAAAATGCCCCCTGTCGTCGCCAAAACGCCGAGGCCGCATCATGAAGGGACCTTCAATGTCCCCGCGCTCGATTTCCAATGGATGTACCATGCGCTTCAGTTGCCGTTGAGAACAGAAATGAGGGCCACAAAACTGCTGATGGTGGTGATCAAGCTCAACACAGGGCCGATGTCAGCGAGGACTTCTTGGGCGTATTGTGGAAGCGGCTCGACGTAAA
>Ga0208971_1000162_pt1 | contig 50162 bp, 36 predicted proteins | sample AOAMet1_18_M0_10_2_FD_188229 | JGI IMG/M metagenome (GOLD analysis project Ga0208971, IMG submission 188229) | Ammonia-oxidizing marine microbial communities from Monterey Bay, California, USA - CAN11_18_M0_10 (SPAdes) | ecosystem: Environmental > Aquatic > Marine > Intertidal zone | place...
TCCAAGCTTGAAATTGATTGTCAATCAATTCGTTGGGGGCTTTATCGACATTTCTGAGTTTTGTCTTGTTCAGGTGGTCTGTGAAATCTTGCACGGTAAAGGTCTCTCCGGCGAGCGTCACCAATTTCTTGCTCTTGTCGCTGCTGCGCGTCACAGCCAGTGGGTGATTGGGGTAGAACACGCTGTCTTGGCGAGCTGCATAGCGCTTTACAGTTCCTAAAGCTGAGGAACTGGCGTTGTAATCATATTCGACCTTGAGGTTTTCCAAGAATGATTGCCGGGTCAATTCTGAACGGCTATCCCGACTCACGCGTTTTTGTAATTCTCGCTTCGAAGCTTCAAAAGCAAGGGGTGCTCGGTATTCGAGGCGCTTCACGATGTGCCAACCGTACGTTGTTTGGAAAGGCTTGGAAATGGCTTCGTCTGATTTCAGGGCAAATGCGGCATTTTCAAAGGACTCAACCATTTTGCCGGTGCCAAACCAAGGAAGCTCACCGCCTTTTCCGGAAGTGGTGGCATCTTCTGACATTTTATTCGCCAACTCTCCCCATGGCAAACCATTTTGCAGGAGATCATAGACCTGTCCAATGCGATTTTCTGCTTGCGTCATCTCCTCTTCAGATGCACCGTCTTTTGTGCGGATCATGATGTGCGCAGTGCGAATCTCTCCCCGCGCATCCCTGCGTCCAGTGACTTCGAGTACGTGATAGCCGTAACGCGTGCGCACGATGTCGCTCATTTCGCCGACAGGTGTTGTGTAGGCGGCTTCTTCAAAAGAATAAATCATTTGAAAGGCACTGAACCAGCCGAGATCACCTCCGTTGTCTCGAACGCTCGGGTCATCAGATCCGCCTTTTGATTTGGCCACCGCTTCAAAGTCTTCACCGTTCGCAATTCGACTGCGCATTGCTTGTGCACGCTTGAATGCTTTCAAGGTGTCTGCTGCTGATGCCTCGGCGCTGCAATTCACAAGGATGTGACGCGCTCGCACTTCTTCTTGTTGGCGCTCCCACGCTTGTTTGACGAGATCCTGCAGGAGTTCGTTGTTGGTGAGGTAGGGACGGGCCAATTGGGTGCGGTAACCCGCCAGTTCTCGCTGGAAAGTTTCAACAGTGTCCATGCCCATGGCTTCTGCGGCTTGCACCTTGAGCTTGAAGTTGATGAACAGTTCCATGTACTCATCCAAAGAAGCTGTCGTGATCAAACTGTCGCGGTTGTTCTTGAGAAATACATGCTGAAAATCGGCAGCACTCACAGATTCGGTTCCGACGGTGAGTATGGACCCAGTGTCTTGCGCTTGTTGCGTGAGGGGCATGGCCCAGATCAGGGCAACAGCTCCGAAGATTCGGAGCACGATATTGGTAGGGTTGGTCATAGCGTTGGTGTACTGCATTTGGTTTCTTTCAATTCTAAGGTCTTGCATTGTCTGGATGGCATGGTGTTCTACCATGTCAATCAGCGGATGCTGTAGTTTGGAGCTTCTCGGGTGATGCTCACGTCATGCGGATGGCTCTCCGTCACGCCTGCGGACGTGATGCGCACAAACTGTGCTTGCTGCAAGTGTTCGATATCTGGTGCACCGCAATATCCCATCCCTGCGCGCAATCCACCGATGATTTGGTGCATCACTTCTTGGACGTTGCCTTTGTATGGAACGCGCCCCGAAATGCCTTCGGGGACAAGTTTTTTCAAATCGTCTTCAGCATCCTGGAAGTAGCGGTCCTTCGAGCCTTTTTGCATGGCTTCCAAAGATCCCATTCCACGATAACTTTTGAATCTTCGGCCCTCGTAAATGATGGTTTCACCGGGGCTCTCTTCTGTTCCGGCGAGCATGGATCCGACCATGACCGTGTGTCCGCCGCCGGCCAATCCTTTGACGATATCACCGGTGAATCGGATGCCTCCGTCAGCGATTACCGGCACGCCTGTGCCGCGCAGCGCTTCTGCCACATCCATAACTGCTCCCAATTGCGGAACACCCACTCCAGCGATGATGCGTGTGGTGCAAATGGATCCGGGGCCTATGCCCACTTTGACAGCGTCAGCTCCCGCTTTCACGAGCGCTCTTGCTGCGTCTGCGGTCGCGATGTTGCCGCACACAACGTCGATGGTTGGGAAGGCAGTTTTCACTTTCGTCAACGTCTCCAAAACGCCTTTGCTGTGCCCATGCGCGGTGTCGATGATGACGGCGTCCACGCCTGCTTTGACCAATGCCTCTGTGCGGTCCATGGTGTCGTGGGTGACTCCTACTGCTGCTGCAACACACAACCGTCCAAATTGGTCCTTGCACGAATGCGGGAATTCGCTCAGTTTGATGATGTCACGGTAGGTGATCAGGCCAACAAGCTTTCCATTTCCGTCAACGACGGGCAATTTCTCAATGCGGTGTTCGCGCAACAACTCTTCTGCTTGCTGAAAATCACGCCCATCTTCGGTGACAATCAGGTTTTCACTGGTCATCAATTCCGAAATGGGTCGGTTGCCAGCTTTTTCGAAGCGAAGGTCACGATTCGTCACGATGCCCACCAGTGTGTTGACTTCGTCCACCACTGGAATGCCACCAATGCGGTGTTCCTTCATGATTTGCAAGGCATCACTTGCTGTTGAGTTGCGAGACAATGTGATGGGGTCCTGGATCATGCCACTTTCAGAGCGTTTCACACGACGCACCTCGGCCGCTTGATCCGCAATCGACATGTTCTTATGAATCACGCCGATGCCTCCCTGTCGGGCCATCGCAATGGCCATTGCACTGCCTGTAACTGTATCCATGGCTGCCGAAATAACCGGGGTTTTCAGCTTGATGTTGCGAGAGAACGGACTTTCTAGCTGCACATCACGCGGCAAAATTTCGGAGTAGGCTGGAATCAAGAGGACGTCATCGTAGGTCAAGCCTTCTCCGACGATTTTTGGTTTTTGTGCAGTGGCCATGGCGGGCGTTTGAATCGTAAGGCCGCAATTCGCTGTCGCTCCTTCCGGCGCTTGCGAATTACGATTCGCGCAAAGGTAATCAAAGCGCGATGATGTCCACACTTCTAAGAAGCACGTTCACATGATTTTGCATTGCAATTGATTGCTTTGCGTTGTTCCGCAATGCTCAGCGATGTTTCGTGATGCCTTGCGACGTTCATCGCTTAAGCCTCGGAGGATTTATTCGCTGACCAACAAGGTCATCATGCCTTGCTCTTCAAAAATGCGGCCTGCCCCGTCTTGGATGGTGATGAAATACCCATAAGCCCCTTCTTGAGCAGGTTCACCGTTGAAGTAGCCATCCCATCCGGATTCTACGTCAGTGGTGGTGTGCATCAAATCACCCCATCGGTTGATGATGTCCAAGCGGTAGTTGGTGAAGTCAGCAAAGCTGATCACCGGCTTAAATTCATTGTTGTATCCGCCAATGAGCATGGCGTTGGGCACCCATATTACAGGCTCTTGAGTGAGGCAAAGCGTGTTTGACAACGCATAATTGATCGAGCCATCTGGTCCTGGGATGGCGTCAGTGGCTTCAATGATGTAGCAGAAGTCACCGGGGCTGAGAAGCATATTGCTCACATCGTCTTCAAACGAAAGCACGCTTGCCGGCAATTGCGTGAGGACTTCCGTGCTCCCACCGTTGTTGGTTTTGCGGTAAATCCGGTAACTGGCCGTGGCTCCCGGAAAATCGGCGTACGGTGTCCAGTGCAGGGTGTTTTTGAGGAGCTGGTAATCGGAGATGCCTTCTATGTGCACGGTAGCAGCTGTGTTGGAAGCGCCAACAGAATCACCACAGTCGTTGTAGACCTGCACACGATACTGGTAGCTCATGGCGTCCGTTTCCGCTGTGGGGTCTTCGAACTGCAAGGTCATTCCCGCGACGCCTTCCAATGTTTCGATGTCGAAGAAGTCCGGATCGTTTGATCGCTTTCTCTGGAGCGTGTAGGCGTGCACATCGTTGCAATTGGGGTCCAAATCGACGACCACACTGACAGCACCGCTGTCATTTACCGTGGCACGACGGAGCGACGTGAATTCGGGTGCGCCAGGATAACTAAACTCGAGGGTGCGCACGTTGGAAAGGATGGAGGCACCACCGAGGGTTTGGGCTGCGACATGAAATTGATAAGTCGCGCCAAATGTGGCCCCTTGGAACAGCCACTGGTCGACGCTTCCGTCCAATGTTTGCATCATCTGCAGGCCAGACCAGTTACCGCTTCCTGATGGAATCTCTTCGTTGATCCAGATTTCATATCCTGTGAATTCTCCGGGAAGGTTGAAGCCGCCAGTCCAGGTCAATGTGGCTTCGTCAGAACAGGTGACGCTTGCTGTGTTGAGAAAAATACTGCTGGCGCAATATTCGCTGGCTGCACCGGGATCGGGTTCACCTGCCACGAAGCAAGAATCAAAGGCCGCGACATTGTACGATTCGATGTACGCTTGCACGTTCGAATTCAAATCAAGATAAGATGTGGCATTCGGATCAAACAACGTATCAATGGCCATTTGAAAACCGCCGTTGCAGATATAAATGATGTATCCGGCTAAATCTGCAGCGGAACTGGATTCCCATTCCACAAGGGCTTCTTGAAATGCGTAATCCACTTGGATGGCGGTGATCAGCGGTGGATCCGGATCAAACTCATCGGACAACGTAGAGCCTGCTTGATTCGAAATTTGGTCGCAGAGCGCCAAGGCATTGGATTGCTTCACCCGAAACACCAAGTCGCCAGAGCATTCGTCCAAGCTGTAAGGCGTGGTCATCATGCCGCCGTTGTCGGCAACAATGCCGATTTGACTCCATGACCCATCGGCTTCCTCCAATTCAACGGACAGGGGCTCGGCAAACGGAGTGGGGCTCTGACTTCCGATGTAAGGACTGTTGAAATTTAAGTCCACTGTGCCAGGAGCAAGCGCAGGGTCAGCGGTGAGGTGAATGCTGCACAAAGTATCGGACGAGGGGCCAAATGTTCCGGTTGGCCCTTCGGTAACGACGAAATAGCACAATTCGGTCGTGTTTGCGTCGTATGTGGTGTTTACGAAAGATGGATTCGCAGGATCCGTGGGGTTGGGTATGTTGTACGTTTCCAATACCAGTCCGCTTGAGGGTTCGAACAGATGAATGGTGTATTGTTCAAAAACGCTGGCAGGATCCATGGCTTGCTCCCATGTGATCGAGGCGTTGCCCGCTTGATTCACTTGCACACATTGCATGGCGGTCTCCAATTGCGACAACCCGGGAAGAGCGATGAAGAAGCTAGCGATCAGTAGCCCCAGGCCGCAATTTATTTTCCGCAATGCGCTCATGTTCAGCTTTGTGTACATAGACAGATTAAAGTTCCAATTCAAAACTACAAATCAAATTTGAGTGTATTTCATGAATGAAAGACGTTACAAACATTGGCTTTGTTGCATCTGTGGGTCGAAATGTGCACTCAATTGTCCGATGCGATGGCTTTTGCTCAGGCTTTGGTTTCGGGTTCGTCACCGTAAGAGCCAGCGCCGTAGCCACCATAGCCGCTGCCATATCCGTAACCATATCCGTAGCCATAACCATATTTGTACGCATACTTTGCATAGTACTGCCCGAAACGCGTTGCTCGGATGTTGTTCATGACCAGTGAAGCGTGGCTGAGGTTGTTTTGATTCAGGAGCTCTTCAAGGTGCTTGATGCCTCGTTTTGTGGCTTTCTGGGTGTTGGCGACCAACAACCCTGTGTCCACCTTGCTCATCAGCAGCAATGCATCTGTGATTAGCAACATGGGGGGCGTATCCAGGATGACAAAGTCATATTCAGCCCGCAATTTCTCCAAAAAGGGATCCATGCGGTCGTTCATGACCAATTCCGATGCGTTTGGTGGCACGGGACCTGCGGTGATAATGGTCAACGAATCAACGGGTCCTGCTTGTCCCATTTCGTCGGCTGAACAGCGACCAATGAGGTAGGTGCTCAGTCCGAGTTGATTCGATAGTTTGAAATTCTTGTGAATTTTTGGTTTGTGCATGTCGAAATCGACAAGCACCACTTTCTTACCAGTTTTGGCCAACACGGTAGCCAAATTGGAGGAGACAAAGGATTTCCCTTCACCCGGGTGGAGGGAGCTCACCAAGATGGTATTCGCACCTTCTTTTGCCAACAGGTACTGCAGGTTTGTCCGCAGGCTTCGAAAGGCTTCCGTGATTTGAGCCCGTGAGTCACCCAAAATCGCAATCGGATTTTCTTCAATGCCCGAATAATGAGGCAGGCCAACCACTACCGGGATATCGGATGCTTCACGCAGTTCTTGCGTGGATTCAATGCGTTCAAAAAGCAGCATGCGTGCAAAGGCAAGTGCAAGTGCCAGCAGCGCACCATACATCGTGTAATTCCGGATGGTCAACTGTTTGTTTGGTCCAATGATTCCAGCACTTCGTGCAATTTCAATGATGGAGGCTTCAGGTGCAATTCCTGCCCGTTGAATGATGTTTTGGGCGCGCGCTTCTAAGAGATAGACGTACATCTTCTCATTCACCAACAGCTTTCGCTCCATGCTGAAAATGTCGCGTTGTGTTGCTGGAATGCCACTGAGGCGACTTTCGAGTTCATTGATTTGCGTTCGCACATTGCGCTGTTGGCCGGCGATGGCCACACGCGTGTCCTCGATGTACCGCTTTACCGTGAACCTGGCATTGCTGATGGCACTGTCAAGCCTTCGGATTTGATAGCTGTCCTCTGTGACGTCCAATAGCGCACGTGTCCGATCGCTTCGCATTTGGTACAAAGCTCCTACCTGCTCAATGAGCAGCGGGTCTTCATCAATGAGGTAAGATGTGGGGGGCAAGCTATTGGTTTCCAATCCGTTTCCCAGATAATTTCTCAACGAAGTGAGGGCTTCTAAGCGAAATTGCAGTTCGCGTTCCATCGTTTCAAGTGTCACAAGGGCATTGAAGAATTCACTTTGCTCCCGCGTTAGATCAAGGATTTCATTTTGCGCCTTGAAGCCATCCACCATCATCTCGAGGCTGTCCATGATGCTGATCAACTCATCCAGTTGGATGTTGATGAATGCTTCCGTTTTTAAACTGGATTGAAGACGGGCTTCTTTGGTGTACTCCACAAACTCTTTCCCGAGGATGTTTAAAAATGTTTTTGGGCGTCCGGGCAGGGTGCTGGAAGAACTCAATGTGAGGATGTTGGTCCCGATTACATTGTTGACGCTCAGCGAACCGCGCATCTGATTGATGCGTTGCGAGCGGTTGAACACTTTGAATCTGTAATGCTGCTTCCGCGCGTTTTCCAGCGCCTCAACGTTTAGCGTCGGACCTGAAGGGCTGTCAAAATTGAAAATGCTACGGTCGTTATAGCTAATGGTCAAAGCCAAGTCAGGTCCTTCCATTGGCTGTCCAAATGGGTGAATGACCTCTTTGACTGCTCCATTTCGGTCGGAATAACTGAGGCGAAAATGCGCTTCATCTTCGATGAATAGGTCAATCTCCCGGCCAAGGTAACCTCCGTTGAACAGCTCTGGCGAAGCGCTGATTGAAAGATTGCTAAAACCTGTCACATGGCTGGTTTTCAAACGCCCTACGAGGTAGTAGTCGATGTCCAAATTCATTTGGTCCACTGTCCTGCCTACCAAATCATACGAACGTAAGATGCGTTGTTGGTCTTTGGTGTCTGTTCCACCAAAACGCGGGCCTTGTTGGCTGAGCATGCCGCCAAGTTTGTTCTGGTAGTCCAGTTCTTTGTCTTTCGCAAGCAAAACCTCAGTGGATGCGCTGTAGATAAAGAGCTGCCTGTGGGTAATGAGCCGAGCCGAGGCATAGCCTGTGCCTGCTAGAATCGCGATGAGCCACCAATTCTTCACCAGAAGTTTGATGTACGGTCTTAGTTGGCTGATCGAAATCAAGCCGGTGGAGCTGTTGTTTGAATCGGACATGCGGTTGCAATTTCGGTAGGATTTGGAAAAAAACAGCCCTCGATTAGGATTTTAATGCGATGTGCATCGGCAAACCCTCTCAATCCGTTATCTCCTCAGGGTCCATTAACTTTGGTGCATGGAGAGTGAGAACAACATTTGGAGCGAAGGAGCGGAGATGCACGCTTTGAATTGGATGGGAATGCCGCGCGATGCAAGGATCTGGGTTTATCTGGCAGATCGTGCGTTGACAGACAAAGAGGCAAAAGGATTCGTTCAAGACTTCGATGCATTTTTGGCGAACTGGGAAGCGCATGGTAAGCGTTTGAATGCAAGCTGGCGTTTGTGTGGCAATCGGCTGCTTTTTGTAGCGGTGGATGAGGCAAATGCTCCAGCGACGGGCTGTTCGATTGATGCGTCAGTAAATCATCTGAGAAACGCGACAAAAAAGTGGCACGAGCCTGTGGACTGGTTTGATCGTCAGAACAACTTATATAAGGTCAAGGAAAGATGGCATGAAGCTTCCAATGCTGATTTCTGGGCGTTGCGAAAAGCCCACCGCGTGACGGATGATACCATGGTCGTGAATGTGGTTCATCAGCAGAACGGAAGTTGCTGGGAAGAGGTCGTGATTCCCTTTTCCGAGAGCTGGCATTCAGAAATGTGGTGAATTCGACCATTCAGCGGTGTTGTTTTCGAAATACCGCTGAGCGCTTAAATTGTTCATTCTCAATGTGGTTACCTCGAGTAGGTGGGATTCGATATTCGGCTAACCTGCCTCTAATTACGCTGAGTGACCAGAATTTAACGATGAGTATTCTGCGGATTGGCCAAAATTCCTTTGTGATTTATTGGATTTCATGATTCATTGCTCTACATTTATCGCGAATCTGAGTGTTTTTTCTGCGTGAGCATGATCGAAAACTCAGTTTTGTGGGACTGACATCAGTTCTTCTTCATCCGAGTTGAAAGCGTTCAGCTCATCCAAATTGTCTGAGAATTCTAACCAAAACCAAATCAAATGTTTAACACGTTTACAAAGTGTTGTAGCATCATCGCGATGTTTGCGCTTTATTTCTACTCAGCACCGGCTGCCCTCGCGCAGGACTGTGATGCGAACGAGGTAACTCTAGACCTTATTTTTAGCAATTATGCCGGCGAGCTAAGTTGGGACATCACAGACGCAGACGGAAACGTTGTTGCTTCCGAAGGTCCTTACGCAAATGGCGATGTTTCGGCGCAAATTGTTTCTTGCCTCGAAGACGGCCTTCATTCTTTAAACATGTACGACAGCTACGGTGACGGAATGTGCTGCTCATGGGGAGAAGGAAGCTATTCATTGACAGACTCTGACGGCAACGTTCTTGCTTCTGGTGCTTCTTTCGGTTACTCTGAAAGCACGCTCTTCGCCCTCGGCGCAGTTGCGCTTCCAGGTTGCATGGACGACACTGCTTGCAATTACAGCGCGGACGCTACAGAGGATGATGGATCTTGTGCTTTTCAAGCGCTATCCATTGCCTTGACAAGCAACTATTGGTCTTCTGAGACTGGTTACAGCATTTCGAATAACCTAGGTGAGGTTGTTGCTTCTATGTACGGTGCGTACACGAATGGAACCGACATTTTTGAAGAAGCCTGTGTTGTTGAAGGATGTTACACGATGACTGTAACTGATGCTTTCGGTGATGGAATGGGCGCTTCTGGCGCTTGGAGCGTTACCTGGAACAGCCTAGCTATCGTAAGTGGCGGTTTCGCAACTGGAAACGCTGTTACTTCTGATGAATGGTGCTTCGGCCCCGGTTGCATGGATGCTGCGGCCTCTAACTACAGCATGACAGCTACATCAGATGATGGGTCATGCCAGTTCATTGGTTGCACCGATGCGACAGCTTGTAACTTTGACGTTGCAGCAACTGAAGACGACGGATCTTGCGCATTTGAAGCCATTACAGTAACGATTAACCCAGACAACTTTGCTGGCGAATCCTCTTGGGATTTGGTTGATGCTGACGGTGGAACTGTTGCTAGCGGAACGAGTGTAGGAACAGAGCTTTGTCTCGCTTCTGCATGCTTCACTTTCACAATGTACGATTCATTTGGTGATGGTATGTGCTGCTCTTACGGAGCTGGAAGCTACAGTGTTACTGATGGAAATGGATTGGCACTTGCTGCAGGTGGTGAATTCGGAAGCTCTGAGAGTTCTTCTTTCTGCCTTCCAGCATTTCCAGGTTGCACGGACGATCAGTCTTGCAACTACACTGAAGGTTCTAACTTTGACGATGGCTCTTGCGATTATTCTTGCATTGGTTGCATGGACAATACAGCAGCCAACTACGATCCAACGGCAACACAGGAGAATGAAGCTTCTTGCGTATTCTGTGAGGCAGGTACATTTGCTGCCTTGATTGAAATGTACGATTTGGGCGGTGATGGATGGAACGGTGCCAACTACTACTTGGAAAGCTATGACGGCGAGGTTGCTGTCTCAGGCAACCTTGACGATGCTACTCTTGTAATCAACGGGGTAGGAACTGACTTCCACTGTATTCCTTTGGGATGTTACCTCTTCACAACTGGCGGTGGTTCAGCTGACGGAGAAATTGCTACAATTGTTACTGACCAGTTTGGAACAGTATACGGAGACCAAGTTGCTTCAGGATATTACGGAGTATTGCCTCCACCTGTTGGATTCCCTTCCGGTGGCTGGTTCATCGATTTTGGTCTCTTGGGTGGTTGTGATTTTGAAGGTTGCACAGATGAGGCTGCCTTGAACTACAACATCTCAGTGACTGTGGATGATGGTTCTTGCTTGGTTCCACCAGCAAACGACGCAATCGACAATGCTGAAGCAGTTAACTGTGGTGCATCTGTTTCAGGTACGCTTTATTTGGCTCAAGACGACGAAGACTTGATCGGAGTATTTGCAGGTACTGGCGTCACCACAGGTGGTGTATGGTATGAATACAACGCAGATGGCGATTATCAAGTGTTCGCAAATACATGCAACACGCCGACTGCAACTTCTGGATTCGCTGATCCTGTCTCGGATACGAAGCTTCATGTTTTCGTTTACAATGACGAAGGTGAACTGGAGGCAATTGTTGGAAACGACGATAACTGTGGCTTGATGTCCGGTGTTGCCTTCTTGGCAGAAACTGGAAACAACTACTACATCTATGTTTCTTACTTCTCTGCTTTCTCAGGTGGAACCGAGTTCTTGTTGGATGTAACGTGTGAAGATTGTGAGTCTTTCCCGAACAACGACTACTGTGAAGATGCAACTCCTCAGTTGAATGACGTAACCTTCACCGGAAACGTATGCTGCTCGAACCCAACGGCCATTCCTTCTTTCGGAGGAACGAACTACGCGGTTTGGTTTACTTTCAACAGCACTGATGTTGTGACAGGACTTGACTTCGATACGTTCTACTTCGATCTCACCAACTCTACAGACAACCCTTCAGGGGATTTGACTTTGACCATTTACTTGGATGGAGGCGACTGTGAAGCATTGGGTGGATTCGTTGGTTGTGTGTTCACAGGAACATGCGCTGGTTCAATTGAGGCATTCTTGCCAAACTTGGAGTCAAATACCAACTACTACTTTGCTGTTGGAACTACAGATCCAGCTGAGTGTGGTGATTTCGAATTCACTACCACTGGTATCTTCTTGGGTTGCACAGACAGTGCGGCTGATAACTACCTCGACTACGCTAACCAAGACGATGGTTCTTGTGCTTACACTGAGGTTCCTGTAAACGACCTCTGTGAGGATGCTCTTGACTTGCCATGCAACGAAGGTTACTTGGAAGGCTCAATGGGTAACGCTTCTGCTGATGGTGCTCCTGATGTTGTTTGCGCTCCTTGTGCAGCTGAAGAAAATGCTGCATATGTAATTGCAGGCGGTGGTTCATGGGACGGAGAAGTTTCATGGACAGTTACTGACAGTGAAGGTTCTCAGTTCTCAGGCGTTGCTACTGCTGGTCAGTGGATCTGCGGAATGGCTGAAGGCGAATTCACTTTCGAAGGCTTCGACTCGTTCGGTGACGGATGGAACGGCGCAACTGCAAACATGTACTTCAATGGAAACCAGGTCGTAACTGACCTTGGCATGGCAACAGGTAGCTTCGTGTCAACAACAGGTGTTGCTGAGGAAGATGGTTCTGTTGAGCTCGTATTCGATGCACTTCCTGGTGTTTGGTGGTCATTCACTGGAACAGGTGAATTGCACACATTGAACACTTGTGGTTCTGTAATTGACACACGCGTTCAGGTATACGCATCTGCTTCTGCTTCTTGCGGTGCATATGATTGTGTGCTCGACGTGAATGGTGAGATTGCAGACAGCGATGCTTCATTCGAGGGATGTGGTTTCTTCGATCAAGACGATGCTTACTTGCAATTCGTTTCTGATCCGATGATGACCTACTTCGTGTATGTTACTTACCAGGACGACGGAGTATTCAATGGCCAAGGTTCATACCAAATCGAGCTTGCTTGTGAAGAAGCAATCGAGGGATGTACGATCAGCGCGGCTTGTAACTACAATGCAGAAGCAAACATCGAAACCAACGACATCTGTGAGTACACTTCATGTGCTTGTGATGAGAACCCAGGTGGTACAGCCATTTTGGTGAACATGACAGATTCATTCGGTGACGGATGGACAGGAGGCAACTCTGGTTCTGAAGGTGGATATGAAATCCTTGATGGTGAGGGCAACTCTGTTGCTGCAGGTGCCATTGATGATGCTGAATTCATCATTGACGAAGACAACTTCGACGGTGCTGAATACGGATTGGATGTGTTATGCTTGGATCCAGGTTGCTACACGTACGAGTTTACGGGTGCATTCCAGTGGTCGGGTGAGCAAGGCTGGTCTGTCACGGACGGCGACGGCAATGAAATCATTGCTGGTGGTGCTTCAGGATCATTGGTTACAGATATGTATCCTTTCTCTGCTGGTGCTGACGTTGTCTGCGGATGTATGGATGACTTCGCTTGTAACTACGACATGGATGCTACAACTGAAAACGGTACGTGTGAATACGTCACATGCGCAGGTTGTACTGATGCAGAGGCTTGTGACTACGATGCTGAAGCTACAATCGAAGACGGTTCTTGCTGTTACGGCACTTGCGTGACTGTAACCATGAACGACAGCTTCGGTGACGGATGGACTGGTTGCGATATCGTAATCACAGATTTGGAGGGCAACGAAGTCGTGAATACTTCTTTGACGCTTGACAACAGCGACGGTTCTTTCTTGCAGGAAGTTTACTGCATGGATGCAGGATGTTACATCTTGACGACTGGTGATGATACGTTTAACTTCGAGCCTTCATGGTCAATCTCCGGCTTGTTCGGTGGTTTGGTCACAGGTGGCGAGCTTTACGGTCCAGCTTACATCAGTGTCGGTGGTAACAACTGTATCGAAGGTTGTGACATTGCTTGTGCTTGTAACTACGATCCAGTTGCGAACATCACAGTACTCGATGAGTGCGTATTTGATGCTTGCACAGGATGTACGTATGCAGATGCAACCAACTACGATGAAACTGCTGGTAATGATGACGGATCTTGTGAGTTTGATCTCTCAAACCCATGTCCTGAAGACATCAACCAAGACGGTTCTGTAACTACAGCTGACTTGCTTCTATTCTTGGGAGCATTCGGAACAGTTTGCGAATAATCCAATAAACGGATACGGAAAGGGCCTGACATTTGTCAGGCCCTTTTTTTATGCCCCAATTTCTGATGTATCTTTTAGTTCTGATGACTCATAAAAAGTTATATCTGTTGTTTCGAATGTGGTGGTGCATCTTGTTTGCACTTTCAATTTTCGAGACCTCTGCTCAACTCGTGGTTGATGATGGAGTATTGGGTGTTTTTTCCGACCATACGGGCGGATACTTGGGCTCAGGCGTGAGTTTTGCCGATTTCAATGGTGATGGTAAGGACGACTTGAGTTTTGGACATCACGAAGGAGAATTGCGATTTTACCTTGCTGTAGACGACGGTTTCGAAGAAATAGACTTGGGCTTGATCACGCCAAATGCTCAATCCAAAGGAATGCTTTGGGCAGATGTGGACAACGATGGAGATCAGGATTTGTTTGTCGCTTTTCGATTGGCCCCCAACAAAATGTGGTTAAACGATGGCACTTTGAATATGATGGATGTGAGCGCGACGTGTGGGATTTCCCAGGACGAACGGCGAAGTTTCGGACCTGCTTTTGGTGATTTCGACCGCGACGGATTTGTTGACTTATTCGTTTCTACATACGGCTACGGCGTTGATGTGCCTCAAGGCAACGAACTGTACCGCAACTTGGGAGATGGAACGTTTGAAGAGGTGACGGATGAGCTCGGAATGGGAGGAAGCAATTTGCAATCATTTCAAGCGCAGTGGGTGGATGTTGATCGCGATGGATGGTTGGATTTGAATGTTATTCGGGATCGATTCATTTATCCCAACCTCTTTTACATGAATGAAGGATCTTCGGGCACCATTGCTTTTGAAGAATCTGCCGCAGCCATGGGTCTGGACGTTTCGATCAATTGCATGTCTACATGCGCCCACGACTATGATAGGGATGGGGACATTGATTTCTTTCTGGCAGGAGGACTCGAGGGCAATGTGATGCTCGAAAACGATGGCGCGGGCAATTTCACAGATATCACAACGGAGCTACTTGCGATGTATGAAGTCTGTTGGGCAGGGCAATGGCTCGATGTCAACTCAGATGGTTGGGAAGAATTGCATGTTGCGACCAGTGTCGCTACGTACATCGATTATCCTGGGATTCTCTACGATTTCAATGAAGAGCCCGACGCTCTATTCTTGAACAACGAGGGAAGTCTTGAAGAGTCTGGAATACTTTTTCAAAGTGCGACATCGCTGGGCTATTCCACAGCCATTGGGGATTACAATGCAGATGGTTTCATCGATTTGGTTTCGCATCACATTGGAGTTTCCCCAGAATTTAGGGCGAGCACACCCAATGAAAACAGTTGGCTCAAGATTGAATTGGAAGGCACAGAGAGCAATCGGGATGCGATTGGGTCTAAAATTGAATTGTATGCTGGCGGCAACTACTGGTACCGCGAGACGTATTGTGGCGAGGGATACTTATCTCAGAATTCACGCTCGGAGCATTTTGGTCTAGGAGTTTTAAATTCATTGGATTCTGTTGTCGTTCACTGGCCCAACGGGTTGGTTGAAATGTGGCCCAACGTAGACGCGAATGCGGTTTTAAGTTTGGTCGAAGGTTCTGCGTCTTGCCAAGGGGATTGTCCAGGATGCACTTACCTGGATGCATGCAATTACGATGCTGATGCCAATTACGATGACGGTTCGTGTGATTTCTCATGTTTCTTCAACGAGGTCATTTGTGGAGAGGGCGCGACCTGGAATCAAAACACGGCACAATGCGAGGTTTCTTGTGTGGGTGATTTGGATGATGATGGCTTTATAGCCATTGAGGATCTTTTGATTCTGCTGAGTGCCTTCGCTTCTGTATGTCCTTGATTTTGTTTGCATAAGCTTAGGAAATGAGGTCGTCCTAGGCTATTTTTAATAACCTGCTTGAGTTGGAATCCAAATTTATACCTGGACTTCACTCATGACTTTGCGCCCAATCTTTTCTGTTTCTAACATTCGCGTCTTCGGTTGCCTCCGGAACCTGATGCTTTTGTGTGTGCAGTTTGGAATTGTTTTGGGCCTTTCGGGACAATCCAACTTCTTGAATGTGAGCAATCAGCTCAACATTGTCAGTGATCAAACAGGAGGCTACTTGGGTGCAGGGATGAGTGTCGCAGATTTCAATGGTGACGGCATTGACGACTTGAGTCTGGCTCACCACGAGGGCCAGTTGAAATTTTACTTGGGCAACGGGGTTGGATTTTCGGATTACCTCCTCAACCTCTCGGATTATCCGTACGAAGCGAAGTCCATCATTTGGGTGGACATAGACAATGATGGCGATCAGGACTTGTTCATCACTTATCGGCTCGAACCGAATCGCATGTACCTGAATCAGGGGGACTTGTTCATGGAAGATGTGAGCAATTCATGTGGGATTCTCATGGCAGACCGGCGGAGCTATGGAGCGAGTTTTGGCGACTATGACAATGATGGCTTTGTGGATTTATTTGTAGCGAATTATGTCAGTGGATCGGATGAGCCATTCAATGAATTGTATCATAACCTCGGCAACGGCCAATTCGAAGAGGTGACGTTTGAGCTTGGGATGGGCCAGCCGTTGCCGCAGAATTTTCAGGGCCATTGGGTAGACTTCAATCAAGATGGTCTCTTGGACCTCCATCTTATTCGCGATCGATTGTGCTTTGAGAATTATTATTATGAGCAACAGTTGGATGGGACATTTGAGAACACAGCTCATGCCCGTGGATTGGATTTGTCCGTGAATGCGATGTGCACTTCAGCTGCTGACTTTGACCGCGACAACGATCAAGACTTGTACATTGCAGCGGGCATGTTCGAAGGCAATTTCCTCATGGTCAATGAAGGAGGCAACTTTGAACCTTATGAGGGCGATACTGGCGATAGCGTTGAAGTGCATTTGACTTCTTGGGCTTCGACTTGGTTTGATGCAGATAATGATGGTTGGGAAGATTTGCATGTGTGCACAGGGTTCAGCGTGTACACCAATTATCCCACCATTTTGAGTCAATATCCGGATGTGCCAGATCAATTCTTCTGGAACCAAGAAGGTGCATTTGAGGAAGACGATTCGGGTCTTTTTGACGCCAACGTGTTGTCTTTTTCGTCTGCTTCTTCGGATTATAACCTGGATGGTTTTCCAGATTTATTTTCAAATGCAGTTGGAGATTTCGTTCATGTTCTGAAGGCACTTCCAAATATGAATCGCTGGTTAAAGGTTCACTTGGAGGGAACGGTGAGCAACCGTGATGGAATTGGCGCTCGCATCCGTGTTTTTCGGAATGGGTTGCTTGGGAGCAAAATGACTTACTGCGGAGAGAATTTCCTCTCCCAAAGTAGCCGCTGGGAGCACTTTGGCATAGGGTTGAGCACCGTGGTGGATTCGTTGGTCATCGACTGGCCATCGGGAATCACGGACCGCTATTATGACCTTGATCCCAATCAATCGATCATGGCTCTGGAAGGTGAGACGGTTGGTGTTTCGCCTCCTTGCACGGGAGAAGTGTGTCCAGGATGCACCTATGCATTGGCCTGCAACTTTGATTCCAATGCGAGCCTTGACGATGGCACCTGCGATTTTTCATGTTGGACCGATGCGGTGGCTTGCGGCGGAGGCACATTTTGGGACGAAGGGCTGCAGCAGTGCGTTTTGGAACCCTCTGATTGCGCGACGGACTTGAACCAAGATGGAATGACGAGCGTCTTGGATTTGTTGGTGTTTCTCATTGCTTTTGACAATCAATGCCCAGAGTGATGAATCAGCCAATAATTGCCGCGAAAATTAGAGGTATTTGCCTATTGACCATGTGCTTGATGCATTTGGTTTCCTGGTCACAAATGACTGATGTGAGCAATTCCATGGACCTGATCACCGACCATACGGGTGGGTTTTTAGGCGCCGGAGTGAGTTTTGCCGATTTCAACGGAGACCGCATCGACGATTTGAGTTTTGCCAATCACCTTGGTAACCTGCGATTCTATGAAGGGAGTGGCGAGGAATCAGGATTCAATGAAGTTGAATTGGGTTTGCCCGATTATCCTTTTGAAGCGAAAATGATTTTGTGGGCAGACATTGACAATGATGGCGACCAAGATCTTTTCATCACCTATCGTCTGTTCCCGAACCGGTTATTCCGAAATGATGACGGGACATTCGTAGATGTCTCCACCACAAGTGGGCTCAATCAGGGTAGCAGCAAGAGTTATGGGGCATGTTTTGGCGATTATGATAAAGATGGGTTTCTTGATTTGTTTGTTGCCAATTACTCTTCGTCATTCGATGAATCTACCTTCAATGAACTCTATCGCAATGAGGGAGATGGGACGTTTGTCGATGTCATAGAAGAATCAGGTATGTATGAGTCCACGGGGATTCAATCTTTCCAAGGTCAGTGGGTTGACTTCAATGGAGATCAAATGCTGGACTTACATGTGGTGCGTGATCGGACGATTTACACCAATCACTATTTTGAACAGCAACCATCAGGTGCTGTTATTCCTTTCATTGAGAAAGGGAATGAGGTGGGATTGGATGCGGCCATCAATTGCATGTCAACGAGTGTCTCTGATTACGATGGTGATTTGGACTTTGATGTTTATCTCACTGCATTTCCCGGCGATCAGAACTGGATGCTGGTGAACAATGATTATTCTTTTTCAACAACGAATGACGAAAGCGGAGAAAGCCCCATGCAGGATATGCAAGTGGATGCCATTTGTTGGGCTGGAAATTGGCTTGACGCAGACAACAATGGATTCGAGGATCTGCATGTTGCGAACGGTTACAGCGAATTCACGAATTATCCGGCTATTTTGGATGTTTATGATGAGCCGGACAAATTGTTTTACAATGAAGGAGGCATGTTTTCGGAATCCAATAGTGAGCTGTTCCAAAGCGTGAGCAATCTCTCCTTTAGCACGGCTACAGGTGATTACAACCGCGACGGTTTCCCCGACTTGGTTTCACATAGGGTTGGCACATACGCGCAGTTATTGCGTTCAGAGCCCAATGGAAATCACTGGATAAAATTTTGGCTCGAAGGCTCAATCAGCAACCGGGATGCCATCGGAGCGACGATTGAAGTTTGGGTTGGCGAGAATGCACAAAGTAGGATGCTGTTTGCTGGGGAGAATTACTTGGGACAGAACAGCCATTGGGAGCATTTTGGCTTGGGGGAGACCGCCTCAGTTGATTCTGTTGTGGTGAATTGGCCCATCGGATTGCCATCCGTTTATACAGGTTTGGAGGTCGGTCAGCACTGGCTGCTGGTGCAAGGTGAGGATCCGATCAGTCTCTGGTCAAGCGATGAGAATTGCGAAGACGAATGTTATGGTTGCACGTATGCAGAAGCATGCAATTTTGATGCGGAGGCGAACATTGAAGATGGCTCCTGCAGCTTTTCATGTTGGTCGGATGCAGAAGCATGTGGCATCGGAACGGTTTGGGATGAACTTTCTGCGTCATGCATTCCAAATCCCAATCCATGTGTAGGTGATTTGAATTACGACAACTACATAACAGTCGCTGACTTGCTGATATTGCTCAATGTGATGTTCGGCAATTGTCCTGAATGATTTGCTCGTTTTTTCACGGCTGAGGGGAAGGAAGGTGCTGATCGAGCATAACAAGCGCCGCGGCGAATGTTGCAGCGCCCAATTCCAATTCCCGTTTGTGCACATTTTCAAAAACATCCTGACTGCTGTGGTGAAAATCGAAATACCGTTGACCATCGGGACTGAGTCCGAGCATGGTCGGGCGTGGGTTCAGTGTTTTTAAAGGTGAGATGTCCACTCCCGCGCCGCCGCGTCTAAACAAATGAATGTTGTAGGGATCAAAGAGGCCTTCCCAACTGCGTACGATTGCTGTAGCAGAGTCCGTGGCATCGATCCGAAACCCACGGGGAACGAATCCACCAGCATCGGATTCCATGGCGCCAACATGCACCAAGTCTGATTCTTCGTTTTCAATTGCTGCTTTTCGTGCGTATTCTTTTCCTCCACGGTTGCCATTTTCTTCGTTGATGAAAAGCACAAAGCGAAGGGTTCTTTTTGGTTGGTAGCCAATTGCCTTGAGAATTCGAAGCGCTTCAAGGGTGTGCACGACTCCGGCACCATCGTCGTGGGCGCCTTCGCCGATGTCCCAGGAATCCAAGTGTCCTCCAATGGTGATGATTTCGTTTGGCTTTTCAGTCCCAGTCCACTGACCAATGACATTGCCTTGTAGGACATCATCAAAAGCCGCACAATTCATTTGAAGGGAAACTTCCAAGTCGGGGTGATTTTCCAGTGCATGGCTGAGCGTTGTAGCGTCTACAGTTGATATGGCCGCAGCAGGAATACGATTGATTTCATCCTTGTAACGCAATGCGCCTGTGTGGGGCAGCGTATCCAGTGCATGGGTCATGGAACGAACAAGTGCTCCGATTGCACCAGCTTTTGCAGCGGCACTGGCTCCATTTCCACGTTGATCAACAGCACCGCCGTAGGCAGCACCGGTATTGATCAAAACTGGATCCATTGCACGGTTGAATAGGACGATTCGTCCTGCGATGGCAGAAGCGCGCAAAGTGTCGAGCGCATTGACATCCTTCACCATGATCACTTTGCCTCGAATAGATTGGTCATTGGGAGTGCCGACGGATCCCCCAAGGGCAGTGACCCGCAATGGCACTTGTTTTTGACCGATGTAAGCTGTTGAGCGTGCGATGCTGCCCCTTGTCCAGCTTGGGACCATCACGGGCATGATCCAAACTGAATCTGCCCCGTATCCGCGCATGACAGCGCTGCCCCATTGCATGGCATCGGCTGCACTTTGTGATCCGCTCAAACGATGGCCGATGTCTTTGGTCAACGTCCGTAGATTCTCATAAGATTCTCCATTGGTCAGCGCTTCATCGTAAATGGATCGCAGGAGCAAACTGTCAGGGTTTGATTCAGCTTGAGCAGCAAATGCATTGCAAAGGAGTGTGAAGAGGAGGATGGAGGTTCGAAGCATGGTGGGAAATTACGGGAATATTCACCGCATTGGGAGGATTGAACATGAGATGCTACTAGAATTTTCACGATTACCTTTGACGGGCAAAGAGAACAAATCATGAGGCACAATTTGTCGGAGGTAACGGAATTGATGCGCGATCGTCGCAGCATTTCGCCCGAACGCTTTTCTACCCGGAAAGTGCATAAAGAAGTGGTGGAGTTGATTCTGAACAATGGTACTTGGGCACCAACGCACGGAATGACGCAGCCGTGGCGTTTCGCCGCTTATGTAGGCGATGGCATGCGTTCCATTGGTCCAAAGTTGGCAGAATGGTATCAATTGGCTGCCGGGGATAACGCCGCGGAGGCCAAGGTGGTAAAGCTCAAGAAACGCGGTGAGCATGTGACGGCGATGATCATTGTGGGCGTCCAACCTGATCCGAATGGAAGAATTGACATCCGCGACGAGCGTTATGCCGTGGCTTGTGCCATGCAAAACATGTATCTGACCTGCACCGCACATGGTTTGGGTGGATTTTGGTCCACACCGCCGATGATTCATCTTCCCGAAGTCCGGAACTTCGCCGGGTTTGACGATGACGTTGAGGTTCTCGGTTTTTTCTATGTGGGTTATCCAGAAGGGGAGTGGCCAAAAAGCCATCGGAAGCCGTTGGAATACGTTACCCGGTGGGTTGATTCGTCGGAATCTTAAATGCCCTCAAGGCAGGAAGATTCGAACATCCAGGGCGAAGGCAGATTGGGGTAGGAAAATTCGGACTTTGGATTGGTCGAGTCCATGTTGCCATTGAGCTTCCCCCCATCGATTCGAATTCCACTCTCGCCAATACGTAACCCCCAAATAGAATGCAACGTCCTCGTCGCTGTTGCCTTTGATTTTCATTCCAATGTCAGCGCGTAGGGGAACAGTCCAGCGCTGTTGGCGATTTTCTTCGATGGAGTAATCGCTGTAAATGGTCCCGTTCTGTTGGTAGTCTGCAGTGTAGACATCGCTCAGTAAAAAATCAAAACTCACCCCGGCAGATGCCGACAATTCAGTTTTGGCAGTGACAGGGACACGCACGGTGCCTAGAAGTGGCAGGCGGTACCGGCTCGAACGCAGCTGCAAGGTGTCGGTCAAGGCGCCCTCACCGGTTGTGTTGGTTTCCCATTCCGGTACGTAACGCAATTCCCAATCGGCCAATAGTCGAAGGGTTTCCAATCCGAGTTCGGCGCTCCATTGGGCATTGATGTCACGCCGGATGCGCGCACCGAAACCTGCACCACCTTTGGGATTCCAAATCACATTTAAGCCTTCGTTGTCTGCTGAGACTGCTTCGAGTCCGACGGCTTCAAGTGGAATGACATACAATCCACCAACCGATAAGCTCCAGGGACTACTTGCCTTCATGCGCTGCGCATTCGCCGTTGTGGCAAAGAATCCGATCAAGGCGAGAATGATGGATCCAAGGGTGATGATGAGCATCGCATTGCGCAGTCCTTTTACGGGAATGAACTTGGTCCGATACTGAGCATAAACGAGGTGGTTGGCATTCATGGCTTCTTTGAAATATGTGCGCGCCACTCCAAATAGCCATTCCGAATTCTCCTCGTGTCGTTCGAATGGAATGCCACCTGCATCTAGTCGTGCTTGGAAAGCGTCGGCGTATTTCTCCTCCTGATAGGTGAAGACATAGTACCGGTTGTCACCAGGGTGTATGAAGTAATTCGTCCAACGCATGAGTCAATGAATCGAAGGTAGTTGACTTTTAGTTTCCCACAAAAAAAGGCCCTTCTCCTAAGTTGGAGTTGGGCCTTTCGGTTTCATTTTCAACTGCAGCAGTTTCTTCAGCTTTCTGCAACAATGTGAAAGCTAATTGAGATTTCATCATTGATCAGCTTATCGCCAAGGTCAGGAAAGAGGTCTGGGAATGATCCAGAGCGAAACTTGACATTGTACTTTGACCGATCGAATGTCATGTCTCCATCGAATGTCAATTGGTTGCCATCTTGGGATACATCCACCGGGAATGATATAGGATGTGAAATCCCTCGGATGACCAGCAAACCACCTGCGTAGGACTGACCTTCTTTCGTTTTGATGCTTTCCAACTTCAACTCAGAAAAGGGATTCTTTTCCACGCCGAAGAAATCTTCAGATTTGAGGTGACCTTCTAAGCTAGCCTTCGCTTCACCTGAAAGATCCGTCACGTCAAGGCTGGCCATATCCATTGCAACGAAAGCATTGGACACGCGATTATCGACGACTTGCAAAGAACCTTTGTACACATTCAAAGTGCCTGTGTGCGTTTTTGTTGTGATTTCTGATCCGACCCAATTGCATGTGCTGGATTCAGCTTTTATCTGGTAAAAACCATCTGAAAAAGATGTGTTTGAACCTTTGGTAGCTGTTGTTTCTTTCTCCTCTGTATTGCTGGTTGCTTCTGACGGTGCTGTCCCACAGCTGATGAGCAAAAGAATCGTGGTTAGGGTGGCGAGTATGTTTTTCATATTGGCTATTTATTGAACTGATAACAAGAGTCTGCCTTATTGGTTCTGCAGTTGTGTTTTGACAAATTGAGCAATCAACTTTCCATCTGCTTTGCCCGCCATCGCTGCTGAGGCTTGTCCCATGACTTTGCCCATGTCAGCCATTGAAGAGGCTCCTGTTTCACTGATGATGCTGGCCACCTTGGCTGCGATTTCATCTGCGTCCAATTGCTTTGGCAGGAATTCGGCAATGACCTTGGCTTGTGTTCTTTCCTCAGCTTCAAGGTCAGGTCTTCCTTGTCCTTGGTAGATTTCAGCGGATTCATTCCTCTGCTTGTACAGCTTGTTTAGGATGGAAAAGGCTGTTGCGTCGTCGATGCTTTCGGCGTCTGCTCCCGTTTTGGTGGCTTCAAGAAGCATTTTGCTCTTGATGTCCCTCAAGGCGCTCAGACGTTCCTTGTCTTTGCTTCGCATGGCATCTTTGATGCCTTCGGAAATGGTAGTGTAGAATGACATGGCTTGGTTCAATCGACGTTATCGTGCAAAAATGGGTTGTCGTTTCTTAGTTCAACGTGGCGCTCTCCCTCGTCATCGACCTGTTCATTCAATGTAAACCGGCTGACTTGGGATTTTGAAGAATGATCCACATCATCAAGTATGACTTGGCGACGCTTGTACGCGGGTTCAGCTTCAAGGTTGGCCAGTCCCCCCGGTGTTTTGAGTTTCCGGGTGAATTGTTGAATGCGTTGATTCCGTCCTGCGTCACCCGAATCTGTTTGGCGGGTAACGGGTTGTATGGGCACGCGATTCGCGGATGATGTCGCGTCCGTTGTTTGAGAAAGAGGCGCGGCTTGTGGCGTCCCTGTTTCCTCTTTTTTCGCTTCATGGAAGCGAATTCCACCAAGATTTGGCTCGTCGGAAGTGGCCGGAAGAGGATCGCTGTCCAACGTGTAAACCTTCATGGATTCGTCTTCTGGAGTTCTTGTCTCAGCCACAGGAAGCACATTTTCGATGTTGCTTTCCTGTTCTGAATATTCGGGTGTGTTTTCCTTCGGTTGCGAAAGCGTTTCCTGGGGAGCATCGCTTGCTTCATTCATTTTGAGGAAGGGCGAATCTTGCGCGGTTGTCGTCTTTTCCGTGCTTGCCTGAGCGACTTCTGTGAAGGTTGGGGCTGCAGGAGTAGGATTGACGGGCGATGTGATTTCCTTCTCCGCACCCAATACGAATCGGGTGGTTTTTTCAGTGACTTCTGGATTCCATTGATCTTGGCCTTCGAAACCTGTGGCGATGACTGTCACACACAGGTCATCGGTCAGTGACTCATCCACGCCATAGCCCCAGATTACTTCTGCAGATTGACCTGCAGCGCTCTGGATAAAGTCCGTGATTTCCATGATTTCATCCATCAGAATTTCTTCATTGCCAAAAGTGATGTTAAGCAATACAAAGTGGGCTCCTGTGATGTCGCAGTCGTTCAGCAATGGAGACTCGAGTGCCTCGATGACAGCGGTGCGCGCCCGGCCTTCACCAGATGCGGTTCCTGACCCCATGATTGCTCGACCGGAATTGCGCATGACTGTATTCACATCGTTCATGTCGACATTGATCTCACCCGTGAGTGTGATCACCTCTGCGATTCCCTTGGCTGCAGTGCAAAGTATTTCGTCTGCATTATTGAATGCGGCGCGAATGGTCAGATTGCCATAGAGTTCCCGCAGTTTGTCATTGCGAATGATGAGCAATGTGTCGACCGATTGACGAATCTGCTCCAGTCCATCTTGTGCCTGGGCTGTTCTGCGTTTCCCTTCGAATTGAAATGGGATGGTTACAATGCCAACAGTGAGAATATTCATCTCACGAGCGGCTTGTGCAATGACAGGAGCTGCTCCTGTTCCCGTGCCCCCGCCCATGCCTGCTGTGATGAAGACCATGCTGGTTTTGTCGCCAATGAGTTCTTTGACTTCATCGAGGGATTCAATGGCCGCGTTGCGACCAACTTCTGGAAGTGATCCTGCTCCTTGCCCGCCGGTAAGTGTCAAACCCAGTTGTACTTTAACGGGCACAGGGCTCGCTTCCAAGGCTTGCGCGTCCGTGTTGCAAACGATGAAATCGACGCCTTGAATGCCGCGGTCATACATGGTATTGACGGCATTGGAGCCGCCGCCGCCGACACCGATCACTTTGATGGGGGCGTTCAGATTCACTTCTGAAGAGGTGGGTTGAAATGTTTCGTTCATGATGTTTCGAGTGTGAGGGAAGTGAAAATCAAGTGAGTTCTTCGTCTTCGATGAAGTAGCCTTTTAGTCGATCAATTAAGCGCTCCTTGGTGGAGCCAACATTGACATGCTCGCGCATCTTCTCAGCTGTTTCTGATCGAGGGGAGAGCCGATCGTATCCTTGAATGACCAAGCCAACACCGGTAGAGAAACTCGGCGCAGTTGCATCCTGATTTGGTGCTTCTGCAAGATGTTCGCTCGGAAAGCCTACACGGCAATCCATTCCTGTTACGTATTGGAAGAGTTGCGTGATGTGCCGCAGTTGGCTTCCGCCACCTGTAAGCACAACCCCACCGATGAGTTGATCTTCAAATCCTGAATTTCGAATTTCGAAATGCACGTGTTCTATGATTTCTGTCACCCGTGCTTCAATGATCGCCGCTAAATTTTTGAGACTGATTTCACGGGGATTGCGTCCTTGCAATCCTGGGATGCAAACAATTTCATTGTCTTTCATCTCGGTCGATATGGCCGAGCCGAATCGTTGCTTCACCTGTTCGGCTTGCTTTTTCATGATCTGACATCCCTGTCGAATATCTTCGGTGAGGACATTGCCTCCGAATGGGATCACCGCGGTATGACGGATGATGCCGTCTTGGAAAATCGCAATGTCTGTGGTCCCACCTCCGATGTCTACGAGCGCTACGCCCGCTTCCTTCTCTTCCTCGCTCAGCACAGAGGCTGACGAAGCCAAAGGTTCCAAAATCAATTGATCGACAACCAGTCCGGCTTTTTTGATGCAACGGTTGATGTTTCGAATGGCTGCAATCTGACCGATGATCACATGGAAATTGGCCTCCAAACGAATCCCGCTCATCCCAACGGGTTCCTTGATGCCTCCTTCATTGTCCACAGCGTACTCCTGTGGCAATACGTGTAAAATTTCTTCGCCCGGTTGCATGACTTGGCGGTACATGTCTTGGATCAACGCATCGATGTCACCTTGGCTGATTTCTGATTCCAAATCATCGCGGGTTCGCTGTCCGCGTGTTTGCTGGCTTTTGATGTGTTGCCCTGCGATGCCCACGTTGACCAATTCAATTTCGCAACCTGAGGTGCGTTCGGCTTCCTCTACGGCTTTGCGAATTGATTCCACGGTGCGTTCGATGTTTGCTACGACCCCTCGAGACACGCCAACGGATTCGCTCTTTCCATAACCGAGAATTTCAATTTTACCGTGTTCGTTTCGGCTGCCGACGAAGCAGGCTATTTTGGTCGTACCGATGTCGAGGCCGACGACCAATTCGTCGTTTTGAGGAGTGTGCTTTTGGGAATCCATGGATGATGATTTCGTGTGCTTAGTAATATCGTTGGGCCACGACTTGGTCTTGGAAAGACAAATCGATGCGCTTGTAATCGTTCAAGTTCCCACGGCGAATTTGCTCGTGGTAAAAGGTGAAGAGTTTGTCGAGTTTGCGTTGCAACTCCTCTGTGTTGTCCAGAGCAATGCGCGCATTGCCAATGCGGGATATGATTTCAAACGTTCCTCCTTGTTTGACGGCGATTTGGTCGCAAAATGCAGCCCAAAATGGATCGTGACGTATGGCCTGTATGAAGTCAACGGCAGGCTGCGCATGCTCGACATTCGAGGCATGAATGACAGGAACACGTGCTGTGAAATAGGGTGAGAGTTCGAGTGGCTTTCCTTCTGAATCAATATAAATGTCCGCAAAGTCAGCGCCCGTATGGAGGCGGGCAATGGGTTTGCGTTGCGAGATTCGAATGTGCAGAATGCGATCGAGTCCCGGGTAGACCTCCACTTCATTCACGGCGGGAATGGTGCGCACCCAGTCTGCGACCTCTGTCAACTTCAGGTCGGCACAGAAACTGCCCCGGATGCTGTCATGCTTGAAAATGGCGTCTCGTACACCTGAGGCATCTACGAAAAACATTCCATCGATCTCCTGAACATCGACGTCGAGTGCCTTGTACCGTATGTTTTGTTCTTCCAATTGCGCGAATCCCACCAAAGCGGCTGTCCCTGAGAGGAGCAGAATCGTAGTGGTGATGAGTGCAATGCGGCGAATCATGTGGGCGGGCTATTCTATTTTTTTGAACCGTCGGAAGTCCTGCTTGAGCCAGTCTGACAAGGGTTTTACGCTGCGGTCAATATCGCCGGCGCCAATTGTCAAAAGGATCTCAGGAGGATGTTCCTTCAGGTTATCGAATATCCGTTCTATTGAAACGAGATGCTTACAGGGGTTGAGGATGTTTTCAAACAAGCTTTGTGAATCGATGCCCTTTATTGGTTCCTCTCGAGCGGGGTAAATCGGCAGCAAAATGATCCGGTCAAACTGACTTAGAATTTCAGCAAATTCTGTCATGTGATCCCGGGTGCGTGAGTACAAATGGGGTTGGAATATCGCTGTGATCGATTTTCCGGGATGATGCAGACGCAGAGCTTCGAGTACGGCGCTGATTTCCTCTGGGTGGTGCGCGTAATCGTCAATGTACGCCCCGTATGATTCGCGGATGTGATAAACGAACCTTCGATGGATTCCACGAAAACTTCCTATGGTCTCCATGCAATCTGCTCGGTTTGCACCGGCCAGGTCTGCCAGCGACAGAGCGGCAAGTGCATTGCTGAGGTTGTGAATTCCAGGCATTGGAAACTTTACAGATTCAAACCATTCATCCCGGAGCTTGATGTCAGCGACCATCCAGCCGTTTTCCGTTCTGGGTTGGCTCGCAGCAAAGTCCAAGAGGTCTGCAGCGTTTCGATCGGACACACAGCCGTAGGTTAATCCTGACTCGTTCGAACCAATTGCGGATTCACGAATCACATTCCCGGTTACTTGCGCGCTAAAGGCGTCAAATCCAGCTTTGAATCCGTCCGCGTCGCCATAAATGTCGAGGTGGTCAGGGTCCATGCTGGTGATGACGGCATGGGTCGGATTCAGTTGCAAAAAGCTTCGGTCAAATTCGTCAGCTTCAACCACCAAGCGTGTGCTCCTGGCATTGAGGAGGACATTGGAGCCTGTGGAGGATAGAATCCCTCCCAGAAAAGCATTGCATCCGCCGGGAGTGTTTTCTAATAAATGGGTAAGCATGGCCGTGGTCGTGGTCTTACCATGCGTGCCGGCGACGGCAAATGTTTCGAAGCGCCGTGCAATGGCGCCGAGCATTTCACTGCGTTTTAGAACGGGCAATCCAAGCGCTGACACCCGCTCAAATAGCGAGTGACTGCTGGGGACGGCAGGTGTGTGAACAATCCCTGTTGACTTGTGTGCAGCAGGATCGAACCAATGGTTGAAATGGTCTGTGCTGTCTTCGAAACCGATCGAAATCCCTTCTTGCTCCAGTTCATGGGTGAGTGCCGTGCGGGTTTTGTCATAACCGGCAACGTCCAATCCAATTTGTTTTGCATAGCGTGCAAGGCCGCTCATGCCGATGCCTCCGATTCCAATGAAATACAGCCGATCAATGGTTTGTTCGCCCCATTTCATGTTGCTTGATTCATGAGTTTTTCAAGTGCAGAGACCACTTCTTGAGCCGCTTGGGGCCGAGCTGAACCTTTCAAGGCATTGGTCAGTGTAAGCTGTTGCTGTGGGTCACCAAACAATTGACTCAACTCTTTTTCCAGCCGATTCACGACCTCATGATCTGAGAGCAACAGGGCGCCACCTCGATCACTCAGGGATCGAGCGTTTTTGGTTTGGTGATCTTCTGCCACAACAGGAGATGGCACCAGCAATGTTGGTTTTCCCACCAATGCCAACTCTGCAATTGACATCGCGCCAGCGCGACTTGCGATGACGTCTGCCGCAGCGTATGCATGATCCATTCGGTCTATGAAGCCTAGGCAGCGAATGATTTGCTCAGCTGGCAGTTTTACGTTGTCAAGAGCCATTTCCATTTCCGCATGGAATCGTGCGCCGCATTGCCAAAGCAAGTCGTAAGGAAGCGCCTGTTGTTTTTCTGCGATTTGATTCGCCATTGCTAGCACAGCCTCATTTATAGATCCAGCACCGAGGCTGCCTCCCATGATGAATGCTACGGGTCGTTTTTCGCTGAATCTGAAATGAGCGAGGGCTTCAGTTTTTTGATCAGGCGCAAGCGATTGAATGCTGGTGACGTTTTCCCGCAAAGGATTTCCGGTCTCGATGATGCGTTCGGCGGGAAACCACCGGTCCAGCCCTGGAAATCCAGCACAGATCAATTGCACTTTGTTTGCAAGGAGTCTGTTGGTGATCCCGGGAAAAGAATTTTGCTCTTGAATTGCGGTAGGTATGCCGCGAAGTGCTGCCCGATACAACAAAGGACCGCTGGCAAATCCACCCACACCAACAGCCAGTTGAGGTTTAAATTTCCGGATGATTCTGCCCGCTTTTACGAGGCTGCTGATGAGCTTGAAGGGAAACAAGAGGTTGCGTTTGCTGCGCCAATTGCGATCAATTCCGCTGATCCAAAGGCCTTCAATCGGGTAGCCCGCTTTGGGGACCTTTTCCATTTCCATTCTGCCAAGGGCACCAACAAATAAGATTTCACAATTGGGATAGCGTTGCTTGATTTCATCAGCAATTGCTACCGCGGGATGAATGTGTCCACCGGTTCCTCCTCCTGAGATGATCACGCGCTCCAAGGAGACAGATTGAGGCTTGAGATTCATCAGGTGGCCGTTTCAGTATTGACCATTCGATTGGAAGGCTTTCTGCTTTCGCCAATTCCACGGTCGTTTTCCCATTGATCTGGATTCGTGATTGATCGAGAAACGGCAAGGATCATCCCGATGGATAGGCAAGTGAATACCATTGATGTGCCACCGTATGAAACCAGGGGCAGTGGCTGCCCTGTGGTGGGGAAAAGTCGCACGGCCACTGCCATATTGATCATCGCCTGAAGGACCAGGAGAAAGCCGAGGCCCATGGCCAAAAGTCCGCCGAAATGTCGGGGACATCGCGTGGCGGTGCGAATGGTCCGATACAGGAGAATGATATAAAGCAACACCAATCCCAGCCCTCCCATGATAGCCCCCCATTCTTCGATGATGAATGCGTAAATCATATCTGAATAGGGGTGAGGCAAGAAGTTTCTTGAGGTTCCAGAACCAGGTCCTTGGGGCAATATGCCTCCCCGATTGATTGCAACTTGTGCCAACTCAATCTGATACTCCAAGGCATCTCCGTCTGAAGCATTTCCGACTCCTGCAAAACGTTCAAGTCGACCAGCCCACGTGCCAAATCGAGGCAATAACTCTGGAGCTGCTTTGCCCAAACCATAAAGCATGAAAAGCCCTGCAACTCCCATTCCTCCAATTTTGAGCATGTGTCTAAACGGGACCCCCCCGATGAACAACATGCCGATGCACACCAACCCCAGCAACGCAGCAGTTGAGAAATCGGCGGGTAAAATTAAGAAGCAGATCAATCCAATGGGAATCAAAATAGGAAATACGCCTCGTTTGAAATCATGCAGCTGGGTGCGCCGATTGTTCAGTTCGCGCGCAACAAATGTGACCAGCACAACTTTGGCAAAATCCGAGGTCTGTAGCGTGAGTCCAATGAATGGAATCCGCAGCCATCGCTTGGCTTCATTGATGTCTGCTCCAAATATCAGTGTGAGCAAAAGCAATGCCGCCGCAACCCAAATCAACACCTGCGAGATGCGAGAGAAGTAGCGAAAATTCACCTTGTGAACCAACAGCATCACCCCCCATCCGAGGGCGAGCATGGTGGCTTGCTTGAAGAGAAATCGCAGCGAACTTCCATCAGTCTTATAGGCGAGGGAGGAAATGGCGCTGTACACCGCCAAAAGCGAGCACAGACTGAGGATCAAAGTGACCATCCAAATGACTTTGTCCCCTTCCAACCAGGCTCCAATGCGTCGATGCAGAGAACGCATGTCTCCCTGTGATTCAGAATTTGCTGCGGTTTTGCCCATTCTTAGAGGCTGCGAACGGCGGCTTTGAATTCACGGCCGCGCTCTTCATATGATCCGAAAAGATCAAAGCTGGCGCATGCAGGGGATAACAAGACCGTGCAACCGGGCATGCCCAAGTCGTATGCCGCTTGCACGGCTTCTTGTGCTGTTTCCACTTCACACGTGCTTTCAACGCGATCGCCAAAAGTGTCAAGCAGGGTTTGGTTGTTTTTGCCGAGGCAGATCATGTGATCCACCTTGCTCGTTACGAGATGCATCAAGGAGGCGTAATCGTTTCCCTTGTCCACGCCGCCGGCAATCCAAATGATTGGACCTTCGATGCTTTCGAGGGCAAACCAAGCGCTGTTGACGTTGGTCGCCTTGGAATCGTTGACGAATTTGATGTTGTTGATTTCTTGAACGAACTCCATGCGGTGTTCTATGGCATCGAATTGAGACAAGCTCTCTCGGATGCCTTCGCTGCGCAATTCAAGGACGCGGGTTGCGACGCTTGCCGCCATGCTGTTGTACAGGTTGTGTTTGCCCTGTAAAGCCAATTCTTGGATGGTCATGGTAAATGGGTTTTGGGTAGGTATGTAGATTGTAAAAGTTTCTTTTTCTGTATTGGCATCGATTGAGACGCCGGCCCAGCCCCAAGGGGCAAGACCATCTTTTTCCAAAGCATTTTTCAATGCCTCAGGAGATTGGTTAACGCTTATCGCGATTACGCGTGCGCGTGTGCCATTGCTATTGCCGCGCTTCCAGCGCTCCATGGAGAGAGCGTCGTCTGCATTGAGGATTAAGACGTCTTCCTCTGTTTGCTGTGCGGTGATGCGCCATTTGGAATCAGCGTAGTCTTCGATGTTGTCGTTGTAGCGATCCAAATGATCAGGAGTGATGTTCAGGAGGATTGCGATGTCGGGTCGGAACGAAACGGTTCCATCCAGTTGAAAGCTGCTGACTTCCACCACTTGATAGCCTGCCGGATGCTCACGATTTGCCAGGTCACGCGCCCAACTGGTTCCAATATTGCCTACACAAGCAACGTCGCATCCTGCGTCGCTGAGAATCGCAGAAATCAGCGCTGTGGTTGTCGTTTTTCCGTTGGCTCCCGTAATGGCTATGATCTGCTGTTGCTCGGTGCGAGCATAACGTGCGGCAAATTCGATTTCGCTGATGACTTCGACACCTGCCTGGCGCAACGTGATAATCAGCGCAGCGTGCTCGGGGATTCCGGGGCTTTTGATGACAAATCCACTTGCTTTTCCAGCTTCCAAAATACGTGGTTCATCATGCTGCCCGCTTTCAAACGCAATGTTCAATTCGTTCAACTCTTCGATGCGCTCAGAAGCTATGGTCCCACGGTCACTGACCCAAGGCGATAGCCCATGGCGCAGCGCGAGTCGAGCGGCACCAATGCCGCTTTCGCCTGCTCCAAGAATGGGGATGATCGCTTGAGCCATAATCGTTATCGGACTTTGAGGGTTACAATTGTCACCACAGCAAGGAGGATGCCTACGATCCAGAAGCGAGCGGTGATTTTAGACTCGGGCAGATTCAGTTTCTGGTAATGGTGGTGCAGGGGTGCCATCAAAAAGATTCGTTGGCCTGTTCCTGTCTTTTTTCGGGTGTACTTGAACCACCCCACTTGCATGACTACGGATAGGTTTTCGATCAGGAAAATCCCGCACAAGACTGGCAGCAATAGCTCCTTTCGGATTGCAATGGCGAATGCTGCGATGATTCCGCCAAGCGCCAAGCTTCCGGTGTCACCCATGAAGACTTGCGCTGGAAAGGCGTTGTACCACAAAAACGCAATGCATCCACCTACAAAGGCCGCGATGAAGACAACAAGTTCCTGCGATTGTGGGATGTAATGGATGTTGAGATAATCTGCGGCAACAATGTTGGAGCTGACGTAGGCAAGCACTGCCAATCCAAGTCCAATGATGGCACTCGTGCCTGTCGCTAGGCCATCGATTCCGTCGGTCAGATTGGCTCCGTTGGAGACAGCTGTGACGATGAGGATCACCAGTGGGATGAATACAATCCATCCGAACCCGGCAGCTTGTGGGCCTAGCCAGCTAATGAGCCGCTCATAATCGAAGGCGTTGTCTTTGATGAATGGAACGGTCGTTTCTGAGGACTTCTTGGCTTCCCAGATGGGAAGGCCAGCATTGGGCTCGAGTACCTCAAATTCTTCGCCCTCGATGGAGGTCATTGTGACGACTTGGCCAGTGAAGATTCGATCGGCAGGATCCTTTACGGTCACGTCGGGGTGCCACCACATGATGGATCCAACGATGATGCCCACTCCAACTTGTCCGATTACCTTGAATTTCCCAGCGAGTCCGTCTTTGTTGTTTTTGAAGACTTTGATGTAGTCATCGATGAAGCCAATGGCGCCCAACCAGACGGTCACCAGCAACATCATTTGGGTGTAGATGTTGGTGAGATCGGCAAACAATAAGGTAGGGATTACGATGGAGGCGAGGATGATCAGTCCGCCCATGGTCGGTGTTCCCTGCTTGTTCATTTGACCTTCAAGTCCCAAGTCCCGAACAATTTCACCGACTTGTTTCAGCTGCAGCCATTGAATGATGCGTTTCCCAAAGAGAATTCCAATGACGAGCGAACAAATAAGGCTCAGTGCGGCTCGGAAAGAGATGTATTGAAACAGTCCCGCTCCTGGAAAATCCCAGGCTTGGTCGATGGAGGTGAAGAGGTGGTAGAGCATCAGGCGGTTTTGAATGCGTTGAATAACTCATCACGGTCATCGAAGTCATGTCGGATGCCTTTGATTTCCTGGTAGGTTTCGTGGCCTTTTCCTGCGACGAGCACAATGTCTCCACTTTGTGCAATTTGTGCTGCCATGCGAATGGCTTCGCGGCGATCTGCGATGGCAATGCACTTCTTGGCATCAATGGGGTCAAGGCCGCTGCGCATGTCAGCGATGATCGCGTCAGGATCCTCATTCCTTGGATTGTCAGAGGTGAGGAACACCCGGTCACTCCATTGCGCTGCGACTTTTGCCATGACCGGTCGCTTGGTCTTATCGCGATTTCCACCGCAACCTACGACCGTGATAACCTGGGTTTCGCCCGCTCGAAACGAGTCGATTGTTTTCAGCACGTTATCGAGTGCATCTGGTGTGTGCGCATAATCAACTACGGCTGTGATTTCACCACCAGCTTGCACTTGTTCAAACCTTCCTGGAGGAGGATTCAAGAGGGACAGGTGGGTGAGCACCTCGAGTTCTTCCATCTCAAGTTCCATGGCCACGGCGAAAACAGCAAGCAGATTGTAGGCGTTAAACCCACCGATCAATTTGCTGTACAGATCGTGCCCATTGATGTGCAAATGCAGGCCACCCAATTGATTTTCGACAATTTTCCCGCGAAAGTCCGCCATGGATGTCAAGGCATAATCGTGGATTTTCGCCTTGCAGTCATGCACCATGTCGGCGCCATGAGCATCATCTTGGTTGTAGAGTGCGAACGCATCGGAGTCGAGAGCATCAAACAGACCTTTTTTGGCTTTGATGTAACCATTGAAATCACCGTGATAATCCAGATGCTCGTGCGTGATATTGGTGAATGCCGCTCCGGCTAACTTCGTTCCGGCAAGCCGGTGCTGGTGAATGCTATGGGAGCTGGCTTCGATGAATACATATTTGCAACCGGCGTCTGCCATTCGGCGGAACATTTGTTGCATTTGAAGCGCGTCTGGCGTGGTATGGGTGGCAGGAACGACTTCATCCACGATGCGATTTTCCACCGTAGAGAGCATGCCTGCTTTCCGATCCATCGATCGGAACAAACGATGCAAGAGGCTGACTGTGGTGGTTTTGCCGTTGGTCCCGGTAACCGCAATCACTTTCATGTTAGCGCTCGGTTCATCATAGAATTGTGAGGCGATTTGCCCCAGTGCCTTGGCTGCGTCGTGAACCAAAACATAGCTTACGCCATCTGTGAGTTGCCCTGGCATTTGTTCGCAAACCACGGCGATGGCGCCATTTTCAATGGCCTTGCTGATGTACAAGAATCCATCTACTTGCGTGCCTGGAATGGCTACAAACAAGCTGAAGGCTCTTGCTTTTCGGCTGTCAAAAGCCAGGTCTTCAATCGCAACGTGCGTATTGCCCTGGATTTCTTTGATCCGCGTACCGTAGAGGATTTCTTTCAAGAGTTTCATGCGCTTCAGGACAATTCGAGGGTGATGGCGTGAGTGGTGGTGAGGTCAGATCCGGGTGCGATGCTCTGGCGGCGAACAGTCCCTATGCCGAGGGTTTTTACCTGCAATCCAGCATTCTCAAGCAGATAAAGCGCATCTCGTAGTCCCATTCCGCGCACATCCGGCACGCGATTTGTTTCGATGGACCGAGGACTGAGTACTGCGGAACTGTCGCCTGTGGTGACGGTCACCCAGTCACCCGCGCTCCCGCCTTGGAAGGGGAGTTCCAGTGATTCGTACAACTGGATGAGGTCGGCCTGAGCACCATCCTTGGAGCCTGGAAGCCGACAGTTTTCGGCCAATAAACCGGCGCTAGTGGTGTGAAACGAGGGGTCCGTTGCATAGACCTTATTCGCCAATTCTCGGAATACAGGACCGGCAATGCTTGATCCGTAATACACGCCACTTCGTGTGTCTGCGATAACGACTATGCATGAATACCGCGGGTTTTCAGCTGGGAAATAACCTGCAAATGAAGCGCGATAACGGCCGTCGTATCCGTTGGGTCCAGCGATTCGCGCAGTTCCGGTTTTTCCGGCTACGCGGTACGGGCTTTTGGCGAAAACATACTGAGCCGTTCCCTTCCCCTCTGGATCAGCAACGCGGTTCAACATCGTTTGACATGCCGCAAGTACGTCGGGTTGACAGATTCGCTGGTTGAGGACTTCGGGTTCGAAGGCCTTGACCACTTGCCCGTTGTTTTCCAAGCGTTCTACCAACTGTGGACGCAATGATTTCCCTCCGTTTGCGACCGCGTTGTAGAGCGTTAAGGTTTGGAGCGGTGTTTGTGTGACTTCATAGCCAATGGACATTTGCGTGAGTGAGAGTCCCGACCAACGGCCGTCACCAACATTTTCATACACCATTGGATTGGACTCTCCCGCAAGGCGGACACCGCAAGGAGCTTGGACTCCGATATTCTTGAGGGCATTCAAGAAGATTTGAGGCTGCTCACCAAAGGCCTTTTTAATGGTCAACGCGGTCCCAACATTGGAGCTGACTTCGAAAATCTCGGTCGTATTCAGAATGCCGCTACCGCCTTGGTCGGCATTTGAGTCTGACATGCGTTTGCCGTAAAAATGAGTGACCCCATTTCCGGTGTCGATTTCATCTCCAGCTTGTACTCCGCCTTCACTCATGGCGGCCATGAGGCTCGCTAGTTTAAACGTGGAGCCAGGTTCGACAGCGGTGCCAATGGCGTGATTGAACGACTCAAAATATTGAGATAGCTCGCCTTCCTTGGGAGTGTCTGAGGATCGAGTGAGGTTGGCCATCGCGCGAATCATTCCGGTACTGACCTCCATCAAAATCACCGTTCCCCAGGCAGCATCATGTTCTTGTAGCTGCTGACGCAACGCATTGGAAGCAACGTCTTGAAGGTGCATGTCGATGCTTGATATCACGTCCAAGCCCGCCTTTGGTTCTAAGATGAAGTCGTCCGATACCGGCATCCATTCCCCGCCTGCGATGCGCCGTTGGATTTGCTTTCCAATGCTGCCAGATAATTCGTTATTCCAGCTCGCTTCAAGTCCAACCCGGTTTTCATTTCGGTCGATCCCGATTGTCCGAGAAGCCAAATCTCCGAATGGCTTGCGGCGTTGTTCTGTCCGTGCAAATGTGAAGCCTGACTTGAACCGGCCTCTGCGAATAAACGGCAGTTGTGCAAGTTCTTTTTGCTGGATGTACGAGGCGCGACGAGCGATGAGTGTGTTGCGCCGTCCCAAATTCCTTCCGTTTCGAAGCAATTCCCGGTATTCTCTAGGCGTTCGGTCTTTCAAAATTTGACTCAATCCGAGGCTTAAGCTGTCCAGTTCCGTGTCGAAAGTATTCCAATTGATGGCCTCGCTTTTGCTATCCCACCGCACTTCAAAAATGGGGACCGATGTGGCGAGCACATTTCCATTGATGGCGTAAATCTGACCGCGTGAGGGGTTGATGTCGCGCACGCTTGATTCAAATCGTTCGCCGACTTCTTTCCACTGCTCGTGCTCAGCGCTTTGGATCCAAAGAATGCGTCCGAAGATGCCAACTCCAAGAGCTGCAAATAGGCCGAATACGAGCCAGGCACGTGTGGAGAATTCTTTTCGATTCTTCATGGCGTGCGTTGCTTTTGTTCCAACAAGAAGGGTGGTTCAACGGGTTGGCTCAAACCAATGTTGGCAATGCTTTCTTCTACACGGCTTTGTTGCAGTTGCGTTTCAAATTGGGCTTTGATTGTTTTGTATTCGGCACTGAGTTCTTGCAGTTGCCGCTTGTTTTGAATTTTTGCACGCTCCATTCGTTCGAACTGGTATCCCATGGCGATGTACGCGATGAATAGACCGCTTATGAATAGGAGGTAGGGGATGTGCCGTGTGACGCCTTCGCGGGTAAGAAATTCTCCACTCAATAGGTCGCCAATGAGCGGGGTGATTGAGTTTTTTTGACGGCGCTGTTCACGCTTCTTCGAATCGGATTTGCGATTTAATTTGAACGGCCACCAAGACTTTTTTGAATTGCTTTTTTCACTGATGACTTGATGCTTCGGGCGGTTGCGCGGAGCATTGGGGTTGATGCTTTTTTGGGCTTTAAGCCGGTCTGCTTCCCGCGCTTTGCGCTCTTGGAGGCGCTTGTGCTGCGCTTCCATTTGGGCAGGGCTCAACCTTCGGTTTCCAGGTTTTTTGGATGCATCGGCAGGCTTTTTGAACCATGATCGCAGGGAGGAAAGGGGATTCTTCATGCGGTCGCCGATTTGATTTGTTCAGTCGTCAAAGCGGTTCGTTGCGCAATGCGAAGTCGGGCACTGCGGGCCCGAGGATTTCGCTCTTGTTCCTCGCTGTCAGCAATGATTGCTTTGCGCGAGAGGAGGTCGAAAGGACAGAGCGCTTGTCCTTTGAAATCCCGGTGAATGGTGTCTTCGAAATTCCCAGAGCGCATGAAATGCTTGACCATGCGGTCTTCCAGGCTATGGTATGAGATGATTGCCAAGCGTCCGCCTTCTTCGAGCAGTTCGATGGAGGACAAGAGCATGGCTTGCAACGCTCCTAGCTCATCGTTGACTTCAATGCGGAGCGCTTGGAATACTTGAGCGAAGTACTGATTTTCCTTTCCGCGAGGGGCGAGGAAGTTCAGGACGGCCATCAATTGGCTCGTCTGTTGAATGGGGCTTTCTTTTCGAGCTGCTTCAATGGCGTAGGCCGCCTTGTCGGGTCTTTTTAGCTCTCCATATTGCCGAAAAACGCGGGTCAACTCAGCGACGCTGTATGTGCCCACTACTTCTGCGGCTGACACTGGCTGAGATTGATTCATGCGCATGTCTAGAGGGCCTTCGAAGCGCGTTGAAAATCCACGAGATCCAGTGTCAAATTGATGGGAGGAAACGCCAAGATCTCCCAGGATTCCATCCACGTGCCGCACACCCTCTTGCCGCAGGAAGTTCCGCATGTAACGGAAGTTCTCCGGAATCAAAGTGAAACGGTCATCGTTGGGGACATTGTGGTGAGCATCGGCATCTTGGTCCATGCCAAACACCTGTCCGTTATTGCTTAGTGCGTCCAACATCAAGCGTGTGTGTCCGCCGCCACCGAATGTTGCGTCAACAAAAATGCCGCCTGCATTGCTACCGATGCCGAGTCCTTCGAGGCTCGCTGAGGCGAGGACTGGGATATGGTACGCAGTGGCATCCATGGCTCAATTCTCTTTTGATGGTTCGATGTCCTTTCGGACTTCTTCGGCGAGCGAACCAAAGTCAAAATCTTCCACGTCGTCCAGCACATTGCGGTCGTAACGTGTTTTGCTCCACACCTCGATTTTTTCGCCCAAGCCCGATACGATGATTTCGTTGTCGTTCGGCAATTCTATGCCGGCGTGTTCGAGCAAAAGGGCTGGGATGTTGATTCGACCGGATCCGTCGAGTTCAACATGGGTGGCGCCCTTCATGAATTTTCGTTGAAAAAGTTGATGCTTCTTATTGTACCGGCTTAGGCTAGACATTTCGCGATTCACCTTGTCCCACTCTGGTTGAGGGTAGATGACCAAGCAGCCTTCGAAGATGTCGCGATTGATCACCAAGCCATGCTGGAGCACGCTACTCAGTTGCTTTCGCAATCGCGCAGGGAACATCAGGCGCCCCTTGGCGTCGATTTTGCAATTGTATTCTCCGAGCAGATTTAACATGGTTCTTTTCGCTTTTCAAAATTACCCAAGTTTTACCACTTTCTCCCACTCTATGACACTTTCTCCCACTTTGTGGAAAAGTTGTAAAGGGTGAAATCGTTATAACTGAGCACCAGCAGGAGAAAGCGAAAAATCAGCCGCGAAGCCGATTATTCGCTATTAACATGTTTTCAACAGGAATTGTGAACACAGAGAGGTGAAACGAAGGCACGAGTGGCTCATGCCACAAGCATTAATTGCCTTTCCTTTGTGCTTTGTTTGCCTGAGCATGATTTGAATGAGAGCACCTATGAAAACACCAGAGATCATTGAGCAAGGAGATTACCGGTACATTGAATCGGGGTCGGGAGAGCCGCTTATCGTGCTCCATGGACTTTTTGGAGCGTTGAGCAATTTCAAAGACGTCTTTGATCACTTTTCGTCTCGTTTTCGGGTCATCATCCCAATGTTGCCCATTTATGAGCTTCCAATGCTAAAGACGAGCGCGAAGAACTTATCGGAACACATCGAGGGGTTTGTGGATGAGCTGCAACTCGATCGCGTTCACTTACTGGGCAACAGCTTGGGGGGACATGTGGGGCTCATCTTCACCAAGAACAATTTGGAACGAGTGGCTTCATTGAGCTTGACGGCAAGCAGTGGACTATATGAGAATGCTTTTGGCAACAGCTTCCCACGTCGAGAAGACAAGACATTCATCAGGGACAAAGTTGGAGTGACTTTTTACGACCCCAAGCATGCCACGGATGAGCTTGTTGACGAATGCTTTGAAGCGGTCAATAGCCGGGAGAAAATTCTTCGCATTCTCGCCATTGCGAAAAGTGCCATCCGACATAATATGTCGAAAGACTTGCCAGCGATGAATACACCCGTGTGTTTGATTTGGGGGAAAGATGACATCATCACGCCTCCCGAAGTAGCCAAAGAGTTCCATGCTGGTTTTCCGGACAGTGACTTGTTTTGGATCGAGAAATGTGGTCATGCGCCAATGATGGAGCATCCAGCGGAGTTCAATCGTATTCTCTCGGCGTGGTATGATGCACGAGGGATTGGGAGCTGATAAAGTCATGGACGTCAAGAACGCTGAATTCATGAAGTCGAGCGCGCATCCGCAAGAATGCCCGCCGCCAGAACGTCCTGAGTACGCTTTTATCGGACGTTCCAACGTGGGGAAGTCCTCCTTGATCAATATGTTGACCAATCGCAACAGCCTGGCAAAGATTAGCTCAACCCCGGGAAAAACGCAGTTGATCAACCACTTCGTAATCGATGAAGATCGAGAGAAGAATGGTGTGCCGGTGAGCTGGTATTTGGTGGATTTGCCTGGTTTTGGTTATGCCAAAGTGAGCCGATCTAGCCGCGTGAAGTGGCAGAGAACCAGCGAGCAGTTTCTTAAAAGTAGGCCCAATTTGATGTGCGTCATGATGCTCCTCGATAGCCGCCATTCGCCCCAAAAAGTGGACATGGAGTTCATGGAGTGGATGGGAGAGAATCAGCTTCCTTTTGTCATGGTGTTTACCAAGGTGGATAAGCTGAATCAGGCCGATCGCGCTTCATTTTTGCCTGAATATGAGGCGACCATGCTCAAGCGTTGGCACCGAATGCCACCCGTGTATGTGACCAGTGCAGAGAAGGGTGAGGGTCGAGAGGAAGTGCTCCGATTCATCGAACAGACCAACGCGCTTTTCGAATCGCGTTGACCTTGCTCGGGGCAACGTTCAATCTTTGAGGACGCCAAGGCGTTTGGCAAGTTCTTCGGTGAAGCTTCTGACTGCATCCGCATGCGTTTTGTCGTTCGTTGCTCGCTCCAAGGTCGTGGCCATGGTCATCATGGTTTGGCAAATGAAATGCCGCATTTCTTCTACGCTCATTTCCTTGGTCCACAGGTCCATGTGAACAGCATTTCCGTCTTCCTCGTCCCACATCGCCAATGCCATTGCCTTGGCGGCTCGATTGCGAACATCGCTGTCCTCTGCAGACCATTGGATCTTTGAGGGCACCTTGTTTTCGTCTGTGGTGATGTCGATTTGAATTTGAGAGGTGGTCATGGTGGTTTCTGTTCGTGCGATGAAAGTCGTGCGGCAAAGGTGGTGCGGAAAATGCGTTAAGCGGGACGATAACTCTTGATGATTGGCAAAGGATCTTGCAAATTGATCAGGTCGCTCATGGTCCACTCTGGATTTTCATCCATGAAATCACTAACCATACGCAAGCCCAGCCAAGCTCCAAGTCGATCGGGACCTTCTTGCGGGATTCCTCCAATCCGTGTAAACGGAGCTTCGTCAAACCATCGCCCAAATTCCATGCGGTTTGAGTTGAATAGCATGTCTTGCGGTTGCAATTCGAGCCAGATGGAACGTTCGTTTTTCTGTGCCCATTGAAGGTCCTCTTCACTCCAGTCGAGCAAGTTGCTGAGGGAGGTATTGGGCAGGCATTTTTGGAGTAAAAACATCATTTTACCCCAGTAGAGCAGCTCGTTGACACATTGGCTTGAATCGTAAAAACGTTCGCTGAAATGCACAAGGAGCCAGCCTCTTAATGCGGTTGCGGGCACGCGATCAGGTTTCATTTTTGCGCGCATGTATTGAGGGAACATGCTCGGTGGAAGTGACTGCACCACAGGGTGTTCTGGCCCAAGAAACCACTCCAGGCCAATGCCGAGATGCGTTGAAGTGGGGTAAACAGCGAAATTAAACCCGCTGTTCATCCAGGCGATGCGCGGTGTAATTTCATTGGGCAACAAATGGTGAAAGCGATCAAATCCGAGGCAAAGCTGTCTCCCGTTTTGCGCGAGATTGCTTGCAGATCCGGAGGTGGATTCAATGGCCAATTCGATTGGAGAAACGTCCGGATGGATTCTGAATTGCTTTAGCTTCTCGACGGTCTTGGAAGAATCGGCCGCGCCAATCCTCAGAATGTCCTCCGTATAAAAAGGGCCGAAAGCTCCGGTGGTCGCCGTCCAAGTTGCGAAAGCTTCTTCTGCATTTTCGGGCAGTTCAGCAATGATTTTTCGGACATCGAGCGTTCGAGATGCATCCTCAGGCTGAAGAGCCGATTCCGGAACATTCCAACGTCCATCGCTGCAACTGTTGAATAAGAGGCATGCCATGGCACCTGCACTAAGCAAGCTGAGGCGCTGAGCTCGTGAACAATGCGTCGTGAGAATTGTCTGCCGATTGAATGAAATCATTGAGTCGTTGCCATTAGTTTTGAATCATTGCAAAGATGAAACAGTCAAACCGCTTTCGAAATTTATTGAGAACCTTATTGGTGTCAACCGGTTTTCTCCTTTTTCTAAGTCTCAACCTAGCGAGGGGTCAAGGCTACCATCTGGGGTTGCAGCTCAAGCCCAACATTTCCATGGCTGAGCCACGGGAGCTATCTCACGCGAACATCGGGGCCGAGACGCACTTCGGTTATGGTTTTGTGTTTGACGCGATGTTCACCGAAACCTATGCCATTGGAACAGGGGTGAATGTCTTTTACAACGGAGGCGTCACGCAGCACCTTGCCATGCGTGAAGATCAAAATGGTGCCTTCATTGAAGCTGTTCAGCTTCGGCAGCAGCAGCAATATGTGGAGATTCCTTTGACCTTTAAAATGCGAACGAATGAAATTGGCTATGCGACTTACTTCGGCCAATTTGGAATGGGATTTGGTCTAAACGTGCGCTCTGAAGGAACCCAAAAGACCACGCCATTTGCAGTGCTAGATTCATTGGGAGGTGTCTCAGAATTGGTGTTTAGTTCCGCTCTATTGGAGTCCGCTGCCAGCGAACAAGTTTCCATGGCTGCTCGAACCCGCTTGTTTCGTCCGAGTCTGATCATCGGATTTGGAGTAGAACGTCGATTGACTGGCACCACGGCTTTGGTTTTCGCTGTGCGTTACAATGTGGGACTTCGCAGCCAATATGAAGATTTCAGCGTTTTGCAATCTCAATCTGCAGAGGAGTTGATCTACCAATACGACGCTGCTTCGGGTCAAGAGTTACCGGTACCCGTTCAAATGCAAGGAAAAACAGGTCAGATTGAACTTTGCTTCGGTCTGATGTTTTAATCCCTTATGCAGAACAGCTTCTCTCCCTCCAGGGCCGTCGGATTCATTGAACAATGGTTGAAGGATTATCAAGCCAATGCAGGGACGCGCGGCTGGGTCATTGGGGTGAGTGGTGGCATTGATTCAGCAGTTACCTCAGCGCTTTGTGCACGCACAGGGTTGCCAACACTGCTTGTGGAGATGCCGATTCATCAGCATCTGGACCAGGTGAACCGTGCCCAAGAACACATTCGATGTTTGCAGGCTTCACATGCCAATGTGGATGCCGTGTGTGTCGATCTAACGGCTGTATATGAAGGGTTGGTTTTGGCGCTTCCGAACATCGACGATGAATCAGGCGCGCTGGCATTGGCCAATTCCCGTGCTCGAATTCGAATGACAGCGCTTTATGCCCTTGCCCAGCAGCGAGGTGCGTTGGTGGTTGGTACTGGAAACAAAGTCGAGGATTTTGGTGTGGGTTTCTACACGAAATATGGCGATGGAGGGGTTGACTTAAGTCCCATTGCGGATTTGATGAAGTCAGAGGTGTTTGCGCTTGGTGCTTCACTCGGAGTTGTGCAGTCCATTCAAAATGCTCCCCCAACAGATGGGCTTTGGGGAGATGACCGCACCGATGAAGATCAACTCGGCGCGAGTTATTCCGAATTGGAATGGGCGATGCAGGAAGAAAGTTCAGGGGATCAAGCTTGGTCGGCTCGTCAGCACGAAGTCATGGCCATATACCGCCGATTGAATCAGGTGAATCAACATAAAATGCAGCCGATTCCAGTTTGTGTTTTGCCAGACCATATCCGATCTGCTGATTAAAGGCTGCTATTTCTCTTCTTCTTTCTCTTCTTTTGCTTGAATGCTCAATCGTGTCTTGCGTTCTCCGGAAGCTCCCTGCCAAATCAGCTGGTATTCGCCCAAGCCGAGGTAATCCGAACTTCCGCTGATGCGCATTGGGACTTCTGCCGTCTGCCAGCCTTTTTGGATGAAAACGGAATCAGAAAGTTGGAGGCGTTGGCCGGCAGAATCTTCAGCGAGCCAAATTCCTGCTGTTTGCATGGGAGAAAAACATGTGACTAGAGCGTTGATCTCAGCAGGATCGCTCCAAGACCAGCCGCGCTCTCCCCAGTTTTCATTCCACGTAACTTCCACGAGGGTATCCAAAGCAAGCAAGCGAGGCGCTGAATCCGCCCATTTCTCGTTCGGGTTCCATTCGCTCAAAAGCAAATCAATGTCAAGCACCCAAATGCTGCGGCCATGCGTGCCGATGACCAGTTCATTTTCTCGCTCCTGAATTGCGAGATCGTGCACGGGGACCTGAGGGAGATCGGGGTGAAGTACGCTCCATGTTTCACCAGCGTCGAGGCTCGCATAAGCTCCGCCATCGGTGCCCGCAAAAAGCAAATCGGAATGGGTCGCTGATTCCATGAGCGCATTGACGGGTTCGCCTGGAATGCCACCTGCCTCCGCACTCGAGCCGATGCGATCCCAACTTCTGCCGTCGTTTTCAGTGACGAACACATACGACTCGAAATGGTCGAGGCGGTAGCCATTGAGCGCCACATATAGACGGTCCTTGGCATGGTGACTCCAAAGCACTTCACTCACCCAAAGCGTTTGCTTCTTTTTTGGATTTTGTGGGACCGGTGACGTGAGGTTGGACCAGCTGTAACCTCCGTCGCGGCTGATTTGAATGAGGCCGTCATCTGTTCCAATGGCCAATTGTCCGAAGCGAAGCGGACTTTCGTGCATGCTGGTGATGGTGCCAAAAGGCACATTTCCTGGAATGCCACCCCTTGTCAAGTCGCGGCTCAATGTTTCCCATTCACGGCCTTGGTCAAATGACCGATGCACGCGGTTGGAGGCCATGTAGAGGATGTCTGGTTGGTGGCGGCTGAGCCAGATGGGCGTTTGCCAATTCCATCGCAATGGCGTTTCTCCCAGTTGATGCTGGGGGTGAAGGCTTGTGTATTCTTGGGTGTTGCGATCTTGTCGGCTGTACCATCCGAATTGAGAGCCAGAAAAAACGACTGCGGGATCTCGAGGATCCACTTCGATTTGCATTCCGTCACCTCCTCCTATCATTTTCCAATTGTACTGACCGCTTTGCTGCCATCCGGGTGATGCCTGATAACGTGAGGAGCCTACCCAACTGCCATTGTCTTGAAGTCCGCCATAGATGTTGTAGGGCGTGGCGTTGTCTACTTCAATGGCGTAGAATTGGCCAACTGCAGGACTGTTGCATTTTATCCAATGCGCGCCTCCGTCCCAAGAGATGTTTATGCCTCCGTCATTTCCGTTGATAAGGTGCTCTGGATTCAAAGGGTTGGACCACAGGAAGTGGTGGTCGACATGGACATTTTCGGCTCCGATCGATTGCCAGTTATTGCCGCCGTCATTTGATTCGAGCAGCGGAACGCCTGCAATCCAGAGGTGGTCGGGGTCGGTGGCATCGACTTCAATCAGTCCAAAATAATAACCATACGTGTAGCATACATTTTCGAGTGGTTCTGTATGTGTGCGCTCCCAAGCAGCATCAGTTGATGGGCTGATGCGGTACACTTCGGCACCGACAATTTCTGCTTCGAACAAGGCCTTGTTTCCGTCGGTGAGAAAGTCGTGCAAGGCCTGAGGCTGCAGTCCATCATTTTGAACGCGTTCGAAGACTTGAGCAGCCGTGATGTCCAAAGGAAAGTTGTTCTCAGCGAGAAAATCCTCGAGCAACACGGTGTCTAATTTGCTGAAGTTTTTGGCGCTCATTCCAATGAAAGTATCAGCCTTGTACCCTTTTGCATCGGCATTTTCTGCAGCCTGTGGCGTTTGATTGTCGACCAGTGCAAAAAGCTCCATTGAATCGGCATGCCAACTCAAGCCAATTCGTCCTGTGAACTCAGACTTAGGAAACCCATTCATAGCAGATAAATCTCGCCAGGTTGTTCCCCCATCCATGGACTCCCAAACGGCGCTTCCGGTGCCATTTCCTTGAAAATCCCAAGCGCGGCGAGTTCGATCCCACGTTGCTGCGAACAAGTGTTGTGCATTGTTGGGGTCCATGATGAGGTCCACTGCTCCAGCCGTTCCATGCATTCCTTGAACATCGAGGGTTTTCTCCCAGTCTTCTCCACCATTAATCGTGCGGTAGACGCCTCCTGATTCGTTCTTTGAATAGAGCGGTCCAAGAGCCGCAACGTATGCAACGGCTGCGTTTTCAGGGTCCAAAACAATTCGACCAATGTGTTGTGTCTCAGGCAATCCGAGGTGTTTCCACGTTTCCCCAAGATCGTCGCTGGCATAGACACCTGTGCCGGCATAGGAGCTGCGTGAGGAGTTGACTTCACCTGTTCCGAGCCAAATGCGTTTGGAGGCGGTATGATAAGCCACAGCGCCAAGCGTAATGCTCAAGGCGTCATCAAACAGAGGCTCAAAGCTCGTGCCATGATTTTCAGTGAGCCAAAGCCCGCCAGATGCATATGCCACGAAAAAAGCACTCCCGTCTTCGGCTGCGAGTGCGACATCGGCTACTCTTCCGCTCATCACGGTAGGTCCAACATTGCGCAATGGAAGTCCCGCTGTCCATGAATTTTCCCGAGCATTTTGCACCTGCTTTTTGACGTTCATTCGCTGGGTGACATCAGTAGGAGACAGCAAATTTTTGGACCCATTGCTTTGCGCTTGCGCTGCCTGACCACAGATGAAGTTAGATAGAATGAGCAAAGCAATTGCAGGAAGTGTTCTGACGATCATTTCAATTTTGGATTGTTGATGTGGCGCTTTGAGTCGCGCGCGTTTTTCTTGTCCATGTTCTTGCGAAAAGCCTCGGATAGGTCAATGCCCGTTTGATTTGCGAGCGCAATCAGTACCCACAGTACGTCGGCCATCTCATCGCCAAGGTCAGCACCGCGATCGGAATCTTTTTCGCTCTGTTCACCGTACCGTCGCGCCATGATCCGTGCCAATTCCCCGACTTCCTCTGTGAGGATCGCGAGGTTGGTAAGTTCGTTGAAGTAACGGACACCCGTGGTGGTGATCCATTGGTCCACCTCTTCTTGAAGGTCTTGCAAGCTCAGAGTTTCGTTGTTCATGATTTGTTTTTGGTGTCAATCCAAATGGTGACAGGGCCATCATTGGTGAGTCTCACTTGCATGTCGGCACCGAACTCTCCTGTTGCGACGGGCGAGCCCAGTCTTTCGCTCATTGCGGCTACAAATGTTTCGTAAAGAGGAATGGCATGCTCAGGTCGTGCGGCACGAATGAAGCTCGGGCGAGTTCCTTTTTTGGTGGAGGCATGCAGGGTGAATTGACTGACGACGAGCACCTCTCCTTTGATGTCTTGAACGGATTCATTCATTTTACCCTCTGCATCGGTGAATATTCGTAGGCCTGCGATTTTTTGGGTGAGCCAACTCACATCTTCCTGGTCGTCGGACTCTTCGACACCGATGAGGATCATTAACCCCTGGTTGATTTGCCCGCAAACCACACCGGATACAGAGACGGAGGCTTCGGACACCCTTTGAATGACTGCGCGCATGATGCTGCAAATTACAACATGCGCTTCGATGGCTTTTCTTCATCCACACCTTTAAGAAAAGTCGTGAACAAATGGTGGTAAATCGGGTGGCTTAATCTGTGAAAAAAAATGGTTGCGGATGTAATTTTACAGCCTTAATGAAAACCACGCTATGAACGCTTCCACTGCTCCAGCTACTTTGGAACAAGCCCAAGAAATGGGACTGACGCCTGATGAATTTGATAAGATTCAAGAGATCCTCGGTCGCGTTCCCAATTTCACGGAAATGTGCATTTACTCCGTGATGTGGAGTGAGCACTGTTCGTATAAGAATTCCATTAAGTACCTCAAAACCCTTCCGAAAGAGGGGGAGCATATGCTGGTCAAGGCAGGGGAGGAAAACGCAGGGATTGTCGACATTGGAGACGGGCTAGGATGTGCTTTTAAAATTGAATCGCACAATCATCCTTCGGCGCTTGAGCCATATCAGGGTGCAGCGACTGGAGTCGGAGGGATCAATCGAGATATTTTCACCATGGGCGCGCGACCGATCGCACAGCTTAACAGCCTGAGATTCGGTGATCTGAGTCACCCTCGGACAAAGTGGTTGTTGGAAGGAGTGGTGAAAGGCATCGGTGATTATGGCAATAGTTTTGGTGTTCCAGTCGTCGGTGGCGAGGTGTTTTTTGATCCGTGCTATCAGGTCAATCCACTCGTCAATGCGATGTCGGTTGGCATCTTGGAGACCGACAAGATCATCAGCGCTACTGCCTCTGGTGTTGGGAATGCGGTCTACATTGTGGGGTCAGCAACCGGCAAAGATGGGATTCAAGGAGCCTCTTTTGCCTCGAAAGACATCACAGCAGATAGTGCGAATGATTTGCCTTCCGTTCAGGTAGGTGACCCATTTCAGGAGAAATTGCTGCTTGAAGCGACGTTGGAATTAGCTGCGACGGATGCCGTCCGAGGCATGCAGGATATGGGAGCGGCGGGCATTACGTGCTCCACCTCAGAGATGTCCGCGGCGGGGGAAGTGGGCATGGATATTCATCTGGACCATGTGCCTTTGCGCCAAGACGATATGCAGCCTTTTGAAATCTTGTTGAGTGAGTCACAAGAGCGCATGCTGGTCGTCGTCGCTCAAGGCCAAGAGGCTTTGGTCGAAGGCATTTTTGAGAAATGGGATTTGCATGCTGTGAGCATTGGCGTGGTTACGGAAGGGAATCAATTGCGCTATTTTAAAGGAGGGGACTTGATTGCGGAGGTGCCAGCGGACACGTTGGTTTTGGGAGGAGGTGCTCCGGTTTATGACCGTGAATATTCTGAGCCGGCTTGGTTTGCCGACGCACAAGTGTGGGAGCCGTCTTCCGTTCCTGTTCCCAGCTTGAGCGAAGCCAAAGACATCGCAGAAAAACTGATTGAACTGCCCAACATCGCGTCGAAGCGTTGGGTTTGGGAGCAATATGATAGCATGGTTGGCACCTTGAATCGTGGCACAAATCGTCCGTCTGATGCGGGAGTTGTGAGTGTTCGAGGTACCAAGAAGGCATTGGCGTTGACCGTAGACTGCAATGCGCGTTACGTGGAGATGGATCCTGAAGTTGGGACTGCGATTGCCGTTGCAGAAGCAGCGCGGAATATCACGTGCAGTGGTGGAACCCCAAGCGCCATCACCAATTGCCTCAATTTTGGAAACCCTTACAACCCAGAAGTGTATTGGCAGTTTGTGAAAGCCATTGAAGGCATGAGCCGATCGTGCCGCTTCTTCAACACACCTGTGACGGGCGGGAATGTTAGTTTTTACAATCAATCTGCGAAAGCTGATGGCACAGCAGTGGCAGTGTTCCCAACTCCAACCATTGGCATGGTCGGAATCATTGAAGACCGTGACAAACAGATGTCACTAAACTTTAAGGAGAAGGGCGAATTGATCTTCTTATTGGGTGAAACAACCAATTGCGTCAATGCCTCTGAATACCTCAGTAGCATCGTTGGTGTCAAACGCTCGCCCGCCCCACATTTCGACCTAGAAGCGGAAGGCAAGGTGCAAGGGTGTGTGCGCAAAGC